>Ga0206969_1040_pt1 | contig 36786 bp, 39 predicted proteins | sample Alteio_BWOrgHeat_87_FD_153256 | JGI IMG/M metagenome (GOLD analysis project Ga0206969, IMG submission 153256) | Enriched cells from forest soil in Barre Woods Harvard Forest LTER site, Petersham, Massachusetts, United States -... | ecosystem: Environmental > Terrestrial > Soil > Temperate forest >... | reverse complement strand
TTTGGGCGAAACACGGATAATGGGGCAGAACTGGTTGCGCTTGTATTCGTTAGTATTTACCAGTTTTAATATTCTCGTCACCAGCGCCGCATCGTGGCCCATGCCGATGATCTCTTTAGGCCCGCACCTGCGTTCTACGTATTGGTAAAGTATGGGGTCGAGTATGTGGTATTCCGGCAGGCTATCACTATCCTTTTGTTCGTGCCGTAGCTCCGCGCTGGGAGGTTTGGTGATGATGTTTTCGGGTATGATTTCCTTGTCCCGGTTTATGTAGCGGGCCAGGGCATAAACCTGTTGTTTGTACAGGTCGCCAAGCACGCCGAGGCCGCCGGCCATGTCGCCGTACAAAGTACCATAGCCTGTAGCCAGTTCACTTTTGTTGGAAGTGTTGAGTAGTATTGAGCCGAACTTATTAGAAACTATTTGCGTAAAAAGCCCTGTAAAGCTTTTGTCGCGCCCTTTGATGTCCGTTTGCCCCGGAAGTCAAAAGAAGACAAAGATATCTACACAGTGCTCCAGCCCGATGTCTGCGTAGTGTGTGATACTTCCAAGTACGACAAAAGAGGCTGCATAGGGGCGCCTGATATTGTGGTGGAGATACTTTCACCGGGGAATAACGCGAAGGAGTTAAAAAACAAATTTGACATCTACGAGGAAGCGGGCGTACAGGAATATTGGATCGTATCGCCACAGAACAAAACATTCCTGGTGAATACGCTCGTGGACGGGCATTATGTTACAGCAAGACCCATGGCATCTGGCGATTTTGTTACCACCCCGGTTTTACCTGGCTTTTTACTGGACTTGAAAGAACTATTTGATACCATTGATTAGTTACAGCATAAATTCATTTTATGAGAGCACTTATTATTGTCGTTGTATTTATTTTCAGTTCTTCCTACAACGCGTCTTGTCAAATTGATGTTTGGAGGTATAAGATCGTTAAAGATCATTTTTATCCTGTTGATATTAGTCAAATGATGCCGGAAGACTATGCCAGGATGTTGTCAAAAGTATGGTCGTCCGATTTGCAACTTACACCCGAACAAGAACAAAAATGCTACAACCTGGTCTATCAGCATAGAAAAACGAATGACTCTCTTGTGAAAAACGGCGTTTATCTTAATGATAACCAACTTTGGTCATTTTATAATTCGGTTGATGAACAATTGAAAGCAGTTTTAACAGAAGAACAATACGCAAGATATAAATACCGATGAGTAGTCGTTCAACCGATCTTGATAATCCCAGCCGCACATCCAATCGCATCCACGCTTTACTGGCGGGGGGAATAGCAGTTATCACTTTTCTTTTCTTAAAAGTATGTGTCGGCAACCAGTTCACCAATTGGGATGACGTAAGCTATATTTCCGCCAACAGCCTGGTTAAAGACATTTCACCCACCGGGTTGAAGGCTATTTTCTCCACCCCGGTAATGGGCAATTATCATCCGCTTACAATTCTAAGCTACGCTATTGAATATAATTTCGTTCAGCTTAATCCCTGGCTCTATCATTTCGACAGCCTTGTACTGCATATCCTTGTTACCGTGTTGGTTTACTGGTTTGTGCTGCTGCTAAGCCGCAACACTATTGCCGCTGCGATAACTGCTCTGCTATTCGGGGCTGCACCCCATGCATGTAGAATCCATAGCATGGATATCGGGCAGAAAGGATCTTTTATGCGGGTTGTTTTACGTTGGCGCGTCCATTGCCTACCTATATTATCTTCGAAGTAAAGGCACGAAAAAAGTCTTCTGTTTTACTAGCGTGGCTATTCTATTTATTTGCGCGCTACTATCCAAACCCACAGCGGTAACCTTGCCGCCGGTACTGCTATTGATTGATTACTTTGAACTTCGCAAATGGAGTAAAAGTCTTTGGCTGGAAAAGATACCCTATTTCATCGTCGCCATAATTTTTGGCGTCATTTCCTTCCGGTCTCAGCAGGCTACCGGCGCAGTTAATTTACCGGGGCGAACATTATAATATAATAGACCGGATAGCCCTTGGGAGTTATGCACTAATCACCTATTTATGGAAAGCAGTATTACCCGCCAATCTATTGTGTTTCTACCCCTACCCCACTAAGTCCGGCGGATCGCTCCCGGTGATTTTCTATGTCTATCCGCTTATAGTTGCTGCGATTGTTTTCGCAATGTGGAAGTATGCCCGGCAGAATAAGGTTGTTGTATTTGGGCTGCTTTTTTTTATAGTAAATATTATTTTGCTGCTCCAGTTCATACCAGTAGGAGAGGCTATCATTGCCGACCGCTACGCTTACCTTCCTTACCTGGGATTATTCCTTATTGCCGGCGGATATATCTCCCAATGGGTAGATACAAAAGCTAACAAGCCGTCCCGTTACCTGGTGTTCGGCGTTGCTGTTTTGTACGTAGGCTGCCTGGGTTATTACAGCCATGAACGCTGCATGGTTTGGTACGATTCTACAAGCCTCTGGCGGGACGAACTGGAAAAAGAACCGGAAAGAGCGCCCATAGCCTATGACAATCTCGGCTTTGTTTATTTCGACAAATGGTACAATGCTACCGATCATTTTGAAACGAAGACCTACTATGATTCCGCTCTTTACCTTATGAGCAAATCTGTTGAGCTAAGGCCCGATTCAGTGGGCGCTTACCAGGGCTTGGCCATGCTATACTATTCTAAGAAAAACTATGCCGCAGCTGGCTATTGCTACCGCACCGCTTTGCGGCTAAAACCATCGCCGGAAGAACATGCCAACTATGGCAACTTCCTTGAAAAAATAGGCAAGTCAGATTCTGCGCTTATGGAATACGACATAGCCATTTCTGAAAACCCGGATATGTATGCACCCTACTTCAACAGTGGCAAAATACTTAAACGCCAAAACCGGTGGGACGAAGCCATGCGCGACTTTAATAAGGCCATAGAAATAAACCCGTCTTACGGCGAAAACTACTACCAGCGCTCATTTTGCGACACCCAATTGGGATTTAAAGACCTTGCGCTAAAGGATATAGAAACGGCGTTGTCGCTGGGCTACAAAAAGGTGGATACCGCTTATTATTATTCGCTGAAAAAGTGACCATTAAAACGAAAATATCTTAAACTCGTTATTTTCACTAAAAATGTATCTTGACAGTGCTGCCTGGTCCATATAAATGATACCATCTTCCTCGCACTTTTGGTATGTTTCTGCATCCACCTCAAAATGCTTGCGGATACCGCTGAGTGAAACAAAACACTGGCCGGTTATTGGAAAATATTCTTTCCTTGTGACCCTGTAAGGCACCCGAAGCTTCATACCGGAATCCGCATCCATTCTGTATGGCAGCATACTGCTCAGATAGGACAAAGCACAGAATACAACAGAGATCACAGCGGCAATCCCAATTTTAATATACCAACCCGATAAAAAGTTCTGATCAACCATCCAGGTGTCTTTACCATCTAATATCAAGTCATTCACACAGGCGTACACCTTAAAACCAAAATACGTAAATGAAAATATCGTGAGTATCACCGTGTTACCGAAGAACCCTATCCACAACGATTTTAACCGCTTCCGGTAGATATACATTAACCAGCTTCTTTCCTCCGGCGTTAACGGAACCTTTTCCGGCGTGGGTTTCTCCATATTATTTTGCAATTACATTATGGTATATCTGCCACTTTCTTCAAAAACAAATTTGGAATGCACACCCCTGTTGACATAAAAATAATCCCCTTCATTCATTTTATAGTAGGTGTCTTCATCTACTTCGTGGTGCAGGTAAACGGCATCGTCAATATCAAAAAAATATTGCCCGCTTACCTCGTAATATTCTTTCTTTACGATCAGGTAGGGTACTTTTTCCTTTACGCCCATATCTGCATCTTTCTTTAGCGGCCGCACTCTTTTCATCCAAAAATAGACACCTGTACTCATGAATATCGTCTCGACGAAGACGATACTTATAATCTGCGTTCCAAACCTTGAAATAAATTTTGCATCATCATTTCTTTCCCAACTAAATATACCGTTTATTGACTTGGAAAAGGCCAGGGCAAAAAGGAATACATAGACAACAAAAAGCAGCCTCCTCCGCTGGTCATAAACCGTTAGCAGCAGATCTTTTTCATCTGCCGACAATGGCACCTGTTCATAAGGAAGTGGCTGCATGACGGAATTTATATAACTAAAGATAAGAAACAATTGCAGAATTTATTAAGTATAAGAATACAATCTCGTTCCTTAGGGAAGTCTGGAGGACTTCAATAGGAATAGCCGCCGGTGAAACCGGCGGAAAATGTTGACAAGCACCAACCCGGCATGGGTTGAACGAGGCATAGAAAATGTTGTAGTTGCTTAACTTCAGGACTCCTTACCCATACTGTCGGGTTGGTTTATTATTCGCAGATTGAAATAGTAATAATAACTCGCGAATTACGTGGCATCTCCCTTTAGTGACGTTGGCGAAATAAATACCACTATATGACGAAGTTATTTTTCTTTTATGCGAGGCGCAAAATCCGCGAATAGTGAGCTATTTAAGGACTTTTGAGAGGAAGCAGAAATGGAAAAGAACGAGTCAGATGGTTGTATTTATTTTGTCATCGTCACTTAGGGTTGGGGTTTTCTCGCGAATGTCATCGTTCCTAAGTCATTGGTGTACTGAAAATAGCCAAAATCGAACACATTGGCTTAGTGACCCTTGTGTATTTCTTTGTGTCCTTTGTGGTAAAAAAGCAAGTGCATTGGTTGTTGGTCAGCTGATGGGCTTAGTGGTTGTAATTGCCCAGAACTTCTTCACCTGTTCTGCAACGGTATTCATATCCAGTTCATTCATGCAATTAAAGTGTTTTTTAGGGCATTTGTCGTAGCCCAGTTTGCTGCAAGGATGGCAGCTTAGTTCTTTACGCTCCATTATCACAGACTGCATGGCTACCCGGTCTTTAAGATTATTAAAGCCATAGTAGGGAAACATACCCATCTCCGGCGAGGTATTGCCCCAAAGCGATATCACAGGTTTTTGAAAAGCCGCAGCTACATGCATTAACCCCGTATCATTACTCACTATTACGCGGGCATGTTTCACCAATTCCGCCGACTCATTTATACTGAATTTACCGCACGAATTATATATTTTCACAGGATCCTGCAACGCTATATCCATGCCCTCGTCAATGTCTTCTTTACCCCCCAAGAGCAGTATAGGGTATGGTACAAGTTCACAAAGTTTCTTCCATTGCTCCACAGGTAGTTTCTTGGTATTGTAAGAGCCGCCTATCACGAAGCCCACATACCCGCTCCAGTGGCTCATGGGCACATCTTTATTACCTATTCTTTTATGCTCCGGCAAAAAATAGTCGAGCCCCTTACCGTCATTATTGATACCCAATGGTCGCACCGCCTCAAAATATCTTTCAACAATGCTTTTATCGGGCATGAGGTCAATTTTAAAGTTAGTGAGCAGCCACTTCTTAATATTCAGCTTCTGGAAAGCATAACTCTGCACCTTCAAAGCCCTCTTTACCCGTAACGTGCGTAGATTATTGTGCAGGTCTATAACAAGGTCAAACTTTTCCTTTCTCAGTTCTTCTATGGCTTCTTGAAGGTCGTCCTGCAGGTAATGGAGCTTATCTATGTAAGGGTTGTTATTGAGTAGTGGCCCAAACGTCATCTTGGTAAGATAGTGCACTTCGGCATCGGGCCGTTGCTGCTTCAGGCAGCGAACAACAGGCGTGGTAAGCACAATATCGCCAATGGAAGAAAAACGGATCACCAACACCTTCATAACGAAAACAAACGATTGATTGCTTAAATATTGGGAAGTAGGCGTCCCACACCTTTTTTGGCGTGGGACATCTATAAGTAATGATGCCCCTAATTAGCAGAATAGGTCAGCTCGCACCATGCCTTGCTTTCCGTCACTCCCAGTGCAGCCTTAGCGGCAGAAGAAATGCCTATGATGCAATTTGCAAATTGCTTGGTATTAGGTATCGGCCCCAGCACACGCACATAAATTGTTTTATCCATGCCGGGGTTGTACACCTTTATTACACTTTCCCGTGCAGCAGTATTATGAAAGGCATAGTAGATATTGTTCTTACCCTGTTTGTCGAAGAATACAGCCGTACCCTTTTCGGTCAAAACATTGGTACCATTATTCGTCTGCCTGTTATATGCAGTATCAAGCCCGCCAAGGATATGAAACTTAGAGGTGTCGTATGACGGCCCTTTTTTCATCAGAACATAGGCTACCTCACTTGCAGGGTTTGCTGAATCCCTCGGCACTATTTTCACCCATCCAATAAATAACGTCTGCCCAGGAATAATAGTATAACCTTTAAGGTTGTTCCATTTCCGCATATCGTCCTTTGTAACGCCGGCATACGTGCTTAAAACACCCATATCATCCTTGGCGGCAACACGGTAATATAACGGGCATTGGCCACTGAATGTTTGCTTGTTCACCGAATAGTTATCCGGTGTAACAGGGATATTTATCGTAGCCCCAGCCACGTATTTCTTTACATCCTGGTAATCGTTCGCATATTCCAGCGCTACATCTGTAATATAAAACCGCTTTGCAAGCATGTGCAAAGTTTCCCCAGCCCGCATCACGTACTTTATTGCCCAGCTATTACCCTTGCGTACGGTAAACAAACTGTCTGATGTTTGCGCACTCGCAGAAATAACTGATAATGAAAATAAAACTATCAACAAACGCTTTAACATGAGTCTATCTGATTTATGGCGAAAAGTACAACAATTATGCCCAAAATTGCTAATGTTATGCTATATAAAATTATACATCTGAATTATTGAGGTTTCTATAACAATAACCAATAGTTGCAAAACGAACATTTGCTACACAATTTCTAATCATAATCTGTAATATCCATACGGATCCGCCAGTGTTTGGGCAAATAATTATTGATCCTGTTCCCAAGCGATTTTACCCAGCCAAGTCCAAGTCCGTTGTATCGCACCACCAGCCAACCTTTTTCTATTTGTTCCAGCCCCCCTATGTCTTCTCTTTTCAAAAAATGTAAAGCCTGCTCCCTGTTTAAATTGATGCCCGACAAATTTTCGTTTGCATCTATGCTCAACGCCACATCATGCGCCGGAAGCCAATCTTTGGCAGTAGGCGAACCAAGCAGCAACCCTGTCTTTCTGAAATAAACAGTCTTCTGCAGCAATTGAATATCCGGTTCATGGCCGGGACGGATGGCGCTGAAATGCTCGTTATCTGTTTTTATCACGCACACATCTTCATTGTTCAATAAGTACCCGGCCTGCTCCTGTATCTTTTTATCGTGCGCTGTTTTGAATCTCGCATATTTTAGCGTTTCGGCATTTTCCTTCTTCTGTATAGCAGCAATAAAAAAGCCTTCGCCTTTTACCTTCCCCGGAAAAAAGCGGTACCCGGCCATACCCTTCGGTGAAAGAACTTTAACAATTCCCCATTCCTCATTTATCGGAATATCAAGACTTACAATTGCGTGATTTTCTTCCAGCCAGTCGAGTATTTCTTCATCCTCCTGCGGCGAATAGGAGCAAGTTGCATAAATAAGTATCCCATCTTCTTTTAATGAAGGCCACACATCAGCCAGTATCCTTTGCTGGCGTTCCCCGCAAAGTTGCACATTGTTTTCGCTCCACTCATCCAGCGCGCGGGCATCCTTCCGAAATAGCCCGGAACCGCTGCATGGAGCATCCACCACTACCACATCGAAATACCCATGCAGCCGTCCAAAATCCCGGGGATCATTGCTGGTAACCCAACTATTCATATATCCCCAGCGTGTCATGTTTTCTTCCAGTATTGTTGCCCTGGCACGGATCACGTCATTAGATATCAGGAGGCTCTCCTTATCTAACAGGGATGCGATAAGCGTACTCTTACCACCGGGCGCCGCACACAGATCAAGCACACGCAAACCAGTTCTATCGCCAACGCAATTTTTAAAAAGGTGCGCCAAAAACATAGACGATGCCTCCTGCACATAATATGCCCCGGCATGGTATGCAGGGTCAAGCGTAAATACGGGCCGCTCATTAAGATATACACCATCATTGCACCACGGCACCTTTTCATTCACAGTAAACAGAGCTATATCCTTAGCCTTGTTTATCCGCACAGATGTTACCGGCCCATGCTTATGCGCAGCAATGAAGGAGGCCTCATCGAAGCCCTTTATGCCTTGCAGATCGTGTATTAATGGCGCCGGTAAGTTTTTCAAGAAGTTGTTCGGAGTATAAGTATGCTATATCTGAAAATCTACACCCGTATAGTTATGCGGCGTAATTGCCTTTAGTTCTTTCTTCACTTTAGCATTTACTTTTAGCGTATTCACAAACTCATGTATGTCCTGCTTCGTGATGCTGGCCTTCCCGCGGGTAAGCGCTTTTAAAGCCTCATAAGGCTGCGGATAGTTTTCGCGCCGAAGCACGGTCTGTATCGCCTCAGCTACCACGGCCCAGTTCCGCTCCAGGTCGTCCTCCATTTTTTGCTTGTTAAGCAATAGTTTATTCAGCCCTTTCTCTATGGAGCGCAGTGCAAGGAAACTATGACTTAGGGGCATACCTATGTTGCGCAATACTGTGCTATCCGTGAGGTCTCGCTGGAGGCGGCTCACGGGGAGCTTGGCGCTCAGATGTTCATACAGCGCATTGGCTATACCCAGGTTACCTTCGGCGTTCTCAAAGTCTATCGGGTTCACTTTGTGCGGCATAGCGCTGCTGCCCACTTCGCCTTCCTTCACCTTCTGTTTAAAATACTCCATAGATATGTATTGCCACACATCCCTGCACAGGTCTATGAGTATCGTATTAATGCGTTTTAACGCATCAAACTGCGCGGCAATGTTATCATAGTGTTCTATCTGGGTGGTGAACTGCATCCGCTCCAACCCCAGCTTTTTATTCACAAAGTCATTCCCGAATTTTTCCCAGTCTATGTGTTTGAAAGCTACCGTATGCGCATTGAAGTTACCGGTAGCCCCACCAAATTTTGCAGCAAAGGGAATGTTCAGTAACTGGTCTATCTGCCCCTCCAGGCGCTCCACAAATACCATTATTTCTTTGCCAAGCGTGGTAGGCGATGCAGGCTGCCCATGCGTGCGGGCCAGCATGGGTATGCCCCTCCACTCAGTAGCAAGATGGTATAGCTGTAAGTGCAGGTTCAATAGCGCTGGCAGGTATTGTTCTTCCAGGGCATCTTTCCACGATAGCGGAATGGACGTATTATTTATGTCTTGCGACGTAAGGCCAAAATGTATCCATTCCACGCTGTCCCCAGCCCCAAGGGCCTTTAGCTTATCTTTCAGAAAATACTCTACAGCCTTTACATCATGGTTAGTAGTTCGCTCCGTGGTCTTTATCAGCTGTGCATCGGCCTCAGTAAAATCCTGGTATATCTGCCGCAGTTTTGCAGGCTTCAGTTTTGCAGGCAGGGTTATCACTTTTTTCTCAGCGAGGAAAAGAAAATACTCCACTTCTACCCTTACCCGGTAACGTATCAATCCATATTCCGAAAAATAGGGCGCTAAAGATGAAAGTTGTGAGCGGTATCTCCCATCTATCGGGCTGATGGCAGTAAGCGAGTTGAGTTCCATTGGGCAAAGATATAATAAACCCGAAACGCCACCGCCGGTTATTGAAAAATTGCAGATAAGCTATCAACCAAACAACGGCCTTTTGTGGCTGTTCATTATTGCAATTACATAGACCTTATTTTCCTGCACTTCATAAATTACAACATATGGGAATGAAGGAAGTTTTACATCCCTTATTTTACTGATGCGAACTGACGAAATAAATGAATAATATTGAGGCGCTGAAGATAGCTTTTGATAGACTTCCAATAACTCAATAAAAAAGCGTTCGCCAAGTGACGGATTTATCTGATCATAATAATCAATAGCTGTATTTGTGTCCTCCTGCGAACGTTGACTAAAAATTAAATCATACACCATTACTGCTTCGATGCTTACGGATGTTATCAATTGTTTGCTCTAAAGTGTAGGTTTTCTCTTTACCAGAAAGCATATTTTCTTTTGTCGCCTCTAGCATATTTAGAGTTGCTTCGTCATAAGCAACTCCCGACCCCGCTTCATTGCTTAATAAAGTATAGATCGCCATTACTTTATCCTGTTCCGCATGGTCAATTAAATCATGCAGTTTCTCCTTTACAACATCATAGTTCATAACGCAAATTTAGCATGTAAATTTACTAAGGTTTTATGAAAATTAAGCGTTTATATCTTCCGGCAAGCCCGTCCATAATATGGCCATCAGCAGGGACAGTCTGATATCCGCATAGCATTGACCAGTTTACTACCCACTATTCATGCCCCACAAAAATCCGCCCGGCCATTTCCCACGCCTCGGCAAACGCCTCTTTGTTTAAGCTCAGCGGAATATTTTGCTGACCGCACCAGCCAACAATATTTTCGGTCGCGATGTTGCCCACCAGTACATCTTCCGCCATTGGGCAGCCTCCTATCCCTTTCATAGCGCTATCGTACCGCAGGCACCCCGCGTCGTATGCGGCCTTTATCTTTTCTTCCCATTTATTGGGCGTAGAATGGAAATGCGCACCAATGTGCACGTCCTTGAATTCAGGAATAAGGTGTTTGAATATGTGGGTTATATTGGCTGGCTCTGCTACGCCTACGGTATCAGACATGGCTATCGTCTTTATACCCAGTTGCGCAAGCCGTCCCACCCATTTTATGGCCACATCGGCACTATAATCGTCGCCATACGGATTGCCAAAGCCCATAGATATATAGATCACAAGTTCCTTTCCCCGCTGCACACAAAGGTTTTGCATTTCCTCCACCTGTTCCAGCGATTGCGCAATGGTCTTATTGGTATTCCGCAACTGGAATGTCTCTGATATGGAGAAAGGGAATCCTAGGTAGCTGATCTCGTCAAACTGCACAGCATCCTGCGCCCCCCTTGTGTTAGCAATAATAGCCAGCAGCTTGGTCTGTGTATTACTCATGTCCAGCAATGGGATCACATCTTTCGTATCAGCCAGTTGCGGTATTGCCTTTGCCGAAACAAAAGAACCAAAGTCGAGTACATCAAAACCAACTTTAAGGAGTACATTCAGATAATTCGCCTTTTCTATGGTCGGGATAAAGGTTTCCCAACCCTGCATAGCATCGCGCGGACATTCAATAAGGGTCATCATTGCTGCAATAGAATGGTAAGGCTGTTGCTGTTCAGCGGCTTATTCAAAAACTGCTTTACAGAAGAATAGTTGTGTACCCGGTTAAGGTCATTCTCATTAATAGAGGAAGATATAACGTAAATGGTATAATGCGCTGTAATGTGGGTAGGCAGCGCCTCAAATGCCTCTACGAACTCAAATCCATTCATTACCGGCATCTGTATGTCCACTAATATAATGGTATGTGATTGTTCATCCGGATGGGATGTTGCCACAAACTCAAGCGCTTCTTTCGCTTGCAGAAAAGACCTTATCGACTCGCTCTTGCCGGTATTCTTAATGATCTTCTCGGCGATAAAACAATCAAGTTTGCTATCGTCAATTACTATAAAATGTAGTTTCTTAGTTTGCACCATTTGCCTTTCCAGGTATTGTTACTTTAAAATTAGTCCCTTCGTTAAATACTGACGATACTTCTATTGTTCCGTTCAGTTTATTCAATGCATCCTTTACATTGTACAATCCAAAACCTGAGCCCGCTGCCTCAGAGGTTGCCCTGTAGAACATTGTAAAGATATTATTTATGTGGTTTTCCTGTATGCCTATACCATTATCTTTAACTAAAATTATCGCAGTATTATTGGCAACTTCAACGTCTATGTCCACAAATTTGTCAGTCGCTGTTTTTCGCTGAAACTTAAATGCATTTGAAAACAGATTATTCAGCACTATTTTAATAGATATTTCATCAGATATAAACGGCTCATTCTGAATAACACGGGAAGTAAAACGTACGTTATCCATTCTCCCGGCTATCCTGAAAAGTGCGGCAGTATCATTAACAATGTTATTAAAATCCAGTTGTTCAAATACCAATCTGCCTCTTTTAAGGTTGTAGTATTCGTGCGTATTTTTTATGAATTCATCTAATTTTTTAACAGCTACATCCATCATCCCGAGAATTTCCCGCAGGTCTGGCAAACTGTCCATTGTCTTTGCCAGGTCAAGGGCGCCTATAACGCTCAATAACGGCCCCCTAAGATCGTGGGTAACGCTATAAGCAAATTTCCCAAGCTCGTCATAAGCCGATTGCAACTCCTTATTCTTGGCAGTTAGCAGCGAGTTTGTAATATAAAATTTATTGGCCTCCTCTATTGCCGACTTTATGTCTGTATCTGTCCAGGGCTTTTTTATGTACCTGAATATGTGGCCCATGTTCACCGCCTCTATCACCGATTCTATATCCGCATAGCCCGTTATCAACATCCGCACCGGTTCAGGGTATGTTTCCCGCATCTCCGAATAAAACTGTGCACCGGTTTTATCCGGCATCCGTTGATCGCACAACACCACGCTTATATCCGGATGCGCTTTTAAATGCTCATACGCCTGCGCAGTATTCGCCGCTATATAAACTGTATAGTCGAACCTGAACGTGGCCTTAAACCCGTTCAGATTGTTTTGTTCATCGTCTATATATAAGACTTTTATTTTGTCCGGTGTATTCAATGCTTTCGCTATTTCTGGATTAAAGGTAATATAAGAATGAACTCCGTCCCCACGCCAACCTCTGAATTTACCTGGATCTGCCCATTGTGTTTATTTATCGTATTATATGCTATGGACAGTCCCAATCCTGTACCCTCTCCCACGTCCTTCGTTGTAAAGAACGGTTCAAAAAGTCGTTTCTTGGTATTTTCATCCATGCCTGTTCCATTGTCCGCTATCTTAACGTAAATGCTGGTTTCATCAAATGTAGTCGTAATAGTAAGCAATCCGCCATCATTTTCTAAATACTTTTTCTTTATAGCGTAAATAGCATTTGAGATAATATTCAAAAATACCTGGTTTAGCTTGCCAGGGTAGCATTCTATCACGGGCAGGTTGGCATAGTGTTTTTCTAATTTCACCTTCGTACCCAAAAGGTTATTTGTAATAACCAGGGTTGATTCCAGCCCTTCATTAATGTCTGCCTTTTTCAGGTCATCCTCATCAAGCCGCGAGAATATGCGCAGGCCCTTCACTATCTCAGCCGTTCTCGACGCACCATCGCCTATACCGCTCAGCAACTGGTCTATTTCTATTTTCAGATAATCGAAATCAATGTCTTCTTTATACTGTTCTACCTTTTTCTTTTTGTCTGCCAGCGGCATATCCAGTTCAATGATCTGCTCCATTTCATCCACAATATCCAGAAGTATCCTTACATCCCGGTTCAGTGGTTTTACGTTCGATGTTACAAAGTTGATCGGGTTATTTATTTCGTGTGCTATACCAGCCGTCAACTGGCCGAGTGAAGCCATTTTCTCTGACTCCACCAATTGCGATTCAGCTTCCTTTAGTTCCACCATCGCCTGGTGCAGATCATTGTTCGCGGCTTTTAATTCTATTGTCCGCTCCGTCACCTTGCCTTCCAATATTACGTTTTGCTCCCGCACTATTCGTTCATTTTCCTGCAATGCCTGCACAGTCTGGGCCTGCGACTCTTCCTTCTCCTTGCGGAAGATATTAATTTTATCGGCCAGCGCTATAGACAGTAAAACGATCTCACAAGCCGAACCACCCTGCAGCGCATAATACGTAAAGTGGTTATATGGCAGCACATTGAAATTTCTCAATACAAAGATCACCACACTCGCTATAAAAAGGGTCCACGCTATCACGAAAAACTTTGCAGGCCGGTACCCTTTCAGCGCTATTCTTACAGACGTCAGGTAAACAATGATTGCAAGTGTTCCTACTACCCCAAGCAATACATTTGCACAGGTACGGTAATCCCCAAAAAAACTAAAGCAAATAATTATTACATATACTACCTGTATCCCGGTAAGTATCTTATAAAGCGTTGGTGTGTATTGCTTAACGGAAAGAAATACTTTAGTAAAAGAAATTCCAAAAATACCTGACAGCGCGGGCACCCATACGATCATTACATTTGCAAGAAAAAAAGAATCCGGATAAAAAAACCGCGGAGCATATCCCTGCAGGCAGGCTTGCACAAGACCCACAAAAAGTATATACAGTACATAATGCAGGTATGTCTTGTCACGAACCGTAAAATAGATGAACAGGTTGTACAACAACATCACGATTATGATGCCCGCATACAGGCCAAAGATCAGGTCATTGGTATATATGGCGTCTGATATGCTTTGGCTTGTACCAATGTTTAAAGGCAATTGCATTTGCTCAGATGCAATTACCTTCATGTAAAAAACCTTCGTTTCAGATGGAGCTATGGCCAGGTTAAAGATGTAGCTCTGGTGCTTGTACTGCCGTGCATAAAATGGCACAAACTCCCCCGTAACAAGCTTATTATAAATTCCTCCCGCATTTGGGCTGAAAAAAGTAACGGTATCTATCGTAGGATATTCTAATTGTAAAGCTAACGTTGGGGCTGTAGTATGATTCGAAATGCAGATCTTTACCCAGAATGATGAGGCGCTTACCTCCAGGTTAGGCACTTGCTGATGTTTATTGACAAAATCCTTCGATGCCAATACCTGTTCAAAGCTCAGGTCATTATGCTTATCTTCCAGTATCGCAACCTTATCCCCTATTATTACATTTCGTGAAGGGTTGCTATAAACCACAGTATCCTGCCCGTATCCATGGACGGATATTAAAGAAAACAAGACTAAAAAATAACTTATTACTCTGTTTCTGATCATAGTATTATCAGGCAAATGTAAGCATCTTATCAACCGGTATCCTGTAGGATTTTACCGAGGGTTTATTGGCAATGCTTAACCGGAATAAAAATACAGGTTCTTTGCCAATTGCACCCGGAAAAAGTTTTACAAACCTTGGGTATAACTCTGTGAATTCCTCCTTCATTAATGCCGGCATCCCTACCCCGTCGCCATGCACAAGGCGCGCAAAGTGCAGCAATGCAGCCACCATAGGTTGCAGCGACACATCGCATTTAGCGGCCTGCAGCCACATGCGCTGCACGGCACGCCCCCCGGTGAGAAAACTCATCGGTGAGAAATCTGGCATTGTCACCAGCCCGACCACTGAGGCCGACTTAACTGCCTTCCTTGGTATCCGCTCCAGCCCCTTGCCCGCCCGCCAGGTACTCAGCAGTTTGGCTACTTCCATGTCCTTTACCAAACGCAACCCCACCATTTCCGATTCTAATAACTCAATTGTAGCCAGGTCTATACCGTCCTTGCTTGCCTGGCTCTGCTCGGGTGTCCAGCGCAGTTCTTTCTGGTAAAATTCTATATGCCCCTCCGGGTGTAGCAGCCGTAAGCGTTCGGCTGAACCGAAAATATCGGCTATCTCATCCAGCTCATCTTCCTTATCCAGGATAAAAAGCCCCGCACCCGGCACGGATGCAACGGCTTCTCTCAATAAATTTATTTTATCCTCATCAATCCTAACCCTCGGCCCGAAGTTCCGGTTGGTTTCCCGTAAAAATATATAGTTGCCAAGTTCTGCCGTATTATACAATGACGAAGAATTAACAGTTGCGGTGAATTGAATTGCAGCTATCAACTTAGTATTTCCAGGTATCGGAAAATAATGGACGGATGTGCCTACATTCATTTTACTGGACTGCAATTCCAGGTTTTCTATGGCAGCCCCTAAAGCGATATCTGATGCTATATTTTCGAAATCACCAAAAGAAATAGAACGCACTTTATCATGAAAGAGAAATAATGTCCCTTGCTTATAGAGCCATTTCCATGGTTGGTTATTACCGGCAGATGGCGCTTGTATTGCAGCGCCAACAATTTCAGTAATTTCGTTCGTACCAATTTCAGTAACATTCGCCGGCAAATTTCGCAACGCATCGTTAGCAAGACTGCTCATTTCTTCTTCTGTCAATGGATCGGCAGCATAGGGTAGCACAAACTCCTCCCTCACCCTTGTATCGGGGATTATCTTTTCAAGGTCTATAAAATACCTTCCCGAATCGGTGTATTGGTCCAGGAATATCCGCCTGCACGTATCTGCTGCCACTGCGCCACCAAGCGCCACGGCACTTGCCAACTGTGGCCAGGTAGTGAGCGTGTTCTCTATCTCCACCATCGAAGCCTTCATGCGGTTCGATAACGTTTCGAGGCCCGAGATCGGCAGCATATACGGCAGCTTCTCTTCCGTTGTTTTCAGGTTTTTTAATACATTGAGGTCTATGGTCAGGCCCTCCAGCCAGCCATGTATTATTGGCCGTTGCGGGTCCAGGTCAAAGCGTTCCACATCAAGGGTCCCGCGGTCGCTGGCTTCCATTATCACCGGCACATGCAGTTCTTTGGCCTTTATCCGGCATTGTATTTTCACATTTACACTGTCGCACTCGTCTATCACCGCATCCAGTTTCCCGCCCTTCATAAAGAAGTCATCAATGTTCTCGTCTGTAAGCCCCTCCGTATAACACACAGTCTTAAAAAAGGGATCTATTTCGGCGATCTCCCGGGCTACGGCATAAGCCTTTAATAAACCCAGGTTGTGCACGCCCGTTCTGATCCTGTTCAGGTTATTCAATTCCAAAGTGTCAAAATCAGCCAACCTCAACTCTCCGCATCCCCGCTCCAGCGCCAGCGTCACCGACACCGACTGCCCAACAGACAAGCCAATTACACCCACCTTCTTTGTAGCCAACACTTCCCGCTCCGCAATAGTTATCTTATTCCTGTTTGCCGCAGTCCTCAATTCTATAAATTCGGCCTCGTCAAGCATATGCACCATACGGCCAGACCAGGGATAAAAAACCCAAACACCGTATTCCTTTATGTCTTGCCCGTTTAAATGTTGCGCTATAAGGTGTGAGTAGTCTTCCGTCGTTAGCTTCCGCGTAGGATTTCGACTCTTATTGAGTTCTCTTAACTGGTCGTATAGTTCATCATTGATACAGAAAACGGATCCGGATTCTAAAAGGTCATTAAAACTCTTTTTGCTTTCTTCATTTGCAAGCCGAAAAAAATCAGGTCGGTATTGCTCCTTCGTGTTTATACTATTTTGCAGCAACTGGTGATACTTCGGACCCATATCCATTAAATTTTCACTTCTTTTTTCCTTGCAACTTTACAAAGATATATGCGCTGATTTGATAATCAGATTATAATTAACCTCTAAGCCATCTCCCCTCGGAGAAATTTCAATTTTCTGCTGTACCGGGTTTTCCCTCAATTCAAAAATCTTATCCCGCTCATCAGGGTCAGCCATCGACAACTCTGCCACATCACTAAGCAATACTGAAGTTGCCACAAGCCCCTCCTTCGGATAGAAAAAAGTGCCCTTGTCACCCAGGCGCTCATCTACGAGAAAACCTACCCGGTTAGAATTTTTCACAGTTGCCGGGGCGCACAATGCATAAAGCGTTTGTAGTTTTAACTGCGACGCAATGGCCACGCCTACCCTCGTCAGGTAAATACTGCCGATACCCAGACCCGCAACTTCCCTCGAATTCCACAACCCGCATAATTCACCGGTACCATCTGCGGAATGGTTCTTCACAAACCCATGAATATTTGGGTCAAACTTAGTCAATGCATCCTCTATAGGTAAGGGAAATTTTCCTTTGGCAACCTGTATTCTCGCTCCCCCGTATATTTTTTCCCCATCTTCCGATTCCACCAAAATCACGTATGTATCGGGGTCGTTGAACCATACCGCTTTAGCAGAGGTGATCATAGCAATACCATAAATCTTTAGTACCTTTGAGTGGCCCTCAACGTACATTTGGCATGTTTCCAGATCGTCAACTGCCCTAAACGCCTTGATAACTAATTTTATTTGGTCCAAACTAATAAAATTAAAATAGGCAAAATAAAAAATGCGCTTATAAAATTAAACAAAAGTTAGCTATTAAAATAAAATATTTAAAAAGTTCCCTTTTTCAAATTGTAGTGTAATAATAAGAATTTATTTTTACAATGTTAAATAGTAGTAGGCTACTTCCAATAAATTTCTTAAATTTCATGCGAATTACCTTTTATGAGTGAAAAAATATCCATCTTATATGTTGACGATGAAATGAACAACCTTGTCTCATTTAAAGCTGTTTTTCGCATAAAATATAACATTTTTACTGCTATTAGTGGTGAAGAAGCCATTAAAATACTGAAAAACAAACAAATAAACATAATTATTACAGATCAGCGTATGCCCCAGATGACCGGGGTAGAGTTCCTGGAATCAATACTCGATGAATTTCCCGATCCGATACGAATACTCCTTACAGGCTATGCCGATATGAACGCCGTCATTGACGCCATCAACAAAGGTAAAATATTCCATTACCTCACCAAACCCTGGAACGAAGAAGAATTGGATATGGCAATCACCAGGGCATTTGAAGTATATCAGCAGAAAATGGACGAAAAGGAAATGAACAGCAAACTCACCCTTTCCAACGAGCAACTCGAATTCCTGCTAAGACAAAAGTTGCTATCCTAAATCAAACATCATCAAGCTAATGTCATTCCAGGTGATGATGCTGAAGGCATCAAACGTTTATAGAAATATCAATACAAAATAAGTGACGATGCCGAAGGTATCGAACCCACGTTTGCATAGATGCTTTCTGGTCTAACGATTCTTGTCACTGGCACTTACTACACCCTACCCCACCTTCACGCAGGTACAACTTGTGCAACAAATCGTATTTAAGCCATACGTAGTATGACGTAACCCTGGCTATTGCAAAGCCTTCTTTGCCATCTAAAAACCCAAGCAATAATACGTAGCATTTAAAAAAGTTAAACGCCGGCGAAAGAAATCTTTTTACGAACGTTGCTTTCTTTCCCCGCATATAAAACTTCTCTGCATTCAGCGTCGCATATCTTATTGTTTTCTCCGTGTTCTGCTCTTCCCGGGTAACTGGGTAATGATCTGCTGCGCCTCCTATCATCTTATGCGTTGTATTTTCCCCAACAGGGTGCTCATGTATCGGCGACAGATCCCAGGCTACGCGCTTCCGGTTATATAATCTATAAACTTTATCCCTCCCCCATTCCCCAAACCGTATCTTCTTTCCCAAAAAATAATTCTGCCGTTTAAAACCATAGATCACCGCCTCGTCCCCTGTATTGATAGCACCAACAGCATTCGCCAGTTCCCTCGTCACGCGCTCATCAGCATCAATTGCCAGTATCCAGTCGTTCAAAGCCACCTTCGCGCCAGCATTCCGTGCAGCCCCAAACCCCTCCCAAAGCACTGTAATGACCCTTGCGCCAGCTTTCTCGGCAAGCGCTACGGTAGCATCCGTACTGCCTGAGTCAATAACAATAATATCATCACTCGCCATGCGGGCGCCCTCAATGCAGCCTGTAATATTTTCAGCCTCATTCTTGGTAATAATTATAACAGACACTGCACTGCCTTTTGCCATTACTTTTCTTCTTTTTCTTTAAAAACTAACATCTACTATCCAAATAGCATCAATCAATATACTTGTTTTTACCACTAAGGCCACCAGGAATTCACAAAGGTCACAAAACTCACTTTGTGTCCCTTGTGGTTAACTTTGTGTCCTTTGTGGTGACTTTCACTACACCTTTCCTCAAGCACTTACTATACAAACAACTATCAACCCCACGAAACAGTTCCCGGCAACGACTATCTACTATTGACTAACTACTATCTACTACCCCACCATATGCTGATCCAACCCCACCACAGCCCACCTATCCTTTCGCTGCATTGATTCCTGCAACATCTTCATGTTCCGTGCATCGTCTTCCCTGCTGGCAAAATTATGATGTAGATGAAAAGCCACCCCACCAAATTTTATTGACTTCTTTTTTATACCCGTGTTAAATAACCGGATGGCGATGTTACTGTCTTCCCTTCCCCACTCGCCGTACGCCTCGTCATAGCCATTCACTGCTACAAGGTCTTCACGCCAAAACGACATATTGCACCCCCGTACCTCAATAATATCCTTATCCTTTGTCCTATACTTACGCGCCATGAATCGCATAAGAAAAGGCATCCTTAGTTTATTCATGCCATTCTTACCCGTTAAATTTTTAAGATCGGTAAGACTGAATGTTTCCTGCTTTAAAAAGCCTTGTGTAGCAGTTTCATCAACTAAGAAACGGCTGCCATTCAAAAAGTACCCCTTCTCTGACAAAGCAAGATGGTCCTTAATAAAATCGGGATGCAATACCATGTCGTGGTCAATAAAGATAACGTAGGGGTATTTTGCATTTGCGATCGCTATATTATCAATCCGGGTTTTACGTCGTCCCTTTTTTTCCTGTGTAAGATGGATCACTGGGACCGGGAACTCCTTCGTCATCGTTGCGATCAGATCAGCCGTATCACTATTGCTGCCATCATCTGCTATTATCACTTCATCAGGCAGCCTCGACTGCCAGCGCACGCTCTGCAGGCATTTCTTCAAGGCAGCAGGCCAGTTATACGTAGTAATAATTAATGAGCAGCCTTTATTCATAGCACATTCACAGAAGTGGTTTCGATGGGCCAAATTTACAATCAAATAACTATACACTCCCTGTTGTACTTGACAATGTACAAAAAAATGCCTTTTAAGTACGAGCTTTGCGCCTTCTTTGCGTCAGACCTTTGCGTACTTTGCGTGAAATTTTAATATACCCTTCTATCTCCGCTCTACAGGGGATTTTACAAAGCCTTTCACAATTCACCCAACAATTTAACCTGATTTTCGGTAATTATCATTTCAGCCATTGGGCAATAAAACTTACATTTGCGCAATTTGTTTTTTTCCATGGCTCCAACACATACTTCCTCCCCTGCATGGCTATTGCTTGAGGACGGCACTCTCTTTAAAGGAAAATCTTTTGGCGCAAAAGGCACTGCCGGTGGCGAGATCTGTTTTAATACCGGCATGACGGGTTACCAGGAGGTTTTTACAGACCCTTCCTATACCGGGCAAGTACTTATAATGAACAACGCATACGTAGGCAACTACGGCGTGAAAAATGAGGACGTAGAAAGCGACTCCGTGAAAATAAGCGGCCTCATTTGCAAAAATGTGTCTTACCGTTATTCAAGGATGATAGCCGATAACAGCCTGGAAGATTACCTGGTAAAAAACAACATCGTAGCCATCTTTGACGTTGATACGCGGGCGCTGGTGCAGCATATCCGCAACAAGGGCGCAATGAACTGCATTATCTCCACAGATTTGGCAGATGAAGAAACCCTGAAAGCAGAACTCGCAAAAGTTCCGGACATGGCCGGCCTTGAATTGTCATCACAGATATCTACAAAGGAAGCCTATACTTTAGGCAACCCCGAAGCCCCGATCCGTATAGCGGTGATGGACTATGGCGTGAAGATAAAGATACTCCAGTGCCTCGTTGACCGCAATGCCTATGTAAAAGTGTTCCCTGCAAAGACGGGCATTGATGTGTTGAAGGAATTTAATCCACATGGCTACTTCATATCCAATGGCCCCGGCGACCCTGGCTCCATGGATTATGCGGTTACCATTGTGAAAGATATATTGGCTACCAACAAACCGTTTTTCGGCATTTGCCTGGGCCATCAGTTGCTTGCCCGCGCCAACGATATTCCCACATTCAAAATGCATCATGGCCACAGAGGTCTCAATCACCCGGTTAAAAACCTGATCACCGGCAAGTCAGAGATCACTACACAAAACCACGGATTTGGCGTTGACCCCGAAGCCATAAAAAACAGCACACACATTGAGGTCACCCACCTGAACCTTAACGATGGCTCTATAGAAGGTATAAGGATGATAGGCAAGCCTGTATTCTCGGTACAGTATCACCCTGAAGCAACGCCCGGCCCACACGATTCAAGATATTTGTTTGATGACTTCATGAAAAATTGTTCCCAGGAATTGCTCAATCGTTCAATAAATTAATGGCTGAATTACTCATTGGCTCAATGCCTGAATTAACATATAACGCATAAAATGCACTCGCGACCACCTACTATTTACTAACGACTATCTACTAAAATCAACGACCATCTACTAAATACTAACGACTATCTACTAAAAAAATGAAACAGGAAAAAATTCTCATTATAGGCGCTGGTGGCCAGATAGGTGTAGAACTTACACTTGCTTTACGCAAACTGTACGGTACGGACAATGTCGTAGCCTCTGATATAAAGGAAGCCCACCCATTGCTGAAGGATAATGGCCCATACGCCATACTTAATGCCATGGACGCCAAAGCCACCCACGAACTGGTGAAGCAGGAAGGCATAACCCAGATATACCTGCTGGCTGCGCTGCTTTCTGCTACGGGCGAAAAAGCGCCGCACAAAGCATGGGAAATAAATATGCAGAGCCTGATGCATGTACTTGACCTTGGAGTGCAGGAGAAACTAACAAAAATATACTGGCCAAGTTCCATAGCCGTTTTTGGCCCAACAACGCCTACGGAGCAAACGCCGCAGCAAACCGTAATAGAACCCCGAACGGTATATGGCATCAGCAAGTATGCCGGCGAGCTATGGTGCCAATACTACAACCAGCGCTGGGGCCTCGATGTGCGCAGCCTGCGCTATCCCGGCCTCATAAGCTGGAAATCTGAACCGGGCGGCGGCACCACCGATTATGCAGTGGAGATATACCACGAAGCCTTAAAGAACAAGAAATACACCAGCTTCCTGTCTGAAAACACCTACCTCCCTATGATGTATATGGACGATGCCATACGCGGCACCATAGAGCTAATGGAAGCACCGGCAGAGCAAATGAAAACACGCATGGCCTACAACCTCGCAGCTATGAGTTTCTCGCCAAAAGAAATAGCAGCATCCATCCAAAAGCACATCCCCGACTTCACCATAGACTACAACCCCGACTTCCGCCAGGCCATAGCAGACGGCTGGCCAAAAAGCATTGATGATACCGCAGCACGCAACCACTGGGGCTGGAAAAACGAATTCGACTTAGACAAAATGACGGCTGATATGCTTATGCATTTGAAGGAGAAGATGATGGAAACTGTGTAGGTGGTTGTGACAAGGAAAAGTACCTGCTGTCTCCCACAATGTCAAATAGATATTCTGTCATGGTGAGCCACGCCGAACCATGACATGTTGAACCATGGCACGAAGCTAAATCAAGGCACAAGATTTCCAATTCGCTACTTGTAAAGTTTAGTTTCTGATGGGATTTTTATCAATAGTTTTTGTTGCTCTTGCAATATTGCTTGCGATACTAATTCTGTTCATAAAAGGCATGAAATCTCTTTATAAAAAAGGGTTCAAGAAATCCGCTAATGCTATAATTATTTCTCTGTTGCTGGTGATGTTGTACGGGATATACACAGCCATTTATCCTTCAGATAGTTTTTACAAAGAGGACTTTGAAACCGATCTTGGCAGACCCTTTCCCAATCATGCGTCTATACTAAGAAAAGACGCTACATATCCTGATATTCATGGCCACTACCTTGCATGTTGCGCAATAGAAGTTGAACAGAAAGACTTTTCAGATTTAAAAACAAAGTTTGTCGCCAATTTCGAAATTGACTCAATAGATGACTTCGACTCTTATAACAAAGTAATGAGGCATTATAAAAAGGATGAGGTCCTTTTCGTCCATCGCGAAACCACGAAGAAAGCGACGGGCAGCTACCTCCTTTTCTTCAAAGACAATAGAACCATCGTCTTCTATCATTCGTTATGGTAGAGCCAGAAAAAGATGCAATAACTTTGAGTGTCTCTATCTTGGTTCAGGCAAGCCAATCGTTCAGAGCATTTTCATTTGCTTTATCCACTTTATCCTGGAATAGAGGCAGATTCTTGTATTTTTCAAGAGACTTACCTATTTGGATAACGGGAGGTTTCCTTTTGTTAAGTTCCTTTTTATTACCCATGTTTTTTGTGTTTTGTAAAATTGTTCGTAATTTATACTTCTTTTAAGTCATACCATTCTATTTTTGTAATAGATGAAACAAATAATTGTTTGGGACCTATAAACATACTTCAAAATGGCAGCAAAAGAACGCGACACTGACAATAATGAATTTACTTTTACCAATGCTGATCTCGCGCAATTTGAAGAACGCAGAAAAAAAAGACTAAGTGGCGAAAGTAAAACATCCTCTTGGGAAGAAGCCAAAGATATTATTACAGGCAATAGCAAATCTGACTTATGCAAAAACAAAAACTCGTAGTACTCACAGGTGCAGGGATAAGCGCCGAGAGTGGCTTGCGCACATTCAGGGATAGCGATGGGCTGTGGGAAGGCTATAACATAGAAGATGTGGCCACTCCACGCGGCTGGCGCAAAGACCCGCAAATGGTGCTCGATTTTTACAATATGCGACGCAGGGATGTGCTTGCTGCCGCGCCCAATGCAGCCCACAAAGCGCTTGCCGACCTGGAAGCGCACTTTGATGTACACATCATTACCCAGAATGTGGACGACCTGCACGAGCGCGCTGGCTCAAAAAAAGTGCTGCACCTGCATGGCGAAATACTGAAAATGAGGAGCGAGAAAAACGAACATAAATCATACACCATAAAGAAAGACATAAAGCTGGGCGACAAGGCCGCAGATGGCGGGCAGTACAGGCCGCACATAGTATGGTTTGAGGAGCCAGTGCCGATGATAGAGCAGGCCATACCCATACTTTATGACGCAGATGTTTTTGTGCTTATTGGCACATCGCTGGCAGTATATCCTGCCGCCGGCCTGGTTGACTATGTGCGGGAAAAAGTGACAAAGTATGTGATAGACAAGAGCATACCACCCGTGAGCAAGTACAAGAACGTAGTGCCAATTGAAATGCCCGCTACCATGGGTGTGGTGGAACTAATGAAGATGCTAAAACTCACCTGAAACCCCTGACCCCTAAAGGGGGACCATCCAGTTAGAAACCCCTGACCCCTAAAGGGGGACCTGCTATTAGACTTTATGGGGAAACTTTGAGGTTGGAGATTAATTTTGCAGGATTATTTTTATTGTCATTTGACCGCTTATGGAGAAGAAAATGTTCCTTCGTGCAAGTAATTTGATATTTGAGAAGGCGAAAGATTTAAGAAATAACCTGACCCCAGCCGAATCAATACTTTGGTCTTATCTACGACAAAAACCTTTAGGCCATAAATTCAGGAGGCAACATCCGATAAGTATTTATATTGCCGACTTTTATTGCCATTCCCTGAAATTGATTATAGAAGTAGATGGTAATATTCACGATAAAGATAGAGTTCATACCCATGATATTGAACGCCAGAGAAACCTCGAGGCAGAAGGCATCGGTTTTCTCAGATTTACGAACTTTGCTGTTGAAAAGAACTTAGAAGTTGTAATTGAAACCATCGAGCGTTATATTCAAAATAAAACCAAAGACTAAAACTTGCAAAACCCTAAGCTCCCCAAAGGATAATCTCTCATTTTCCAAATTCGCTAAACCTAAAAATAATAAATGCTGAAGAGATTGCTTATGCTGAAATGGTGAAAGTTGCCTAATGGATGGTCCCCCTTTAGGGGTCAGGGGTTTATGCGCTTGGGATTTTTCGTGACGATAAAAAACAATCTTGCCAAATCAATCTCCCCTGCCAAAGTTTCCTCCCAAAGCTAAATGGATGGTCCCCTTTAGGGGTCAGGGGTTTATGCGCTTGGGATTTTTCGTGACGATAAAAAACAATCTTGCCAAATCAATCTCCCCTGCCAAAGTTTCCTCCCAAAGCTAAATGGATGGTCCCCTTTAGGGGTCAGGGGTTTATGCGCTTGGGATTTTTCGTGACGATAAAAAACAATCTTGCCAAATCAATCTCCCCTGCCAAAGTTTCCTCCCAAAGCTAAATGGATGGTCCCCCTTTAGGGGTCAGGGGTTTATGCGCTTGGGATTTTTCGTGACGATAAAAAATAATTTTGCCAAATCAATCTCCCCTGCCAAGGTATCCTACCATAGCTAAATGGATGGTCCCCCTTTAGGGGTCAGGGGTTTATGCGTCAGGGGTTCAAACTAAACAACGTATCCACAAACTCTTCCTTGTTAAATATCTGGAGATCCTCCAGTTTTTCACCCACACCTATGTATTTCACGGGTATTTTGAACTGGTTGGCTATGGCCAGCACTACCCCGCCCTTCGCTGTGCCATCGAGCTTGGTAATGGCTATGGCAGTGACATTTGTTGATGCGGTGAAATGCTTTGCCTGCTCCAGTGCGTTCTGGCCTGTGCTGCCGTCAAGCACCAGCAGCACCTCATGTGGCGCATCAGGCATCTTCTTTTTTATTACCCGGTGTATCTTTTCCAGCTCGTTCATCAGGTAAGCCTTGTTATGCAGTCGGCCTGCGGTGTCTATTATCACCACGTCCGATCCTTTGGCTATGCCCGCTACCACCGTATCAAACGCCACCGAACTGGGATCGCTACCCATTTCTTTTTTCACTATTGGCACATCCACACGTTCGCTCCATATGGTCAGTTGGTCCACCGCAGCAGCACGGAAAGTATCTGCTGCGCCCAGCAGAACCTGCTTGCCATTTTTCTTAAAATTATATGCCAGCTTGCCTATAGTAGTAGTCTTACCCACACCATTTACGCCTACTACAAGTATTACATAAGGCTTCTTACCGGCAGGCACATCAAATGTAGCAAACTCATTAGAGGGTGCCGCAGTGAGCATACTCATTATCTCCTCCTGCAATATCTTATTGAGTTCTGACGTGCCTACATATTTGTCACGGGCCACGCGCTTCTCTATACGGTCTATAATGGCCACGGTAGTCTCCACGCCCACATCGGCGCTTACAAGGGCGTTTTCTACCTCATCAAGCACCTCTTCGTCCACCTTGTCCTTGCCAGCAATAGCCTTGCTGATCTTGGAGAAAAAGCCCTCCTTGGTTTTCTTCAAGCCCTCGTCTAAAGCCTGCTTTTGTTCTTCCTGATCTTTATTGCGTTTAAACAGTTTATCGAATAAGCCCATGGTGTGTGATTAGCGGGTGCAAAATTAGCGAAATATAACTGCAATTAATTGCTCAATGACTTAATTGCTCAATGACTCAATATCCCCGGATTAACCGGCAATCATTAACTTAACGAAAAAAGCATATGGGACGATGAAGTTGACAGCATATTCGTGTGCATTCCCCCTTGCGCGCAGGTTTTGTGCATCGGCGAAGGGGGATAGGGGGATGTCCTGGCAATGTCCCGTTTTTTCACCTTCCGACACCCCACTCAAAAAAAATATTGTGGATAACTCATATTGCTGGCTCTGCGGTATGATATGCTGGTAAAGGGTTTTGCAGGCTACTTGATTTTTAGGGTGACCCTATTTGTGACCCTACCACAAAGCTCAGGGTTGTGTCCTTTGTGGTTCAACTTCGTGTCCTTTGTGGTTGTTTTCACTACTCCTTTCATTTCCCTGCACAAAGATAGCTGGGGAATAGACGCGCCCCAAGACGAAATATTTATTGGGGTATTCGGATTATTGCTTGTTATATTGCAATATCTGCATTGATTTTAATTTATTGAACTCAATGTCAGCCGTCAACAGTGGGATATTCAAATCAATAGTGGTTGCGGCAATTATGCTATCAGGCAATTTTAATTTATGCGCTTTCCTGATTTTTATTGCCTGTTGTTTTATAGCGGCATTCATTTCTACAATATAACAATCCCCTAAAAACTCTTTTACTTTTGTTTCTTCGGGTACCGAATATTTACCATAACTCAATAGCTCCATTTCAGTAATAAAGGAAATATAGATGGTTTTCTTATCCAGGATCTCAAATAAAACCTCGTCTCCGTTTAGAAAATACAGTACAATGTTTGTATCCAAAAGGAATTTATCATTGCCATTCATCACGCATACGTTTTTGAATGACCAAAGGGTCTTCTTTCAGTTTAATGACACCTTTGTATTTTAAAGCATCCAGTTGTTTTTCTGTACCTTTCTTGCTACCGGTATATAGCTTATCCAGAGCAATTTTTATTTGTTCCGGGGTTGCATTGCTATTTATTGTAACTACCATTGCTTTAATTTACAATTACAAAGTTAAAGAAAAATTACACCCATTTCCACTACTATATTCCTTTCAATATAATCGAAGATAGTTTTTACTTTCTTGTCGTCCGCCATATCTATGTACTGGTGTAGTTGTTGCCTTCTTGCTGCCGCTGTCATGAATACGGTTGTTTGTACAAATATAAGAAATGTCGTTCTTCAAGGGAAATTAAAGCACCCTAAATTATATTGGTTCAGAACAACAATCAACTTCTGGCTGCATGAACTCCGTTGCAAACGGCGCTTATTTGCTGTCACAGATGCCCGCCTTGCGGAACATCTGCGACAACTGAATAAGTCAACCCTATGTCATATGGTTAAACTAACAATTATCGCTCTTCCTGAAACCAAACACGATGAAATATTTACAATAATACTTAGTTTTGTAAAACAACGGCTAATAGAATAACCATGAAAGACATCAGTCTGTCAGTACCCGATAAAGATTATTCATTTTTTATGACTCTCATAAAAAAGCTTGATTTTGTGCAGGTAAAAGAGCCTAAGAAAACTACAGTTTCATCCTCCAAACAAAAATTCCTTAATGAATTCAAGGAAGCCGTGGACCAGGTGAACCTGGCAAAACAGGGGAAAATAAAACTAAAATCGGCAGAACAGCTTCTTAGTGACGTTGGCGAAATAAATACCACCATATGACGAAGTTGTTTTTCTTTTATGCGAGGCGCAAAATCCGCGAATAGTGAGCTATTTAAGGACTTTTGAGACGAAGCAGAAATGGAAAAGAACGAGTCAGATGGTGGTATTTATTTTGTCATCGTCACTTAGTGAGTTATAAGATATAAATATCGGACCGGTTTGAGAAAGAGATCAAGAGTCATAACTAAAGTTCTTTATGCAAATATAATGAATGTTTTCTTTTTTTTCCGTCGCTTGTCTTATTTCCCGACATGCTTTGCGAAACTAAAACACGACAAGGACATTAAGCAGCTTTAGCCTTCCCGGTATTTTTCACACGTTTTGTTGAACGACGAGCTAACGCTTTACGATTTTTTAAGAAATCGCTGAATTCTTTTTCTTCTTTGTCGTCCAAAGGTTTGTTTATAAACACAAAATCTTTGTCGTCCATTTTCTTAAAGTTTATCATAATTAAAGTCTTTAAAATATTTTGTCACTAATTGCAAGGCTGGCTTGGTATCTATAAACATACGATTACCGCCAAACAGCTCTGCACCAAGCGTATTCCGGTAATGCTCTATCAATTGGGTTTTGGCAATAAAAGAAATTACGCCGTCATATTTTAATTCAAAAGCCATTTTACACGCAAAGGCGACAAGATTACCGGCAACCCCATTGTAAAGTTTTTGTTTGCCCTTGTTAAATTTTGCACTCTCTATCAGATCCATAAATACATGGTCATGCTTGTCGGTAAGAGATGTAAGCCCATGAATGATTGACGGGTTTTTAATTGTTGTCAGTTTATAAACCTGTTTGGCGCTGTCTTTAAGTTCGCTATGCCAATTAAATGCCCATTCTGTTTTCTTTATTTGCCTGCTATCTCCAGGATGAAGCTTTATAACTACTGTATCAAAGACCTCGCCTGAAATAACATTCTCTATAGAGTTGGTCAGTTTGTCGATTTCAAAATCAAGGTAATTTGTAGCCATAATTTACCTTACTAAGGTAGCAAAAAAAATTGACATTAGGTGCTTTTTATGGATCTTTTTTTATTGCCTTATTGGTGGAGTAGAGGCACAGCTTCTTGCCAGTTTGCTGGCATGAACTCCTTTACAAACGGCGCTTATTTGTTGTCACAGATGCCCTCCTTGGGGAACATCTGCGACAATGGGCGCAAAAATCTATTAAAATCAGGTTGAACTCTTTTGCTTTTTATTGTATAGGAAACCCAGTGTTATTACTAAAATTAGCATTGATACTAAAACAATGTATCTACAAAAAACGTCCGGATATGTTTTGTAGATTTTTATTATTTCAGAAACAGCCAAGGCACCCGTTGCCACACACAAAACAGCGGTCATATAATTTAACCGCCATGCATTCGTTTCCATTTGATTCTGCAATGTCTTCGCCTCGAATTTCCTTAAATCCGAAGATTTAAATTCGATTTGATAGCTTATATTAGTTTCAAGAAACAATAATCCTTCAAAGGTTATGCCATATCGCGTTTCCAATGTTTCCATTCCGGTATTCATATCAATAAGTTTTCCGGCCTTATTTTCTGTAATAAAACCATCCCGAATTAGTTTACCTAAGCATACTTCAATAATGCCTGCGGTATCTTTTGTGTACCCATTTCGCTCCTTATATCTGGACGTATATAGTGCATTATAAATAGTTTCAAAATTCCTTTCCATCCCTCTATTTTCCCACAAAGCAAACCAGTTTAAAATGTAATCTAATTCGTCTATTAAAGAGAAATCCCATTTTTTTGTAATGCCCATAATTATGTCTTTACCCAAACGTACAAAATCATTATTTGGCTGTTATTATTTAAAACAATTTAATACTTTTATGGTTCAAAATAAAATCTATAAGTACAATCGCTGCACCTTTATTTTCCTGAAAACCAATGACAAAAATGAGAATAATTTTATTTTTATTAATTCCACACTTAATGTATGCCCAAAATGATCTTTCTAAAATGAATATGAAAGGTAAAGTGAAGTCAGATACTTGCTTTTATTATGATGTTTTCGATCAAATGGGGAAGGATGTTTTGAGTTATAGAGATAAAGAGGCATTAAAATTCAACTCAATTGGAAATATAGAAGAAATTACATACTTCAACGAGCGAAATAATCCTACAAAAAAGATAGCTAATTCTTATCATGACAAACAATTATACCAAACTGATACATTGTTTGACAATGCCTATGATTCACATAGAGCTTTGCTATTTTACGATAATATTGGAAGATTAAATCAACGCGCTATATACCAATCTAATGGAATGGTATTGCGCAAGTCTTTCTATTCTTATTTAGACAATGGATTGTTGTCGGAAATAAAAAACTACAGTTCAAATGGGAATTACGAGGGGTATGTGGCTTATAATTATGAATATCATAAAAATGGGAAAGTAGCTGCGATATACTCCAGTGAAGGTAAATTGACCTTCGATAGTCTTGGACACTATATTGGCGACATGTTTTTTAAAAACAGTGAACAACCGGATGGCTACAAATATTTGTACAACGAAAACGGAGATATAATATGCAATGAGCACGGACAAACATTTCAGTATAGCTACGATGCAAATGGGAATGTGACGCTGCGTATAAAAAGTGAATTAAAATTTGAAAAGATTACGCCCGTAGAACGATCAATACATAGACTACATTATTACTAAACTACACTTTAATTTAATAGCCCCGGTCTTTAGACCGGGGTAAAATCGGGAACATGTAGGCTTTAGCCGAAACCACTCCCGCCGGAAAGCTTGTGTTACGCAGTTTTGGCTAAAGCCAGTTCATTATAGCCTGTCCCCGGTCTAAAGACCGGGGCTATTAGTGTATAACTTGATAAAGTGCAAATTTATCCACTGTTCGGTACTTTTTTCAATTGGGCAATTCCCCGCTAATCCCCTAATTTTGCACTCCCAATCGCAGCCCTCCTTTAGGGCTGTGGAATAATATTTGTATATTTTATTTTAGATGAAAGACTTCTCTTACGTGATGGGGCCGAGCCCGGCCTACATAGAATCGCTGTACAATGATTTTGTAACTGACCCTGCTACAGTGGACCCGGAATGGAAAAAATTTTTTGAAGGATACGACCTGGCCAGCGCACAAGGGCCAAATGGAGAGCGGAGAGCGGAGAGCGGAGAGCGAAAGGACGCGGGGAGCAGGGAGCGCAAGGACGCGGTTGGTGCAGACCAGATAGCTAAGGAAATAGGGGTATTTGAGCTGATACGGGCATACCGTAAACGCGGACACCTGGCAGCTACTACCAACCCGATACGCGCCCGAAAAGACCGCCACGCACAGCTGGAACTGGAGCGCTTTAACCTGGGCGATACCGACCCTAATACTTCGTTTTTTGCAGGCAGGTTTGTAGGCGCTAAGGATATGCCGCTGAAGGATATTATAGCCAAGCTGCAACGCCTGTACACGGGCAATGTGGGCATTGAATACACTTACATTACCGATGCGGTAAAGTGCCATTGGGTGCAGAAGAATTATGAAGAAATGATGCGCAAACCGTTCTCATTAGACGAGCGCAAACGGATACTGGAAAAGCTGAACGAAGGGGTGATCTTTGAGAAATTCCTGAACACAAAATTCATAGGGCAGAAACGTTTTGGGCTGGAAGGCGGCGAAACAACTATCCCCGCCATTGATACCATTATTAATGATGCCGCAGCTGCAGGTGTGGAAGAGGTTGTGATAGGCATGGCGCATCGGGGCAGGCTGAATATACTGGCCAATACACTGGGCAAAACCTACGAACAGATATTCTCTGAGTTTGAAGGCAATATGCCCGAAGATATGACCATGGGCAGCGGCGACGTAAAGTACCACCTGGGCTTCCAGTCGAATATCGTGACTCCGTCTGGCAAAACCATAAACGTGCAGCTTGCACCTAACCCATCCCACCTTGAGGCAGTGAACCCCGTAGTGGAAGGCTTTGCGCGGGCTAAGGCCGACACGCTATACAACAAAGAATACCACAAGGTACTACCCATACTCATACATGGCGATGCCGCAGTGGCAGGCCAGGGTGTAGGCTACGAGCTACTGCAAATGGCCCGCCTTGATGGCTACTATACCGGCGGCACAATACACTACGTGATAAACAACCAGATAGGCTTTACCACCGACTTTGATGATGCCCGCTCTGCCGACTATTGCACCAGCATAGCCTCTATGCTTCATGCCCCTGTGCTGCACGTAAACGGAGATGATGCCGAGGCTGTTGTAAAATGCGCTGCACTGGCGCTGGCCTACAGGCAGAAATTCAACGAAGATATTTTCATAGATATGGTGTGCTACCGCAAGTATGGCCACAACGAGGGCGATGAACCCAAGTTTACCCAGCCGCAGCTTTATGCACTCATAGATAAGCACCCCAACCCACGCGAAGTATATACCCAATACCTGCTGCAAAACGGCGAGGCCGATGCACAGCAACTGGCTAAGGATATGGAGGCTGCCTTCTGGGCAGAGTTGCAGCAACGCCTTGATGAGGTGAAGCAGAAACCGCTACCCTATGTGTATCAAAAACCGGAATTGTGGTGGCAGGAATTAAGAAAAGCTACTGATGCCGACTTTGAAAAATCACCGGATACTGCTGTTAGTGAAGAGGAAGTAAGAAAGCTTTTCAGTGCGCTGATGATATGGCCGGAAGGCTTTAGTCCGCTACGCAAGGTGGAGAAGCTGCTACAGGATAAGATAAAGCTATTTGAGGCCGAGAGCAAGATAGACTGGGCCACCGGCGAACTGCTGGCCTATGCCAGCCTGCTATCGGCAGGTAACGAGGTGCGCCTGAGCGGTGAAGATGTAAAGCGTGGCACCTTCTCCCATCGCCATGCGGTGATCTATGACCAAAATACCAACGAGCCTTATAACCGCCTTAGCCATCTTTCGCAGAGCCAGGGTACGCCTTACATTTATAACTCGCTGCTTAGTGAGTTTGCCGTACTGGGCTTTGAGTATGGCTATGCCATGGCCAACCCCAATAACCTGGTGCTTTGGGAAGCGCAGTATGGCGACTTTGCCAACGGCGCCCAAACCATCATAGACCAGTACCTTGTCTCGGCTGAGCAGAAATGGTCTAATATGAACGGGGTAGTGCTGTTACTGCCACACGGGTACGAAGGCGGCGGGCCGGACCACTCCAGCGGACGGATGGAACGCTTCCTGCAAATGTGTGCCGAGAATAATATTGTGGTCACAAACATTACGTCGGCGGCAAACTTCTTCCATGGCCTGCGCAGGCAGCTTGCATGGCAGTTCCGCAAGCCGCTGGTGAACTTCTCACCGAAGGCCAACCTGCGCCACGTACGTTCTTATTCGCACATCAGCGAGTTTGCCACCGGGGGCTTTAAAGAGGTGATCGATGATCCATTTATACAGGATGCCGCGAAAGTGAAAAAAGTATTGCTTTGCAGCGGCAAAATGTACTTCGACCTCAGCGAAAAGCAGATCACTGACAAGCGCGATGATGTAGCTATCATACGCCTGGAACAGATATACCCTACCCCTGTTCAGCAACTGAACGCACTGAAAGACAAATACAAAGATGCACCGTGGACATGGGTGCAGGAAGAACCGCGAAACATGGGCGCCCTCTCGTTCCTGTACATGAACTTAGATACCTTCCCTATGAAGTATATGAGCAGGCCTGCAAGCGCATCTACAGCCACGGGCTTTGCCAAGCTACATGCTACCGAGCAGCAAGTGTTAGTGGCGGAGGCATTGGGGTAGGTTGTTTTTTACCACGAAGGTCACCAAGAAGTGCACAAGGGACACAAAGCTCATTTTCGTGTGCTTTGTGAATAATATTTTGCTCATCCATTTGTGCATTTTTGAAAACGGGAGCAGCCCTGAAAGGGTGACATCCAACAGCGATGGGCATCGCCCATCGAACTCGCGCAGTTTGCAACTCATAAGTCAGAAATGCACTAAACTACCCTATTTGCAATATGCTTCGTGCCCTTTGTGGTGCCCTCACTCCCCTACTAAGTCAACATACACTACCCATAACAAAACCGCCCCATCACTGAGGCGGTTTTTATTTCTTACAAAACGTCTATATACTAAAGACTAATTACTATCTACTAAAGAGATTAAGCGTGTGCCTTACCCCTTGTCTTTGCAACTACTTCTTCCTCAATATTACGAGGGGCAGCAGCGTAGTGGCTGAACTCCATCACCGATGTAGCACGGCCTGAAGAAAGTGAACGAAGTTGGGTTACGTAACCGAACATTTCGCTCAGTGGCACCTTAGCTTTTATTATCTGCAGGTTGTTACGGCTGTCCATACCTTCCAGCATAGCACGGCGACGGTTAAGGTCACCGGTCACATCACCCATGTACTGGTCTGGCGTAGTTACTTCCACCTTCATTATTGGTTCCAGTATCACGGTCTTTGCTTTCTTGCCTGCCTCACGGAAGCCCGATTTAGCGCAAAGCTCGAACGACATAGAATCACTATCCACCTGGTGGAAAGAACCATCAAATATACGCACCCTCATGCTCTCTACAGGGAAGCCAGCAAGTGGCCCGGTACCCATAGAGGTTTCAAAACCTTTCTGTATAGCAGGGATAAACTCACGTGGAATAGAACCACCAAATATTTCGTTGATGAACTGGAAGCGGCCCTTACCTTCTGCAAGGAATTCAGGCTCTGCCGGGCCTATTTCAAAATAAATATCGGCAAACTTACCACGACCACCCGTTTGTTTCTTATAGATCTCGCGGTGCTCTATCATCAGCGTAAACGCCTCTTTGTAAGCAACCATCGGCGCACCCTGGTTGATCTCCACCTTGAACTCGCGACGCATACGGTCAACGATGATCTCCAGGTGCAACTCGCCCATTCCGCTAAGGATGGTCTGGCCGGTGTCTTCGTCTGTTTTCACACGCAGTGTAGGATCTTCTTCTACCAGCTTGGCAATAGCCATACCCATCTTGTCCACGTCGGCCTGTGTTTTTGGCTCTACAGATATAGAGATAACCGGCTCAGGGATAAACATGTTTTCCAGCATTATCGGGTTCTTCTCATCGCAAAGGGTGTCACCCGTCTTGATTTCCTTGAAACCTACTGCCGCGCCAATATCGCCCGCTTCAATGAAGTCTATCGGGTTTTGTTTGTTGGCGTGCATCTGCATGATACGGCTTATACGTTCGTTCTTACCGCTACGTACGTTGAGCACATAAGAACCTGCATCCAGGTGGCCTGAATAGCACCGGAAGAACGCCAGGCGGCCTACGAACGGATCGGTCATGATCTTGAACGCAAGCGCTGAAAATGGTTCTTTAGCATTCGGGTGACGCTCTATTTCTTCTCCGGTATCAGGATTGATACCCTTGATTGATTCAATATCCAATGGGCTAGGCAGGTAACGGATCACGCAGTCAAGCGCCACCTGTACACCCTTATTCTTATAGGCCGAGCCGCAAAGCATAGGCACAATGCTCAGGTCAAGGCAAGCCTTGCGCACTGCTTCGTGTATCTCATTTTCAGAGATGCTGCTTGCATCAGCGAAGAATTTTTCCAGCAGGTGGTCGTCATACTCAGCAACAGCCTCTACGAGGTGTGCACGCCAGAAGTCCACGTCTTCCTTCATATCTTCCGGTATCGGCACTTCGCTGTAGGTCATACCCTGCGTAGCATCGTCCCAAATGATTGCCTTCATGGTGATAAGATCCACGATGCCTTTGAAATGGTCTTCTGCGCCGATAGGCAACTGAAGTGGCACGGATTTAGCGCCCAGCATGTCTTTCACCTGCTGCACCACCATAAGGAAGTCAGCGCCTACACGGTCCATTTTGTTTACGAAGCCTATACGTGGCACCTTGTAACGGTTGGCCTGGCGCCATACAGTCTCAGACTGTGGTTCTACGCCATCAACGGCAGAGAACAAAGCCACAAGGCCGTCGAGAACACGGAGTGAGCGTTCCACTTCGATAGTGAAATCCACGTGACCGGGAGTATCAATGATGTTGAATTTGTAATTCTTTGATTCCGGCAGTTTCTTGCCCTGCGT
>Ga0206969_1039_pt1 | contig 36793 bp, 25 predicted proteins | sample Alteio_BWOrgHeat_87_FD_153256 | JGI IMG/M metagenome (GOLD analysis project Ga0206969, IMG submission 153256) | Enriched cells from forest soil in Barre Woods Harvard Forest LTER site, Petersham, Massachusetts, United States -... | ecosystem: Environmental > Terrestrial > Soil > Temperate forest >... | reverse complement strand
AATTACTGCTATGCTGTATAATACTGGCGCCTGTAAAAATTAGTCCTATAATACCCAGTATGGTTAGTATGGCTCCGAAAGTTCGTTTTAAGTTCATAGTAATAGTTTGTTTTTAAGTCGCTTATAAAAACAAATAACACTTTAATTTAATAATTTGTTTTTAAAGCATTTATGTAAAAACAAATAACACTCCAATAAATAACATTATCTTTATTTTTATAAATTAATAAAGCCATGACAGCCCAAATAACCTTTTTCATTTTTGTTTTTATTTTCTTAGTTATTTTATTCTCCTCGTTTGTGACTGTAAAACAGGGCACAATTGCTGTAATTACCGTATTTGGCAAATACCGGCGCATATTAACACCGGGCCTAAATTTTAAACTACCTTTCATAGAGGCCATCTACAACAAAATATCCATACAGAACCGATCTGTGGAACTGGAGTTCCAGGCCGTTACTTTCGACCAGGCCAATGTTTATTTTAAAGCTATGCTGCTATATTCTGTACTCGACCAAAACGAAGAAACCATAAAAAATGTGGCCTTTAAGTTTGTTGACGACCGCAACCTCATGCAGGCGCTGATACGTACTGTAGAAGGTTCGATCCGTGCTTTTGTGGCCACCAAGCGCCAATCGGAAGTATTGATATTGAGGCGCGATATTGTGGAGCACGTAAAGGAACAGCTTGACCAGATACTGGAAACCTGGGGCTACCATTTGCAGGACCTGCAATTGAACGATATTACGTTTGATGATGTGATCATGAAATCAATGAGCCAGGTGGTGGCATCAAATAACCTGAAAGCCGCTGCCGAAAACGAGGGCCAGGCATTGCTGATAACCAAAACCAAAGCCGCCGAAGCAGAAGGCAACGCCATTAAAATATCGGCCGAGGCCGAGCGCCAGGCTTCACAGCTGCGCGGGCAGGGTGTTGCCCTATTTCGCCAGGAAGTGGCAAAAGGCATGAGCGCCGCCGCCCAGGAAATGGAACGCGCCCATATGGACACTTCCGTTATTTTATTTACCATGTGGACCGAGTCCATTAAACATTTTGCTGAAAATTCGCAGGGTAATGTAATATTTCTTGATGGATCAACCGATGCCATGCAGCAAACCATGAAAGAAATGATGAGTTTAAACCTTTTACATAACGACAAAGTCAAAAAGTAAAATGATTTAAATTATTGGCCCTATGAGATTTAGTTTGGTGAAGGTGATCGGTGTAGTTGGTTTGTGGTTTGGGCTAATTATCAACGCCGTGGCACAGGATGGGTATCACCAGTTAACCAGCAGCGATTTCAGGGGCACGCCGCACTCGACCGGCGATAACTGCGTCGCCTTAACCTATTGTTCTATCGATTACCATTACCACGTTATCAGCGAAAAAAATAATTACCGGCTAACTTTTAATGTAGATGTGATGCTGGACCGGGAACGGTCATGGCTAGACAGGAAGCGCATACTATCGCCCCAAATGATGGCCGAAGTGCTTAAACATGAACAGGGGCATTATACCATTGCTTATATGGAACGGGAAGAAATACTGCGCGAAGCTAACCGCACACGCTTTGATGCCAACTACCAAGCGGAAGCAAATGCCCTGTTTAACCGTATACATGCCAAATACGAGCAGCTTAACGTAAATTATGATACCGATACCCGCAATATGCTCGATGCTGTACAGCAGCATAGCTGGGATGTTTATTTCCAAAAAAGATTAGCATATATGCCGCCGGAGGAAAGGGTGGGGTATTAGTCTTCGCAATTAATAATACAAGCGGTTTACAGTCAAAATTTTTCTATGCCATAATTATTATATAAATTGTGGAGAATGATTTGCGCGGAAATAAACATATTGAAAAGATTTTTTTTGATTAGCTGCCTGCTGGTATGCTTTTCAATTCACCTGGGCCGCGCGCAGGGCAGCCAAACTGTTTCAAACGGCGATACTACCCAAACAGTTGTTTTGGGAGGTCTTGGGTGTTTATATAGTTGGACGAATGATAAACCGGGCATTGGTTTGCCGGCAACCGGAACAGGTGATATAGCTTCATTTAAGGCCGTTAATAAAGGCACCACACCTATTATTGCAACTATTACAGCTACACCCATACCTACAGGTTTTGCCTATATTGCCGATACTGACGATAATGCCATAACCATTATAAGCACCATAACCAATACGGTTGTAGGTACTATCCCCAATGGTGGCGTATCACCGGTAGGTGTAACTGTAAGTCTTGACGGTAAAAGGGTGTACACATCAAATGTCCATGACAATACGGTATCGGTTATAGATGCTGCAAACAGGAAGGTCATTACCAAAATACCCGTAGCGGTGAGTCCCAACGGAATAGCCATAAGTCCTGACGGCACCCGGTTGTACGTTGCAAGCCTTGGTCCGGTTGCCGATAAACCCGGTACATTGTCTATAATTAATACAGCAACCAATAAAGTAATACAGACGCTTTCTGTAGGTATAAAATCACAAGGCGTTGCTGTAAGCCCCGATGGACAGAAAGTATATATATCTAATAATGGCGGCAGCTCCATTTCGATAATGGACGCCACCGATCAGTTTGTAACAGCTAATATTGGCGTAGGTGCATATCCCTTTGGCATTGTTGCAAACCCCAATGGAGCAAGCATATATGTAACCAACGAGAGCAGTAACTCTATATCGGTAATTAATAGTTATAACAACAAAGTAACCACCACCATAATTATAAACAACTCATTCCCGTATGGCATAACAACCAGCGTAGATGGAAAAAAGCTATATGTTATCGACCAGAGAAATAGCGCCTTAATGGTATATGATACGGATAAGGATACTTTACTTAAAAAAATACCGGTTGGCTTCCTCCCGGTCGCAGTATCATCAACCCCTGATGGGCGGGAAATATTTGTGACCAACAGCGACTCGAACACCGTCACAATTATTGATGGGGCAACCGATAATGTAATAACTGAAATTCCGGCAGGCAACAACCCCAATTCATTTGGTAATTTTATTTTTGGGCCGGTAAGCTGTTCACCGGTTACATTTACCTTTACTGTTTATCCGTCGGCTGTTATTACACCACCACCGGGCGCGGTAGCATCGCTTAACACAATTTATGGCACAGCATCAGCGCCGACAACATTTAATGTTTCGGGCACCAACATTGCCGCAGGTATTTTAGTTACACCGCCCCCGGGTTTTGAAGTAAGTGCTGATGGCATTACTTTTAAAAATACCATAACTGTAAGCGGTTCGGGCACTATTCCTCCTACACCGGTTTATATTCGGTTATTGGCAAAAACCCCGGTGGGTACTTATTCAGGCAATATCGTATTAAGTTCGGGCAGCGCAACTGCAAATGTGGCTACCACTAATAATATAGTTAAACCTGCGCCCCTAACCATTACAGCCGATAATAAAGCCAAAAACTATTTGCGCCCTAATCCAGTTTTCACGGCTACCTTTGCCGGTTTTGTAAACGGCGAGGGGCTAGCGCAGCTAACAAGCCAACCGGTTTTTACCACCGCAGCTACTACATCGTCGGGCGCGGGGCAATATCCCATTACCGCAAGCGGCGCGGCATCGCCAAATTATACTATTTTTTATGTTGACGGCATACTTACCATTTACCCGGTTATAATTGTTCCTAACGCGTTTACACCTAATGCCGACGGGATAAACGACCTGTGGGATATAAAATACCTGCAGATCTATACCAATTGCGTTGTAAAGGTATATAACCGTTACGGGCAGCAGGTATACCAATCAATTGGATATAGCAAGCCCTGGGATGGTACGGCAAACGGAAGGATACTACCTTTCGGTACTTATTATTATGCTATTGACATTGGAGATGGAAGCAAACCCTTATCCGGTTATGTGCAAATAATACGGTGATAGATCCCGACATCCATCTACCCTGTTTTATTAAAACCCTCTCTTTCTAACCACCCCCGTTTTTCGGGGCTTTCTATCATCATTGCCTCCCACACCTTCGGCGCCATACTGGCGGGCCATTTTAGCAATGCGGTCTTCGAGGCTTTCGGTGGTGAGACGCTCGCGGCCCAGGCTGTCAACCATGATAGGGAAGGCAAACGGCGTGGGCCTTTCAATCGTTTTCAGGATGATGGTTTGCCCCCCTATCCGCTGCAAAGCGGCACGCAGCCTGAACTCCTCCAATTGAAAAGCCAGCGCCTCATTATACGCCTGGCGCACCAGCAGGTTATCGGGCTCATACTCGCTAAACACCTCGAAGAGCAATGACGACGATGCCTGCAAATGCCTGTTCTTAACCGGCTGCCCCGGGTAGCCGGTAAATACGAGGCCGCCTATATGAGCAATATCCCTGAAACGGCGGCGCGCCATTTCGTTGGCGTTGAGGCTATGCTGTATATCCTCCAATAAATTATCTATCGAGAAGAAGTTGGCGTCTTCCAATACCTGCTCTATGGGTACATCTTCATCGGTAAGCAGTTCGAACCCGTAATCATTCATGGCTATAGAGAAGCTCGCGGGTTTGATACGCGATATGCGGTAAGCCAGCAACGACGCCATACCCTCATGCACCAACCGGCCCTCGAACGGGTAAAACAATAGGTGATGCCCCTCGCGCGATTTAAACGACTCGATCAAAAACTCATGGCTCTGCGGCAGATGTGATAGTTCTTCCTGCAAATTGAACAGGGGCTTGAGCGCTATTACCTCCTCATCCTGTTCAATGCCATGCGCCACCTCGTCCAACTTATCTCTGAAAACCGCCGAAAGCTGCGACGATAATGGCATACGCCCGCCCGACCAGCTGGGTATCATCCCCTTTTTAGCCGTCGATTTTTTGACATAGGCCGTCATTTCCTTTACCCGCACAAATTCAAGACTGCGCCCGGCAAACCAAAAGGTATTGCCCGGTTTAAGCTTTGATATAAACGATTCTTCAATAGTACCCAAACTACCACCGCTTAGCCATTTAACCCGAACGCTCAGATCGCTGGTTATAGTGCCGATGCTCAGCCTGTGCCGCATAGCCACCCTGCGATTGTTAACTTTATACAGGCCATTCTCCACCTCCACCTTCAAAAACTCATCATACTGCGCGAGCGTTTTGCCGCCGTTGGTAATAAAATCAAGCAGCTGGTTAAACTCGCTGCGGGTTAGGTCGGCAAAGGCATAGGTGGTGGTTACCTCCTTATATAACTCATCGGCCCTGAAACCGTCGGATACGGCAAGCGTGACCATATACTGTATCAGTACATCCATGGTGAGCAGCATAGGGTCGCGGCTTTCAAAAATGCCTTGTTTAATGGCTTGTTTCAGCGCGGCGCCTTCCAGTAGCTCCAGGGAGTGTGTTGGCACGAAATAAGCCAGCGATACCGCGCCCGGGTGGTGGCCGCTACGCCCCGCGCGCTGCATAAAACGGGCAACACCCTTAGGGCTGCCCACTTGTACTACCGTATCCACCGGGCGAAAGTCTACTCCGAGGTCTAAACTTGAAGTGCATACCACCACCTTCAGCGCTTCGGCGTGGAGCGCTTGCTCTACCCAGTTGCGTAGCTCGTTATCCAGCGACCCGTGATGCATGGCCATTATGCCTGCGTATTCGGGGTAATTATCTAAAATGGCATGATACCATATTTCCGATTGTGAGCGGGTATTGGTAAATATCAGCGTGGTTTTACTTTTGGCCACTATCTGCATCACCTGCGGCAGCAGTGTTAAACCAATATGGCCCGACCATGAATAATTCTCAATGTTTTCGGGAATGATAGATTTGATGACCAATTTTTTATCCACGTTGGCATGTACCATTTTAACCCTGTCGCGCGGGAAATCATTGCCCAGCAACACATCCGCGGCTTGCTCCAAATTGCCTATGGTTGCGCTAATGCCCCAGATTTTGAGTCCTAAGTCGTAAGTCTTGAGTCCTGGGTTTTGTGGGGGTTGACTTACGGCTTTCGACTCAAGACTTAAGGCTTTTAACTTACTCAATCCCAACTCCACCTGTACACCCCTTTTAGTGCCTAACAGTTCGTGCCATTCATCAACTACCAGTACCTGCAGGCTTTGAAATATTTTGGGGTATTCTTTCTGGGCCAGCATCAGGTGCAGGCTTTCGGGGGTAGTAAGCAATACTTCGGGCAATTTTTTCTTTAGTGCCTGTTTTTCAGAGGCGGGCGTATCGCCGGTGCGGGTGGCTATTTTCCAGGGGATATGCAGGTCGTCGCAAACTTCCTGCATCGCTTTTTTAATATCGTTGGTTAACGCACGCAGGGGCGTTATCCACAGCATTTGCAGGCCGTTGTTTTGGCGCGTTTTATAATCGGGGTGTTGATTAATAAAATCGGCCAGGAACGGCAAAAACAGGGCGAATGTTTTGCCACTGCCCGTAGGTGCGTTCAGCAACCCCGAATAACCGCCCAGGTAGGCCGCTTCCATCTCGCGCTGAAAAGTAAACTGGTGCCAGTTTTTTTGTTTGTACCATTGCTGTATAATTTTTTGGCCGGGGGTTATCATCATTGCATCAACAATGTAATAAATATTTTGTGATGGCATAAAAAAGTCCTGCCGGTAAATCGGCAGGACTTTAGTTATGGCGCAGTATTAAGCCCTATTTCTTTTCAGGCAATAATATCATCTTTATCAAATTATTATTCATGTACTTATTTGCAGTTTCCTTAACGCTTTGCGGGGTAACCTGTTCCAGATCCTGCATGTGGTTTAATATCCTGTCGGGGTCCTGTTGGTTTTGCACCGCCGCACTTAGGGTAGCCTGCCAATATTCATTTTGTTTTAACTGCTGCTGCATGGTGCGTGCGTCCCTGTTAATAAATAGCTGAACATCTTTAGGGATAGGGCCGTTCTGTTTTATTTTGCTTATTTCTTCCAGCATATACGCTATGGAGCGGTCAACATTACTTGCGTCACATACAAATGATATGGTAACCCTGTACCGGCCCGCGGGAATTTTAACATAGCTTGCACGTACACCTGCCGAGTAAATGCCGCTTTCTTTTTTAAGCGAATCAGAAAGGCGAATATTTAAAACATCTTCCAATGCATCCATCTGCACATTATTTGCCTCATTATATTCGTAACTGCCGCTATATATTAATTGTACAGTGGATTTATCATTTACGCCTTTATACACCGTTTTGGTAATTTGTCCCTCGGGAGGATGGATACCAAGGTTTTTATAGGTTTCTTTACTATTTGTTGATGGCAGGCTGCCTAAATAAGTTTCGAGGTACGATGTAATAGCCGGTGTTAAAAAAGCACCTGTAAACGTGAAAGTAAAATTGCCGGCATCGGCAAACCTGTCTTTATAAAAGCTATATGCTTTATCCAAACTGGCGGCATCTAATTTAGCCGCGGTAGCAGGCATGCCACGTTGATTATAATTATTTAAAATAGCCGAAACAGTATCCTGGAATACACTACCGGGGTCATTTTGTTTATGTGCTAACCCTGATTTTAACTGGTCAATATAATTTTTCCATACGGTGGCATCTTTGCGCGGGTTGGTAAAGTATAAATAAAGCAATTGCATTGCTGTTTCAAAATCCTCGGGTGCGGCGTAGCCGGTTATGCCTTGTGTTGTTTCACCTATATAGGGCGAAACACTTAAGTTTTTTCCGCGCATCATTTTATTCAATTGTACCTGGGTATAATTCTCAATGCCGCTATTGCCTATTACGGTCGATGCCAGGGTGGCCGAGGTAAAGTCCTGGTCACTTGCCAGCGAAGTGCCGCCAAAGCTATACCCGCTAAAAAGTATCTGGTTATTTCTAAATTTTGTAGGTTTTAATATAACTTTTACACCGTTGGCCAAAGTTATGTTAGTTACCAATAAGGTCGAGTCGGTTTTTACATCCGTAGCTTTGCCGGGTTGCGGTGCGGCGGTCATTAACGGGTTAGCGCTTTCATCAACATACGCGGTTAAATCTTTATCCGCTTCGGCTACCCATTTTAATACGGTTTGTTCATTAGGCAGTTTATCTTTTTCAGTATCATTAGCCTCGATCACTATCACCCGGTTTTGATCGCTGATAAACCTTGCCGCTAACGCAGTCATTTCGGCGAGGGTTATCTTGCCGATGTTATTTATGTAATAATTATATTCATAATCTATACCCGGTATGGCTTGTCCGGTTAAAAAGTTACGTTCATATTCACCCGGAAAATTTCCTGATGGGGTATTATTTTTAGCATTATAGCTATTGGTAATTTGGGCCAGCGAATTTTGTTTGGCCCGTTCTAATTCGGTTTGTGTAAATCCAAATTTACGCGTACGCAGCAATTCGGCAACCATAGTTTTTACCGCGCTTTCCAGGCCGCCGGGATTGGCTACCACCAAACAAGTGAACGCATCCTGTTTACCTACAAATGCGCCATAGCCCGCCTGCCCAAATAAAATTTGGGGTGGTTGAGCCTGTGTTAATTCAGTAATACGGTTGCTAAGCATCTGATTAAATAAAGTTACCCGCATATTTTGCATAAAATCAGCAGGTGTTTTTACTATTGCTTGCGGATGCCTTACAACAATTTGGGCCACTGTATAGGGGAAAGATTTATCGGTAGCAATTTTTACAGTTGTGCCCGGGGCAGCCGGAACAGAAAACTGGGGTTGCGGTTTTTCGGGCACCGGGTTTCTTAATGAAGAAAAATTAGATGTGATCAAATCCTGCACCTGTTTGGGGTCAAAATCGCCCACGGCAATTATCGCCTGCAGATCGGGGCGATACCAGTCGGTATAAAAACTTTTAACTTCGGCCTCATTAAAGGCGCTGATGGTATTCTCCTTGCCTGTCGGCGAACGCGTGGCATACCTCGAATTATTCAGCAATACCGGCAAGTTTTGCTCCTGCAAACGTTCCTGCGCCGTTTTACCGCCAAGGGCCGCTTCTTTCGCCACTTTTGCCTTCTCACTATTAATTGCGGCCGGGTTAAACGTCATATAAGCTGCCCAATTCGCCATTAAATTAAACCCGTCTGCAAATGTCTTTGCCGTATCGGTTGGCAGCAATAATTGGTAAACGGTTGCATCGTAATTGGTAAAAGAACTGGTATCGGGGCCATAACGGCCGCCTAATCTTTTCAGGTACGCGGCCAGTTCATTTTTTGGAAAATCACGGGTGCCCTTAAAAGCCATATGCTGTATAAAATTGGCAAGCCCTTGCTGCGCGTCGGTTTCTGCAACAGAGCCAACTTTATTTACCAGGAACAGATTGGCCCTGCCTTGTGGCAAGCTGTTTTTACGGATATAATAGGTTAAACCGTTTGGCAATTTGCCAACTATAACTTCAGGATCAACAGGTAAAACAGTAACAGCAGCCGGCTTGGCCTGTTGCCGGGTTGCTGTTGAAGTAGTTTTATGTGCTGCAGATGCAGCCGGTTTTTTTTTAACCTGGGCAAAGGCGCTGCCTGTAACAAGCATTGCTGCGGCACATAAAAAAATAGTTTTTTTAAAATTCATATTTGGGTTTGGAAATATTGTGCTAAGATGCAAAAACGGAAAAGTTAGTTAAAAATTATTTTAAGGATGCAATAAACAGGTTTAAAATTTGACAAATTATACTTTTATAATAATTTTTCGAAGATACAATATCCACATCAATACCCAAATGAGTAATGTTATTGCAACCGCGCTTATAAGCGACGCATTATAGGGTGTGAAAAAAGGCTCAAAAAGTATTTGATAAATGGATGAACCGCCTATTTTTATTTTATTGATATAATGCGGTACAAAGTCCGACAGTACATAAGCGGTAATAGCATTAGCGCCAAACGGGAGAAAAAAACTGGTTAACCCTCTATACCCCTGTACATCAATGAGCCAGTAAGAAAAAGCCAAAGCTATGGTGGCCCAACCGCCAGTATAAAGCACAAATGAGCTTGTCCACAAAGCTTTATTTATTGGGAAGAACAGGTCCCAGATCAAGCCCAGCACAACTGCCAGCACGCCGTATGTAAACATCCAGCTTACTTTAACGCCCTCGTCAGGTTCCTTACGTTTTAGCCATGAGCCAACCCTTATGCCAAAAAGGCCCGTAGCTATAGCGGGCAAAGTGCCCAGCAAACCTTCGGGGTCCCAGGTATGCGATTCTATCCAAAGGTGATTGGTTGAAAAAACTGTCCGGTCTATCCAGGCGCCCATATTGGTTTGGGGAAGCAGGCTGGCAACCCCGGTATCAGGTACGGGCATAAATGTCATGATCACATAATAACCTATTAATATAAGGGCAAACAGCCAGTCGCGTGTGCGTTGCGATGTTTTTATATATAAAACCGCGCAGATAAAAAATACCACCCCAATACGCTGTAAAACGCCCGGGAAACGCAGATGATCAAACCCGGGGTGCAAAATTAATTGTATGCCTAAACTTATCAGTATCAATATAGCGCCGCGCCTAAACGCACTAAACAACATCGCGGGATGATTGGCCGGGTTTGCCGCCTTACGTTTCATAGAGTAAACTATAGATACACCTACAATGAACAGGAAGAATGGAAATATCAAATCGGTAGGCGTGCAGCCGTTCCATTTGGAATGCTCTAACAGCGGATAGATATGCGTCCAATCGCCGGGATCATTAACGAGAATCATTGCTGCTACGGTGATGCCTCTGAATACATCAAGGGAGAGTAGCCGTGTGTGGCGGGTCCTGGATGATGATTTCTGAGTCTTGATTTCTGAGTCTTGAGTCATTATGTTGTTAATATATTAAATATCCATGTCATTGCGAGCGTAGCGCGGCAATCGCACGTATGCAAAGTTCGCGATTGCTTCGTCGTTCCTCCTCGCAATGACAATTAGTATTAAAATTTATATCGCTTAAAAGCCTCCATCGCCGCATATTCCGCTAACCCTAATTTATCATAACTTTCTGCCGTCTCCCGGTTCCTGTCTTCGGCCCTTACCCAAAACTCACGTGCGTCTTCGCCCGGAAAAACAGCCGGGTCTTTTTGCGATTGATGTTTAAATATAGCATATCGTTTGCGCAATACTTCTTCCGGCGATAGCGGCACGGCCATTTCTATTTCGTGCGTTTCAAATTCGAGCCATGCGCCGCGGTACATCCATAGCCAGCAATCTTTTACCCAACTTTCGGTTTGTTTTAACCGGGTTAAAGCGGTTAGTACAATATGAAAACAAACCACATGCGTACCATGCGGATCTGCAAAATCGCCCGCGGCGAAAATTTGCTGGGGCTTTACTTTTTGCAACAGGTCAATGGTCATTTGTATATCCACTTCGCTTACCGGGTTGGCTTTTATTTTACCTGTTTCATAAAATGGCAGCGCCATAAAATGGATATGGTCATCCTTTAAACCGGCATAGCGCGCGCCTGCCATAGCCTCGCTTTTTCGTATAAAACCTTTTACCGCGCTTACCTCGGCAATATCTATCTGGTTAGGCAGCTTACCGGCAAAGAAGGCCCGCATATCCTGGTGAATGTTTTGCAGTTTGGAGCTGTCGTCGCCAATACTTTTATTAAAATCAATAGCAAACTCCACATAGCGCAATACATCATCATCCCATACCGCGGTATTGCCCGATGTTTGGTAGGCCACATGCACATCATGGCCCTGCTCAACCAAACGTATAAATGTGCCGCCCATAGATATCACATCATCATCCGGGTGGGGCGAAAATATGATAGACCGCTTCTTTGCGGGCAGCGCCCGTTCGGGCCGCTGGCTATCGTCCGCATCCGGCTTACCGCCCGGCCAGCCGGTTATGGTATGCTGTACCTGGTTAAAAATATCGATGTTTACCTGGTATACCGGCCCCTGCTCGAGCGCCAGCTGCGCCATACCGTGGTTATTATAATCCTCGGTTATTAATTTCAATATGGGCTTGTTAACCGCGCGTGACAACCATATCACGGCCTTCTTTTTCAATTGCTCGTCCCAAACACAATCTTTCACCAGCCAGGGCGTATCAAAACGGGTAAGTTCTGACGCGGCAGGTGCATCCAATACAAACTCTACATGATCTGATAGTTGCAAATAAGTGGCAGGAACATCAGCCGACAACTCACCCTCCACCGCTTTTTTAATGATGGGCGCTTTCTTTTCGCTCCAGGCCATCAGGATGATCTCGCGGGCCTTGAATATGGTGCCCACGCCCATAGTAATAGCTTTGGTGGGCACGTTTTGCTTTCCGCCAAAATCGCGCGAGGCATCGGTGCGGGTCAAATCATCCAGCGTAACCAGCCGCGTACCCGAGTTGGGCGCCGACCCCGGCTCGTTAAACCCGATATGCCCTGTACGGCCTATGCCTAATACTTGCAGGTCGAGGCCGCCCAGGTCTTCTATTTGTTTTTCATAATTCAAACAGAAGGCGGCAATATTTTCCTCTTTCAGCGTACCATCGGGGATATGAATATTGGCTCGGTTAATATCTATATGGTCAAATAATTGCAGGTTCATGAAGCGCACATAGCTTTGTACCGCCGCGGGCTGCATGGGGTAATATTCATCCAGGTTAAACGTGACCACGTTTTTAAAGCTCAGGCTTTCTTCTCTATGCAGCCTTACCAGTTCGGCATACAGCGCTATGGGCGTTACACCCGTTGCCAGGCCAAGCACCGCTTTTTCTCCTTTTGCCTGTTTACCGCGGATAAGCGCGGCAATACGTGCCGCTACGGCTATGGATGCTTCAGCAGGGGTGGCATATACCGTTACCGGCAATTTTTCGTACCTGGTTTCTTCTAATAAGTTTAATCGGGCCATAGGTTATGTTTATATAGGCTTTGAACAAATATATAAACTATTTGGCTCACCCCGTCCTGATTGTTAATCCGAACTAACGGCTACTATTTTACACATCTGAAGCCAGTGTTGCTTAAGCCGGAATCATTACTGCTTTTCATTCTTCTTGACACACGATAGCCAGAGCAATAGTTATCGTTACATAAATACGAGCCGCCCCTTATAACTTTCTTAGGTATGTACGGGTCGGCGGGATCAAAACTATTTGCAGGGCCTTTGGGGTTGGCGCTTCCGGCCGATGAATTATTTTGGCGGTAATAATCGCTCCGGTACCAATCTGCGCACCATTCCCAAACATTTCCGGCCATATCATACAATTTATAACCATTGGCCGCGAACGATTTAACCGGCGCTAAACCTTTAAATCCGTCCCAGCCTGTGTTTTTATCGGGAAAGCTTCCGTTCCAGGTATTTGCCTTTGGTTTTCCCTGTTCTATTGGCTCATTACCCCAGGGATATACTTTGTTTTGCAGTCCTCCGCGGGCATCAAATTCCCATTCAGCTTCAGTGGGCAGCCGTTTACCCGCCCATTTGCAATAGGCAACCGCGTCATACCAGCTCACCTGTACAACCGGGTAATTATCTTTTCCATTTATATTGCTTTTGGGCCCGTCAGGATGTTTCCAATCAGCGCCCGCAACCCATTTCCACCATTGCGAATAATTATTTAGATCAACTTTATGACCAGGCGATGTAAAAACCAACGAAGCGGCTACCAACTGGCTTTCGGGTGGCCGGGGTGTATTTGGTGGTAGTTGCTTTTTTAATTCATCCCAATCCGGCTTTTTCTCGGCTGTTGTTATATAGCCGGTCGCGTTAACAAACTTTTTAAATTGCGTGTTAGTTACCTCGTGAACATCCATCCAAAATCCGCTTACGGTAACTTTATGTTTAGGGTACTCATCATTATCAGCTTGGCTGTTATCGGCCCCCATCATAAATGTTCCGCCAGGGACATACACCATTTCGGCATTGCCCATCCCGGCTTTTGGCATAGACACATCAACGGATTTAAGGCTAGTGAATCTTGCAGGTTGTACGCAGCAAACCGGCCCGGTTTTATTTAGGGCATGGGTGTAAGTGATGTATTGAGGTTTTTCTGCAATTTTTTTTGTTGACTGTTTGTTGCTGTAATTGCAGGAAATAAAGGCCACGCCAATAATTATTAAATATAACTTATGTATTTCCATGAAATATTTAGTTGGCCAATCGTTTAGTTTTTTACGATCATTCTGTCTTTTACTCCGTTAATATGTTTTGAAGCATTTTTGCTAAGCCATTCTAACAAGTTGCCTTTTAACTCGTTAACTTTACCGGCATATTTTGCCTGGTTGGGGTTATTACCCAACAGGTTATTCATCTCAAAGGGGTCATCTTTTAAATTATAAAGCGCGTTCATAACAGGTGATGTGGCAGTTTCTGGGATAAACATTTTCCAGCCATCTTTTATTATCATATAATTAGGTTCAACATCGCCTCTGAAATCCCATTCAGTAACCACATAATTTGGCCTGGGCGATGGCTTTTTCTCTATAAGGTCGCGCAAGCTTTGCCCGTCTGATGGTGGTGTGCCCTGCCCGGTATAGTCAAATATGGTTGCAAAAAGGTCGATATTTGAAGTATAGTGGTCAACCACTGTATTTGGCTTAATTACTTTTGGATAGCTGATCATCAAAGGTACATGTGCCGATTCTTCATAAAAAACATTTTTCTCCCTTAACCCGTGCGAGCCCAGCATTTCTCCGTGATCAGCTGTAAAAATGATTATTGTATTGTTAGTTATTTTTAATTCATCCAACTTATCCAATATTTTACCCACCCAATCATCAACTTCCTTTACCAATCCATAATAGTCTGATATCATGTATTTTATCTTGGCAGTATCGGCATACTCCATATTATTTAACCTGGCATTAGCATTTTTATACGGAGAATTTTTCATATCGTCTTTAATGCTGACTGGCACCGGCATATTTTTCGGCTCATACATTTGATAATATTTTCCAGCCGGCAGCATGGGCGCATGCGGAAAGTGGAAAGAGCACGTCAAACTGAAAGCCTTGTCCTTTAGCCGCTCTAAAGCTTCGATAGTTTCTTTGGCCTGCATTGCCGTCAGCGTATATTCGGCTGGGATATTAAGGCGCCCGTGGTAATCTGGCTGCGTATATATTTTACTGGTTGATGGCGTCTCATTAAAATGCTTATCCAGCGGGTTAGGGGTATAATATCTGCCTGAAAATGCGTCCAGGTAATCGCCCGATTTTGCGGGCTGTTCAGGCACATGCTTTTTCAAATAGTCTTTAAAATGCTGTTCCATACCTGCCCCTATTATGGGCATCCCCTTGCTGGTCAACTTTTCCGGGTTCTGGTATACTGCTGTATGGTCGGGCGTAGAATGGTATTTCCCATAATATTCCGCCACATAACCAGCTGTCGTTAATAACTCGTCATAAGTTTGCTGCGGCATAACACCCGGCTGTGGATGATAGGCTAATTCATTATTAAGCATTCCGGTATGTTCAACCGTCCTTCCCGTAAATATGGATGCACGAGCCGGCGCGCACACCGCCATTGGCGTGTAGTTATTTTTAAAATATACCCCCTGCCGGCCTATCCTGTCTATGTTAGGTGTTTTAATTATGGTATTGCCGCCTATACTTAATGCGTCATAACGCAATTGGTCAACGATAATGAAAAGCACATTAGGTTTCTTTTTAAGGGTTTGGGCAACTGCACTGTTGCCCATGATTATAATAAATAATACTAAACTAAAGAGTAAGATAATTTTCATAAATAATTTGGTTATTGGTTTTTACTAAAGTTCTTGTTTCATAGATATTCTCACCAGAACTATAATAAAAGCAGATTTGCAATCCACAAATCAACTTATTTTTAAAGATAAAGCTTTTTTATATACAGATTGCTAATCCGCTGATGTTTAAGTCCGGGATTATAAATCCGGACTAACTAATTACCTTTAATTGTTTTTATTTCTGCGGATTGGCGCTTTGCACCTTTACCGGCCCAATTAACCCCGATGGGTACAGCGGTGTATCTTTATTAAACTTGTGCATATTGGTTAGCGTAAACCGTTTATCAGCCGGCAAGCCCTCATCGCCTATTAAACGGTTGGGCCAAAGGTTTACAACGGTAATTTCCAGTTTGTTTTCGCCGGGGTGTATAGCACGGCTTATGTCTATCTGCGCGGGTTTGGTCCAAACTACACCCAGGTTTATCCCGTTAACTTTTACAACCGCTTCTTCGTGCACCTCGCCCAGGTCAAGGATAAGCTTTTTGTTTGTTGCCGCTTTATCCAAATTAAAACTCTTATAATAAACTGCTGTACCCGAGTAATGCTGAATATTAAAGTCTGCAAATTTTGTCCAGTCCATTAATGAATCTATCTCCATTTTTGCCGGGCCGCCCCATTTAGGGTCGAAGTGCAGTTCCCATTTTCCGATGATTTTGGCTATTGTGGTAAGGGTGGGATAATTTGATCTGGTATGGCTTTTGGCTGTTTTGGAGATCGGTTTTCTAAACACAATAAACACTGATCCTCGCGGATCAAATTCCAACGGAACGGTAGTGCATCCATTTTTTTGAGAGAACGCGGTAGCGGGCCTTGTCTCACCGGTAACCGCATCCCATATCTCCGGTTCTTTCCCGCTTACGCGAAAGGTGCAATTGATCTTTTCTTTGGCTTCCCAACGGCTGGCTATAAAGTAAATATCCACGTTGCCTGCCTTTCGGTGTATCCAGTCAATATCGCCGTCTTTACTTAGGCCGCTGTATTCAAAATCGGGAGAAACATGTAATGACAGCAATACTTCGGCGGGTGTTTTATCGGCGATTACATGTGGCGTACCGTTTTTTTCTGTCGGCCATAACTTGTCGATTAACCTTACCAGCCTTGCTTTTTGATCAGTATTTCCGGTAAGCCCGGCAATCCCATCGGGCCGCGGGCCAACAACTGTACCTCCTGCACCAACCAGGGTTGCGATTTTATTTAATGCTTCAGGGGCTATTTTTGAATGATCTGGCATGATCAATATTTTATAGCTCATACCATCCGGCAATACAAAGCGGCCATTTTTAACACTTACCCGAGTAAGCAGGGCATCCAGGTTGCAATTGTCGTGATCATAGCCCGGCGCGGGTATGGCGGGTTCAGTTTTCATGGGTTCGCCGTGACCTATGTCATCTCCCTGGAAATACAACGCGTCGGCAACAAATAAACCTTGTTGCAGCATATACGAACAACGGCCAATATAGGCGTTAAACGCCGGTGTTTGTTCCCACCAGGTAACATTTCGGCTATAGTGGGTGCCGGCAAAATAAACAAAGCCGGGTTTAGCTGTTGTTGATGGCGAATGACTGAAATTATGAAAAACATCCAAATTAGCGCCATCGCAAAATGCCTGGTCGGCAGTATTTTTTAAATCAAAAAAGCTTTCCTCCCAATGCGGGCCTACAGATGTAAAGGCCTCGCAGGCTGTGATTTTTTTGCCATAAATATGATTGGCGCTTGCCGTATTACGCAATAAAAAGCGTTTGTCGGGTGCCGGGCGGTGTACTGATGGTACCCAAAACTCGCCCATAGCCATATCCACGCCCCTTGAGTTTTGCATACCATCCAGTTGAACCGAATTTGGCCCTGACGCCTCCGAATAGCTTATCAATCCGTTTTTATTAGCCAACTCGCGCAAATGGCCATAATGATTTTTGGCTATCAGGTCGGCAATGGTTCTGTAATAGTCGCGTCGCGCCCCGGCACATTGTGTGGTATCGCCAATGGTCATTCCGGCAATTGCGGGCAGCCATTTTACCAGGTCGTAGTTATGTTGCTGTTTAAATTCATCAGCAAAAAGTTTGGTCCAGGTGGTCTCGCCGCTTTCCCAGCTATCATCCTCAATGCCGGTTAGCCCCTTTTTTTCTTCTGGGGTCATTTCTTTCAGCACCATGCCTATGGTAATACTCCAGGTGGTGTCTAACGCTTCGGCGCTCATGCCATCGGTAAACAACCCCCAAACATCGCCCTTCATAGTTGGCTGATAAGCAAAGCGCATAATTTTCCATTTACCCGCAGGGGCATCCCAACGCAGGCGGCCGTCGCTATCCATTTTATCAGACAGGTTGATGATTTTTGAGACATCGCTTATCCCATCTGGAATAGCGAGTACCGCTATTTCATGGCCTATAAATTTAGGGGGGGGTAATGCTCCCGCTTCGCGCGCTGCTTTTTTCCTGTAATCTTCGCCTATAACCGCAGGCGATAAATACGTTGCAGAAATAGTTTCTGAAGGTTCGGGCAATACCTCATTAATTGGTGCGCCGCCCTCTATATTTTTTTCAGACCACAACATTCGTTTCTGCCCAAATTCAGCGGGAATAGGGCCGGATGTTCCTGCTAATCCCACGCTTAAAACAAATTTTATCCCTATGCGCCCTGCTTCTTTTGCTGCAAACCTAAAGAGCTCGCGCACCCGGTTATCCCAGGGTTGCAAATGTTGGGTAGGCAACTCGGTCATATAAGCCCCTTTAAAATCCTGCGTTGGTACAACCACATATTTTTTATTCTTCAAAACCATAGTAGCTTTGGTCGAACTTAGCTCACTGCCTGTACCGCTTTCATATAGTATCGCGCCCTCAATACCCTTTGCATGCATTTCTTCCAGGTCCTTAGTTATGGCTTCTTCGCTGGTGTTTACGCGTAACCACATCCAAAAAACCCAGGGGCGGGCATTAGATGGCGGCGTTTTAAAATGGCTTTGCATTGCTGCATCGGGATATGTTGAAGTAGCATTAAATACCGGTTTTTGTGCGGAGGTATGGTTAAATATCAGCACAGCGGCAATTACAGCTAAGTATTTTTTAGGGCTCATTATATTGATATTGCTTTATTTTTTAGGTTGAATTTTATTGGTGTTGAACAACAACCGGCCATACTTTGAGTTGCAATGTTTCTTTCCGGTTCAATACAAATGGGCCGGGAGATACACCGGTTGCGTTTCGCGCTTGTCCAAAGTAATCTTTATCTATCAAAACCGGTGAACCATCCGGGTTTTCAAAAGGAAGCCCGATGCCTGCAACGTTGCCCAATAATTTAGCAGTTACAAGCTGGTCTGTTATCCAGGCCGGATCGACATTGATGTAAAGATAAAAACCATCCGGTTTGGCTTGAAGACTGATATTAGTATAAAAATTGGATAGTACTAACGGGGTTTTTTCTGCCGCGGCCGGAACAGCGCCGTTAATATAAACATTGCCGGCAACCGGAGTGGCTTGTTTCACCTGATCATATATATTTAGCCTGGCTTTACCGATAAAGATATTGTTATAAAAACGGATGTCGCCGCCGGGTATGCTTTTTAGCCCGGTGATTATAGTAGAATGCGGCACGAAATAAGGTGTCTGCCGGTCATCGCTGGAACTTGTGATCATTCCTGTTACCAAATTATGAACAAAGGCGCCGCCTTCGGAGCGTTCATAAAGTGCAACGCGCGACAATAAAATATTATTATCGATCAGGAACGGGCCGTGGTCCACCTCACAAAAAATATCTTCGTCGTTATCATGAAAAAGGTTCGCAGTGATACGGCTGCCCTGTGCCATCCAGTCAAGCCATATGCCCCTATTACTATTGCTGATGTGGTTATGGGCGATGGTTACATCAATGGCCCCGTGAAATTTGATCGCCGCCATTTCTGCACCTGAAAAAAGCCGCCGCGAATGGATATCGTGTATATAGTTCCCGGTAATGGTGCTGAAGATACAACCCAGGCTGCCCACAATGCCGGCCTGTTCGCAGTTTGATATGGTATTGTTTCTAACAATATGATGGCCGATGTTGTCCCCGTTCCAGCCATGTTCAACCGCGCGGTTGATCGTTCCAACATAGCCTTTGGCCGATTCTCCTTTATTATCCCATTCATCGCCGTATTTGCCCAGCGAAATACCTGCACACCTGGAATTGCTGATCGTATTGTTCTCAATGATCCATCCTTTGCTCCAGTTGGTGCCGATCAGGCCCACCTGTTCGGCGGTTGGCGGCGACCACGGGGTAGCGGCGTCACGCAGCGTAAAACCTTTTATGGTGAGGTAATTGATCCCGGTCTTTTCAGGGTAGAATATTGTTTTGCGGACATTGATCTCCACCCGTTGCGTATTAGGGTCGGCATCATTGAACTGCGCCCATATCGTTGTCGTGCTATCGCTGACCATCCCGAACCATTGAGGAACAGGGCCTTCCGGCAGGGACAGATCCTGTAACCCGGCAGCCTCATTCAGGCTTTTGCCGTTCAGGTAAACCGCGCCGGTATGGTGCGCGCGGCCCTTATCACTAAACCAATCTCCATGTATGCGGTCACTATAGGGGTTGAACGTTCCGAAAAAACTGTTAGGTAGAGTTATCTTCCATAGATTGTGGCCCGCGTTTTTCCAGTTTTTCACCGGTTCAGAACCCGCGATCTCCACCTTTTCACCAGGCGCAGCCTGGTAGGTGATCCGCCTGTTGTTGGAGGTACCTCCCCGTGGCGGGTTGATGCGTTCGCGGTAAATGCCCTGGTGCACGGTAATTATGTCGCCGGGATTCGCAAGTTTTGCAGCAGCCGAAATGGTTTGTAGCGGCCGCGACTTAGTACCGGGGTTATGGTCATTGCCGTTTTTAGCGACATGAATTATATGCTGCGCGGCGGCACCCTGCGCGATCAGCAAAAACACAAAGATGATATTTTTCATTACAGGCGCATTAACTCAAATGCTCCTTGAAAAAATCAATAGTGCGTTTCCAGGCCAATTCCGCGGCGGCTTTGTCATAACGGGGTGTAGTATCATTATGGAAGCCGTGATTCGCATTTTCGTAAATAAACGCCTGGTATTTTTTGCCATTCTCTTTTAAAGCAGCTTCGTAGGCCGGCCAGCCACCGGTAATGCGGGTATCAAGCGAGGCATAGTGCAGCAGCAGGGGCGCGTTAATTTTGGGCACATCCGCGGCAGCGGGCTGACTGCCGTAAAAAGGTACGGCCGCTGCCAGTTCGGGTACACGAACGGCCATCATATTGGCTATGCCACCGCCATAACAAAATCCTACAACACCCACCTTGCCGTTACAGTCTTTGTGATTTTTAAGGTAATAGAAAGCATCTATAAAATCTTGCTCCATTTCTTTGGGGTCGCGTTTAGCTTGCATGTCGCGCCCGGCGTCGTCATTGCCCGGGTAACCGCCCAGGGGTGTCAGCGCGTCGGGGGCAAGCGTAATAAATCCGGCCAGTGCGGCCCTCCTGGCAACATCTTCAATATAAGGGTTCAACCCCCGGTTTTCATGAACTATTATGATGCCCCCCAATTTCTTTTTATTATCTATAGGTTCTGACAGCAATGCTTTGATATTGCCGCCACCCTTTGGTGATGGATAAGTAATATATCCCGATTTCAAGCGGGGATCATCCGGCTTTATCTGAATGTTCCCTTTATAATCGGGCATCAGGAAACTCATTAGCGCGGATACAGTTAACCCGCCAACCGCGTACATGGATAGCTTTTGTACAAAGCCGCGCCGGTCGAGCCGGTTATGGGCGTAATCATCATACAGGTCAAACACTTCCTGTTTGATGTCTTCTTTTTTTATCTGGTCCATAGTTAAAGATTTTAGTGATATAACAATTTAAGCCTTTAGCGAGTTTTATAATGGAGTACTAAATTAGGAAACCTGCAACAAAAAACAACAGACTTACTTATTTAAGAAGCCGGAGTGAGTTTTATTTTGCGCATCCCTTTACAATTTATTAACTTAGGGCGTGGCAGCTTTGAACAAAAACTTACAGCATCTTTTTGATATCGCCCAAAAACCGGCCAGGATGGGTATTGGCCTCATGTCGGGAACTTCATTGGATGGGCTGGATATCGCTTTATGCAGCTTTACCGGCGCGGGGCTGCAAACACAATGTAAACTGCTGCAGTTTATAACCATACCCTACCCCGATCTTTTTAAAAGCGAGGTGCGCTCCATATTTTCGCGCAGGCAGGTAGACCTGGAGAAGGTTTGTTTGCTGAACGATTTTATAGGCACCTACCATGCCGAACTGGTATTGCAGGCCCTTGCAAACTGGCAGGTAAAACCCCAGGCGGTTGATTTTATAGCCAGTCACGGGCAAACCATTTACCATGCGCCGAAGCGCCTGCATAAGCAGCCTATGTATCCTAACGCTTCCCTGCAAATTGGCGATGGCGACCACCTGGCCGTAAAAACGGGAATTTTAACCATCAGCGACTTCCGCCAGAAGCAAATGGCGGCGGGCGGCGAGGGCGCGCCCCTGGCTTTATATGGCGATGTACTGCTGGGCAGCAAAGCCGGCGAGGATCGCATACTGGTAAATATTGGCGGTATATCTAACCTTACGTATTTGCCTGCTGATGGCGATATGGGTAAAGTACTATGCTCGGATATCGGCCCCGGCAATACGCTGATAGATACCTTTTGCCGCGCCTATTTTAACCGGGCATTTGATGAGGACTCGGCCATCGCGTTTTCGGGGACGGTTAACGAGGCCTTGCTTGCCTCGCTGCTGCGGCACCCGTTTTTTAAGGAGGCCCCGCCAAAGACTACCGGCCCCGAGTTGTTTAACGAGGAGTATGTGCGCAAGGCCCAGGAACGGTCGGGTACGAGCCATATAGACCCTAAGGATGTGATAACCACCCTGAGCGCCTTCACCGCCAAGGCCATTGCCGATTTCACCAGGGCGCATTTGCCCAAGGGCGCCAAAATGTTTGTAAGCGGCGGCGGGGCCAAGAACCCGTTTGTGATGAGCTATCTCGAAAAGCGCCTTTACCGCACCACCATTGCCGATACCGCCGCTCTCGGCATCAACCCCGATGCTAAGGAGGCTATATTGTTTGCCCTGCTGGGTAATGAGGCGTTAGCGGGCAACCCATTGACCATTGGCAGTAACCCTTCGGTACTGATGGGGAAGTTTAGTTTTGCGGGGTAAAATGTGCACCTGCCTGCCGCAGGCAGGAATATGCGGATGTGCAAATGTTTGCGTGTATGTGACTGACGCATGTTCTGTTTCACGCGAGTGTGTAACAGATGAAACACGTGAAACAAGGTTTTGACTTAACTTGTTGAAATACAATACTTTGCCAAAATTGAGTGAAACTGAATGAAACAAGATGTAACGACTTATTCGTCAGGGTTTTTAGGTGTAGTTTTTGGTTTATTAGTTGATAATCAAATAGATGAGAATTGGTTGATTTTGGCGGGGTGTAACAAGAAAATGGAACACCTGGAACAACCGCTTTTACTACCTTAGCTAAGTTTTATTTTGATCCCTTAGCCGCTTTCTTTTCGTCGCTTTCGAGGCGTCGTTCTAATTTTTTCACATCTTCGGCAGGCGGTAGTGTTTCGGGCCTTACACCTCGTTTTAGCAGGATTTCGCGAACGGCTTTATTGTTGTCTACATGTTCTTTCGAAATTTGATTTTCTTGGGTTAAATCCTTCTCAATTACATTATGGCTCGTTATTTCATTGGCGAAGTCCTTGGCTTTGATAGTTAACGTTGGTAAAAAATCGGCTAAGGGTTTTGCGGGGGATATGCCTAACTTCTTTTTCATATCGTTAGTGCTGAAACCGCCAAATAAAGCCTGGTCGCCTTTTGAACGGATCAGGGCAAAACCCGCATTATCTACCCCGCGCTCGTATAAAACGCCGGAAAGCTTTTTCTCGGATTTGGTTAGTTTTTCACGGGCAGTAACCCGGTCAACATCCAACAAACGCTGTTCTATAATTTCCTGTTTGCGTGTTTGAACAGCGAAGTAGGTTTGCGCAAAAGCGATGGGCGGTTTTGATGGGTCGCCGTTTTGAGCGATGAGGTAACAGGCATACCGGGTTAATGCTATATCTTCAACTTCTCTTTTTGTGCTGCTTCCTATTGCAACCATTTTCGTGACATCACGAAAATGGTCTTCAATTTTTGAACCGGCGTTTATACAAGCTTTTTTTGCCTTATTAATCGCATTGAAAAAATTCTCCCATCGCGAGTAGCCTAATATTTCCTGCAACTCACGGGCACTCCAGCATTCAATACCATTATAAGTATAACAAGCCTGTTCAAACTTGCCAAATAATTCAACAATTACCTCTCTTTTCATATTTGCTAATAAAAGTAGCAATATAGTTATTCAAAATGAAATAGTTGAATATGCCCAATCTTTAATCTTCAATTACCAATCTTTAACCTCCAATCTCCAATTATCGTATATTCGTACAAAAATTCACAACATGACAGCATATAGTTTTTTCCAGGAACTGCATTCGGGGTTCCGGTACATCGTAATGGTATTGTTTATCTATACCCTATTAGTAGCGTTGTTCGGGTGGATAGGCGGCAGCCCCTATACCAACCGCAACCGCGTAACCAACTTAATGGCCCTTATATCGGCACATACGCAGTTGCTGATAGGCATTGTATTATACTTTTTAAGTCCGCTGGTGCAGTTTAACAAGGGTACCATGAAAGACCCTTCGCTGCGCTATTTTACCGTTGAGCATTGGGTAATGATGGTGATCGCTATCGCGCTGATAACCATTGGCCACAGTAAAGCGAAAAAGGCGATTTTGCCCGAGGTTAAACACAAAACCATAGCCATATTTTATGGCATAGCCTTGTTAATTATCATTGGCGCGCTGGCAGCCGGGCATATCCCGATATTAAATTAATTGAAAAAAAATTAAATTAATTGAAAAAAAGTGGCTAAAAAGTTTGCCATTTCAAATTTCTTTATAAATTTGTCGCCACGATGATTAAAAACAACAAAAGAAATTACTGGTGGCACCAATTAAATTTGGCAGCCGGGCCATGTTTTTGATCAGAGATTACTAATCAATTGTAAACCTAATAGGAAAACCCGGCGACCCTCATCCGCCGGGTTTTTTCTTTTACAACTATTTTTAAACATACATGAAGCAATATAAAATTGTTACCACTTATAAAAAACTGCTTGCAGATACCACCACCCCTGTAAGCATCTATTTGCGTTTGCGCGATATTTTCGCCAACTCGCTGCTGCTGGAAAGTTCGGATTACCATAGCCGCGAAAACAGCCTCAGCTTTGTTTGCTGCGACCCTATTGGCGGTTTAACGCTTGATGAGGGCAGGTTAACCAAGCGCTATCCCGATGGCACCGAAGAGCGTTTTGAAGAGGGAGAGTTTGACCTGATAGACCATATTAACGATTTTATAACCGGTTTTGAAACTACCGAACTCCCCTTAAAAATTACGGCCAATGGCTTATTTGGCTATTTTACGCATGAGGCGGTGGAGCATTTTGAAACTATCCGCCTCAAAAAAAGCGATGATACCACCCGGAAGATCCCGGTAATGCAATACCATATATACCGGTACATTATCGCTATTGACCATTTTAAAAATGAGCTGTACATATTTCATAACCAGCCTGACGGCGAAGATGAACATACGGGCCTTGATAAAATACACGACCTGATAAAGAACAAAAACTTTCCCGAATACAGCTTTCAAAGTTCAGCAGCCGAAAAGTCGAATTTAACCGACGAGGAATTTATGGCCGTGGTGGAAAAAATGAAGCTGCATATTTACCGGGGCGATGTGTTCCAGATCGTTCCGTCGAGGGCGTTCTCCAAACAATTTACCGGCGATGAATTTAATGTGTACCGGGCCCTGCGCTCGGTTAACCCTTCGCCCTACCTGTTTTATTTTGATTACGGCGATTTCAGGATATTCGGTTCATCGCCCGAGGCGCAGATCACGATAAAGGACCGCCGGGCAACTATTTTCCCCATAGCGGGCACTTTTAAACGCAGCGGCGACGATGAAAAAGATGCCGTAATAGCCCACAACCTAAAAAATGACCCTAAAGAATCGGCCGAGCATGTGATGCTGGTCGACCTGGCCCGAAACGACTTGAGCCGCCATTGCGATCATGTGGAAGTGAAAGCCTTTAAAGAGGTGCAGTATTATTCGCACCTTATTCACCTGGTATCAATGGTTAGCGGAAAATTGCAGCCGGACGTGCCTACCTTTAAAGTAGTTGCCGATACGTTCCCGGCAGGCACGCTGAGCGGCGCGCCAAAATACCGCGCAATGGAGATCATCGACGAAAACGAAAACATTAAGCGCAGCTTTTACAGCGGGGCCATTGGTTACCTGGGTTTCAACGGCGATTTTAATCATGCCATCATGATACGCTCGTTTTTAAGCAAAAGCAATACGCTGCATTACCAGGCAGGGGCGGGCATTGTGGCCGGCTCGGTAGCCGAAAGTGAATTGAACGAGGTTAATAATAAAATAGCCGCTTTGCGGAAAGCGATAGAGCTGGCGGAAGAAATATAACCCCCTAACCTCCGCCAATTGGCGGAGGAACGATTAATTGATTAATGTAATTTTATAAAAATTAAAGCCATGACAGATAATAAAAATATTAACGCTTCCTCATCCGCCATTGGGCGGAGGCCGGGGGGTAAAATTTTAATTATTGACAACTATGATTCATTTACGTACAATTTGGTACACCTGGTAAATGAAATTGGCCTGCAATGTGATGTATGGCGAAATGATCAGTTTAATATTGACGATGTAGACGCGTACGACAAGATCATCTTGTCGCCGGGGCCGGGTATACCGTCGGAAGCAGGATTACTTTTGGATGTTATTGCGAAATATGCCCCCACGAAAAGCATATTTGGCGTATGCCTGGGGCAACAGGCCATTGCCGAAGTTTTTGGCGGCACCTTATATAACCTTAAACAGCCCATGCATGGCATAGCCACACCTATTACCGTTACCGACGACGAGGAACAGCTTTTTGCCGGTTTGCCGCATCATTTTAAGGTGGGCAGGTACCACTCGTGGGTGGTTGATGAGAAATCTATTCCCGATGTATTAACCGTAACCGCTATTGATGAAGCGGATAATTCGGCTATGGCGCTAAGGCATAAACAATATGATGTAAGAGGTGTGCAGTTTCACCCCGAATCTATCCTTACCGAATATGGAAAGGAAATGATGCAGAACTGGTTAAACCCTCAATTTATCAGCGATTTAAATTAGAGCTCCTACAATTAATCATACATGACCGAACAAAAAACGTCCCTACAGGGATTAAACATACTTGATAAAATTGTCCTCAATAAAAAAACTGAGGTAGCATTAGCTAAAGACGACACCAGCATTAAGGAGCTGGAAGCGTCTGACTTATTCGGCAGGCAAACCTACTCGTTCAAAGAGTTTCTGCTTGATCCTGCACGTACCGGCATTATTGCCGAGTTTAAGCGCAGGTCGCCGTCGAAGGGTATTATTAATGATAAGGCGGGGGTTGAGGCCGTTACAACGGCTTACTCGGCGGCAGGCGCATCGGCCTTATCGGTATTAACCGATAACGACTTTTTTATGGGTACCAAAACCGACCTATACAAGGCGCGCCGGGCTAATACCATCCCCATTTTGCGCAAGGATTTTATGATAGATGAGTACCAGGTGATCGAAGCAAAATCATTAGGCGCCGATATTATTTTACTCATCGCCGCCATACTTACCCCTGCCGAAATAGAACAACTGGCCTCGCTGGCAAAAAGCCTGGGCCTGAATGTATTGCTCGAAGTACATAACCTGGAAGAACTGCAGCGCAGCATCAACCCTAACCTCGATGCCATTGGTGTAAACAACCGCAACCTGGCCGACTTTAGCGTATCGGTTGAAACATCCTATAAACTGGCGGAACATATACCGGCTGAATTTCTGAAAATATCCGAAAGCGCCATAAGCGACCCGCAAACTATAAAGGGTTTAAAGCAAGCAGGCTTTAACGGGTTTTTAATCGGCGAGAATTTTATGAAGCAGGGAGATCCGGGATTGGCCATGAGGGAGTTTGTGGCCCAGTTAAAATAAACGTGTCATTTCGAGCGGTAGCGAGAAATCTATACACTTGTATAGTCCGCTTTGCAGTGTATAGATTTCTCCCGTTGGTCGAAATGACAATTAGACATGATATTAGTATTTTAAATACTTTACCTCAAACAACACTTATACCAGTTTTTGTAACTTGGCACTTTGATTGATACACCCATACTGAATGAAACAAAAATTTTATGATACTGCTGTGAAGCAGGAACGGGCCGTGCTGGTAGGCGTTATTACCCCCAATGAAACGGACGAGCGCACCAAAGAATATTTAGAGGAATTACAATTTTTAGTTGATACCGCAGGCGCGGAAACCGTAAAAATATTTACCCAAAAACTGCAAAAACCCGATAGGGCCACCTTTGTAGGCTCGGGCCGGCTGGAAGATATTAAAGCCTTTGTAACGGAGGAAGAAATTGACATCGTAGTTTTTGATGATGAACTAACCCCCTCGCAATTACGTAATATTGAGAATGAACTGCAGGTTAAAATACTCGACCGCAATAACCTGATACTGGATATTTTCGCGGGGCGCGCGCAAACAGCGCAGGCAAAAGCACAGGTTGAACTGGCGCAGCTGCAATACCTTTTGCCCCGCCTTACCCGTTTATGGACCCACCTTGAGCGACAAAAGGGCGGTATTGGTATGCGCGGCCCGGGTGAGTCGCAAATTGAGACTGACCGCCGGCTGATATTGAACAAAATAGCCCTGCTTAAAGAAAAGCTTAAACATATTGACCGCCAAAACGAAACACAGCGCAAAAACCGTAACAAAATGGTACGCGCCGCGCTGGTGGGGTATACCAATGTGGGTAAATCGACTATTATGAACCTCATATCCAAATCGGAGGTGTTTGCCGAGAACAAATTGTTTGCCACACTTGATACCACGGTTAGGAAAGTGGTGATAGAGAATGTGCCTTTCCTGTTATCAGACACGGTTGGGTTTATCCGCAAGCTGCCCCATCATTTGGTGGAGTGTTTTAAATCGACGCTTGACGAAGTGCGCGAGGCTGATATATTAATTCACGTGGTTGATATATCGCACCCTTATTTTGAGGACCAGATACGCGCCGTAAACGATACCCTGAAAGATATTGGCGCCATAGACAAACAAACCATAACTGTATTTAACAAAATGGATGCCTACCAGCCCATTCAACTCCCTGATGGTGAAGCAACCGAACCCTTAACCCTTGATGATTTTAAACATAGCTGGATGGCGAAGAATAATAGTCCGGCTATATTTATTTCGGCTACTAAGAAGGAGAATATTGAGGAATTCAGAAATCTGTTGTACGAATATGTGAAACAGGTACATGTGGATAGGTATCCTTATGATCATTTATTGTATTAAGCTTTATTATGATTGTCATTGCGAGCGTAGCGCGGCAATCGCAAGGATGCTAAGCGGATATGCAAAGTTCGCGATTGCCACGCTCGTTCCTCGCTCGCAATGACATAACGGTTGATTACGTGAGAAAAATCTCCTTCATTATCTCAGGTATCACCCCTTTCTCCAACGCCATACTAAAAAGCAAATTGACCGCCCTGCGGCCCTCTTCCCCCAAATCAACCGAGTACTTATTTACATATAATTCTATATGCTTATACATCACTTCCTCGCTCATTTCCTGCGCGTGCTGGCGGATAAACTCCAGTCCTGATTTTGGATTGGCAAAAGCAAACTCCACGGATTTACGCAGTACCCTGTTCACTTTATGCTGAACAGCAACCGGTAAATTCCGGTTGGCAACAATACCGCCTAACGGAATAGCGCAGCCGGTTAATTTTTCCCAATAATCGCCCAGGTCGATGATCTTTTTTAGCCCTTTATCCTGGTAAGTGAACCGGTTTTCATGGATGATGAGGCCAACATCAATACGGCCATCCAAAACCGCATTTTCAATATCCGAAAATACCAGTTCTACCTTATTGGTAGCCTGGGGGAAAGCCAGTCCTAATAAAAAATTGGCGGTGGTGTATTTGCCGGGGATGCCAGTTTGCAGTTTGCAGTTTGCAGTTTGCAGTTCCGTGTACAATTCTTCAGGATCATCTTTGCAAATCAATAGCGGACCAACCCCAAAGCCTAGCGCGCTGCCCGCATCCAACAAAACATATTGGCTGGCTACATAAGCAAAGGCATGATAGCTGAGTTTAGTAATATCCAACTCGCCGCGGAACGCTTTTTGGTTCAGCGTTTCCACATCATCATAAAAAACTTCGAAATCCAATCCTTCCGTATCAATTTTATGATGAATGAGCGCGTCAAAAATAAAAGTATCGTTAGGGCAGGGCGAGAAGCCGAGGGTTAGTTTCATGTTTTTTGTTATACGTTTTACGTGGTACGTTAAAGGGTCAGCAAAAAAAACGTACAACGTATAACGTCGAACGTACAACCTCTACAACTGATTAATCAACTCAACCGCAAAGGTATTCAGATTTTTAACAGCAAGCCCTATCTGCCAGTTGTCGCGGTTGCGTTTTTCTACATAATTTGACACTGCCCTGATCTGTATGCAAGGCACCTTCAGTTCGCGGCAGGCATAAAAAAACGCGGCGCCTTCCATGCTTTCCAGCTGCGGGTTCAAGCGTTCAACAATTGCCGCTATCGAATCGTCATTACCGTGCACCATATTTACGGTGATGGCCTTTGCCTGTTTGAGATTTACTTTTTTAGTAAAATGGCTAATACTGCTGGTGGGCCTGAAAATACTAGCGCCAAAACCCAGTTTTTCAATACTGATGAAGTTCTTATCATCTTCGGCGCCTAATTCGGCGAAAGTGTCTTCGGTTATTTCTATGAGCTCGCCTAAGGTTAGGCCCTTGTCGAAACTGCCTGCTATACCCAGGTTAATAACCAGGTTATATACGTTATGCGGCAAATGCCTTGCCAACGCGAATGCAGTAGGCACCATGCCAACCCCGGTTATTAAAACCGAACAATTAGCTATAGACGCGTGACGCGTAGTGAATAAATTTGCTTCATCCTCATCCTTATTCATACCCAAAGTCTCCATTAAAGGCTCAACTTCGGGTTGGGTAGCAGCAACAATTAATATCCGCATAACAGTACTTTTGTGCTAAGATAATTAAATAAGTTTGCAGTGGGTAGTTTGCAGTTTGCAGGAGTGCAAACGTGTTAAAATAACTGGACGCTACCCTCTTTACCGCTTGCGGAAGAGAGGGTGATCGAGCGAAGCGATGATCGGGTGAGTAATCGCCGCCATACGTTTACACTTAACCCTTCCTTAAGACAGCACCCGTCATTTACTCACCCCCGGCCCCTCTCTCCTGCGGAAAGAGGGGAGCGGCCGCAAAAAAACGTCAAAACAACCCTCTCTTCGCTGCGCGGAAACAGGGCAATAAAAACCTTTAAGATTTTGCCCACTGCAATCTTAAAACTGCAAACTCAAAAATTGTATATTTGCATCCATTAATTATTATGATGATACATATTACGCGCAAGGAACATTTTAATGCGGCACATAGAATGTACCGGGAAGAATGGAGCGCAGAAAAAAATACAGAGGTATTTGGCAAATGCGCCAACCCTAACTGGCATGGGCATAACTATAATTTATTTGTAACCGTAAAGGGCGAGGTTACCCATGCAACGGGTTATTTGATCGATCTGAAAGAGCTGAAGGTGATCATTAACGATCATGTTATTGAAAAGCTCGACCATAAAAACATTAATTTGGATGTTGAATTTATGCGGGGCAAAATGGCATCGACCGAGTTGCTTTGCATTGAAATTTTTAACCAGTTAAAAGCACCGATAGAGGCCTATAAGGGCGTGTTTCTGCATTCGGTAAAATTATATGAGACCGAAAATAACTCGGCAGAGTATTTTGGTGATTAAACCCGGACCATGATCGATAAAAATTCTATCCCCGACAGGGATGACGATATTAACGGCTATGAAAAAATTGACCGTTATAATCCTGAGCTGATCGATAACCTATCAGCCCATTACCATGATATTTTAAAGCAGATAGGTGAAAACCCCAATCGCGAGGGCCTGTTAAAAAGTCCCGAACGTATTGCCAAGGCCCTGCTATACCTTACCCAGGGCTATGACCTGGATGCCAAAGAAATACTGAATTCGGCTTTATTTAAAGAAGAATACAGCCAGATGGTGGTAGTAAAAGATATAGAGGTATATTCTATGTGCGAACACCACATGCTGCCTTTTTTTGGCAAGGCGCATATTGCCTACATACCCAATGGTTATGTAGTGGGCCTAAGCAAAATACCACGCGTGGTCGACGCGTATGCGCGCCGCCTGCAGGTACAGGAACGCTTAACTAACGAGATAAAAGATTGTATACAGGAAACCCTGCAACCCATTGGCGTAGGTGTGGTTATTGAGTGCCGCCACCTGTGCATGTGTATGCGCGGCGTGCAAAAACAAAATTCGGTAAGCACAACGTCCGCATTTTCGGGTGGGTTTTTCCAGGAAAAAACAAGGGCGGAGTTTTTGCATTTGATATCGTCGAAATTGAGTTAGGCTTAAAAAGATTAAAGATTAGTTATTAAAGATTAGCGACTAACCTTTTATCGATAAAGCTGTTATAATTAAATTTACAGAACCAATATTTTGGTTAGTTTAGTTAACAACCAAACCTAATCTTTAATAACTAATCTTTAATCTTTCACATGAAAGCATACATTTTCCCGGGGCAGGGCGCCCAGTTTGTTGGAATGGGCAAAGACATCTATGAGCAGTCTGAAAAGGCCCGCACGTTGTTTGAACAGGCTAATACGCTATTGGGCTTCCGTATTACCGATATGATGTTTAACGGTACAGATGAGGACCTGAAGCAAACCAATGTTACCCAGCCCGCCATATTTTTACACTCGGTAATATTAGCCAAAGTGTTAAATGACTTTGAGCCCGATATGGCCGCAGGGCATTCGTTGGGCGAGTTTTCCGCGCTGGTAGCCGCGGGGGCTTTATCATTCGAAGACGGTTTGCGCCTGGTTGCGGCACGCGCCAACGCCATGCAAAAGGCCTGCCTGATACAACCATCAACCATGGCGGCTATTATAGGTTTAGATGATTTCACCGTAGAGGATATTTGCCAGCGCATAAGTGATATAGTAGTACCGGCCAACTATAACTGCCCCGGGCAGCTGGTAATATCAGGCACTATAGCGGGTATTGATAAAGCCTGCGAATTAATGACCGCCGCGGGCGCAAAAAGGGCTTTAAAGCTAAATGTTGGCGGCGCTTTCCATTCGCCGTTAATGGAAGCGGCAAGGGTTGAACTGGAACATGCCATTGTAAATACCATGATCAATGAACCGGTTTGCCCCATCTATCAAAATATTGATGCCAAACCTTATACTGATCCGGAGCAGATAAAGCATAATTTAATAAGGCAGCTTACGGGCCCGGTTAGGTGGACACAAACTACCATGCACATGATAGAGAACGGCGCCACCTCGTTTACCGAAGTGGGCCCGGGCAGTGTATTACAGGGCCTGGTTAAAAAGGTTGACCGGGCAATGCCAACATCGAGCGCCTCGCCACAATAATTTTCATAAGCCGCAAACTAAAGCGGCTTTTTTTTATTTGTAAGTTTACATAAGCATACATATTATTTAAAGCATTTGAGCTACGCAGGAAAAATTCGTTTAATGCTTGCCTTATTGGCTGCCAGTTTGTTGTTGACGGCCAGTATTGTGCGTATAACTTATACGCCTGCAAATAATTTAAGTCAAACCGCTAAAATTTTAGAAGATAACCTTCATAAAAAAGAAGAGTATATCAATAAGTCTATTAGCACACGGGCCGGGTTTAACCGTTTTAAAACGCTTGCCGAAAATGGAGAGGCCGGTTTGGCCTGTATAAAAGATTTTACTGATGACCGCAAAATCTGGGTAAGTACATTTATTAATAAGGACAGCCTGCAATTTTGGACCGGTAATAAAGTGATACCGGCAAGCGCATCGGGCATAAAGGAAGGATACTCGTTTATCAGGCAACCCAATGGGAATGGCTATTACGAGGCAATTAAAAAAAGCGAGGGCGGTTTTTCGGTGATCTTTCTCATCCCGGTAAAAATAAACTATGCGCTGCAAAATCAATATTTGCAAAACACCTTTGCCAAAGACCTTATAACAGACAGAAATATTGAACTCGCTGATTTTACCGATAAAAACGTTTACGCCGTTCACAGTATAGATAATACCTACCTGTTCTCGTTAAAAATAATTAATAACGAAGTTAACTACCGCTTCTTTTATTTCGAGCTGATCATCTGGCTGATAACGTTTATTGTAGTGTTTATATTGATACAGCGAATATGTGGTTATATTGCTTATCATGGCTATGTATACCTATCGCTACTGGTGTTGGCCCTGTTTATTGTTGGGCTAAGGTTTGTTAACCTGTATTATGGCTGGCCCAATTTCACGTACAAGCTTGCTATTTTTGATCCTCAATATTATTCAGCAGGCAATATTTTCCCCTCATTAGGCGACCTGTGCATTAATATTTTTATGCTGAGCTGGTTTACTGCGTCTCTATATAAAGAGCGCGCAAACCTATTAAAACGTCCGCCCGGTAAAATTAAAGCTTACGTTATTGTTGTGGTATGCGTATCAGCATTAATTGGCTTAGCAACCCTGTTTTTAAACATATTTTACGGGCTTACGGTTCACTCTGAAATAAATTTCGATGTTACCAATGTGCTTAACCTATCGGTATTTAGCCTATGGGGGTTATTAATGGTATGCTTTAGTTTTTTTATCTATTATTTGCTAGCCGAAACTTTTTTAACAGTTTGCAGTAAACTAACCATACCCGTATCCCATCAACTCGGCATACTTTTAACCTGCACGTTATTAGCCACAGGCTTTTTGAGTTATTACCAGGGCGGGCTTTCATTGTTTTATTTTTTTGGCGCGGGTGTAATAACTATTCGTGGTTATGCCTATCGCTATAATAGCGGCCGTATCACTTCGCCTACATTCGCGGCCATATTATTAATATTTGCTGTTACAGCGTCGGTTTGCCTCAATTATTTTGAGGGGGTAAAAGAAAAAAATGTGAGGGAGCGGCTAATACAAAAATTGGAAAACCCCAATGATGTGAGCGCCAACGCCATATTTAAAAAAATAGAGCGGAAAATTATTACCGACACCCTGATCACCAATTATTTTACACGTGCCCGGAATAATGAAGATTATTTAAAAAGCCGCTTTCGGAAACTTTATTTTGACGGATACCTGTCAAAATACGAATTCAGCATACATGAATTCAATACCCTGGGCCAACCTATATCTGCCGATAGCTATTCGATAGATGCTTTTAAGGATATGGTGCTTTATAATTCTTTTAAGGTTTCCGATTATTTTTATCGGTATAATGAAACATTTGGCCTTCAAAATTATTTTGCCATACTACCGGTTATTAAAAAAGATAAATACCTCGGTTCAATTGTGATCGAACTCCAATCGAAAGCAATGCAAACTTCCGATAATTTTCCTGAATTGCTGATTGACGGACAAGTAAAAACCCAGGATGATTTTAAAGGGTACTCCTACGCGTTTTATACCGATGATAAGCTGCAGTCGCAAAGCGGTAATTATGTATATAGCCTCATTAATACCAATTTTAAAGGCCCGGTAAAACCTTATATGGTAAAAACCATTAGTTCAAGTAATTTTACGTGGTACAAGCCTTTTACGGTATATAGCCACATGTTATTTAAACCAGGCGGCCGTAACCTTATAGTTGTAAGTAAAGAAGAGAATACCGTGTTTTATGAGATCGCCTCATTCACCTTCTTTTTTTTAATGTTATTAACATTTAGCATGGTTGCTGTAGCAGCTAAATGGGCATGGTCCCGTATCAAAATACTAACCGTTACCAATGACAGCTTAAAATGGGGACTTAAAATAAGCCTCGGTAAAATGCTGTATAAAACCCGGATACGGTTTTCAATGGTGTTTGCAGTTGTAATAACTTTAATATTAGTGGGCATTTTAACCTATATATCTATCAGCGCGCAATACCAGGACCAGCAGGATAACATGATCCGCGATAAAATGATCAGGATAACCGCCGCTTTTGAAAACGGTTATGATAAATATATCACCCATATTAACCAGGAGAGCCAGACCTCTTTTGAAGCGCTCGCATCTTCCTATTCATCAGACCTGGTTTTGTACGATCGCTATGGCTCCCTGTTAATTACTACCCAACCGCGCATTTACGAATATGGCTTAATTGTAAGGCGTATGAATTCAAGCGCTTATATTAATTTAAAGAGCCTGCAAAGGTCGGAATATATTAATGAGGAAGTGATAGGCGATCTGAAGTATAAAGCGGCTTACGCCCCGTTAAGAAACGCGAAGGGCGAAATACTTGGCTTTTTACAGTTTCCTTATTTTTCGAACCAATTGGATTATAAAGAGCGCATTAGTTCATTACTAAATGTGATGATAAACATTTACGCGCTTATTCTTATAGGTATAGGGCTTTTTGCTATATTTATTGCCCGCCAAATTACAAACCCGTTAAACTTTATACAACTTAGCCTGAGTAAAACTATGTACGGTAAGAAAAACGAACCCATACAATGGGACCGAGACGATGAGATAGGCGCGTTAATAAAGGAATATAATAACATGATAGCCGATTTAGAGGATAGCGCGCGAAGGCTCGCGCAATCAGAACGGGAAAGCGCCTGGCGTGAAATGGCCAAACAGGTTGCTCATGAAATTAAAAATCCGCTAACGCCCTTAAAGCTCGGGTTGCAATTATTAGAGAAGTCGTGGCGAGAAAAAGACCCGAAATTCGATCAGAAGTTTGAAAGGTTCAGCCATTCATTTGTTGAGCAAATTGAAAGCCTTTCGTCAATAGCATCCGAGTTTTCGGCCTTTGCAAAAATGCCTGATACACATTTAGAACGGGTTAATATTTTTGAGGTAATAAGCCAGGCCGTAACTATTTTTAAGCAAATGGAGAATTTTAAAATTTCATTTGATGCGCCGGCCGAGCCCTTTTTTATTAGTGCTGATAAAGACCAGTTACTGCGCTCGTTTAACAATTTATTAAAAAATGCCATTGAGG
>Ga0206969_1038_pt1 | contig 37884 bp, 40 predicted proteins | sample Alteio_BWOrgHeat_87_FD_153256 | JGI IMG/M metagenome (GOLD analysis project Ga0206969, IMG submission 153256) | Enriched cells from forest soil in Barre Woods Harvard Forest LTER site, Petersham, Massachusetts, United States -... | ecosystem: Environmental > Terrestrial > Soil > Temperate forest >... | reverse complement strand
TGGCGACGGATCGACCATTGGCAGCCAGTTAGTTAAGCACCCCGATGTAAAAGCGGTTGGCTTTACCGGCTCGTATGGCGGGGGTAAAGCCTTGTTCGACCTAGCCGTTAGCCGCGAGGTGCCTATACCGGTTTATGCCGAAATGGGCAGTACCAACCCGGTGTTTATTTTACCCGAAATAATGCGCAACGAGGCCGAAGCCTTTGCCAAAAACTTTGCAGGCTCGGTTACTTTAGGCGTTGGGCAGTTTTGTACCAACCCCGGTATGCTGATCTACGAAGGATCGGACAGCGGGAAAGACTTTACCACAAAACTGGAAGCACATTTTCAGCAAACAAACCCTGGGGTAATGCTGGCGGCAAATATTTATAAAGCCTATAAAAAAGGTGTTGAACATCATTTGGAAACACATGGGGTAGAAGTGCTGGCAAAGGGACATCATTCCGACGCGCTGAATACGGCCTCGCCTGTTTTATTTAAAACCGACAGCAAAGTACTGCACAAGCACCCCCACCTTTCCGAAGAAATATTTGGCCCCTCGAGTATTGTAGTGGAAGCTGAATCGAAAAAAGATATGTTAAAAATAGCCAGGAACCTGTCCGGGCATTTAACGGCCACCGTACATGGCACAGAAACCGACCTGCTAAACCACGCCGACCTGCTCGATATTTTAGAACAAAAGGTGGGCCGCGTTATTATTAACGGTTTCCCTACGGGTGTTGAAGTAAACAGCGCCATGGTACACGGCGGCCCGTTCCCCGCTACTACGGATGGCCGAAGCACTTCGGTGGGTACTGCCGCTATTTTCCGTTTTACCAGGCCGGTAGCTTACCAGGGAATGCCCCAGGCTTTGCTGCCTGATGAATTGAAAAATTCAAATCCGTTGGGAATATGGCGGTTGGTTAATGGAGGGATGAGTAAGGAGGGGATATAAATTTAAAACTAAGTTTTTGAAACTTTATGCAAAAAATCCTCTTTAAAGAAACCCAAGGGGTTGCTATTTTAATCGTAGTGTTTGCTGTAGTTTCTATTTTTATTGGTGGATTATGCTTAGGACAAATACTATCTCATAAACCCATAGGTAATCACCCGGCACCAACCTGGTTATTATTGATCTTTTTTACAGGGAGTATTATTGCTACAATATTCTTCAGCAGGCAAAAACTTAGACTCCTTATTACCGAAGATGAAATTCATATTAGCTTTGGGTTATTAACAGGTGAGACCGTATTACGTATCAGCGATATTAAAAATATCTATATCCGCAAATATGACGCCTTGAAAGAGTTTTGGGGATGGGGTATAAAATATAGTTCTGATACCAGTTGCTTCACCGTTTCGGGCAATGATGGCATACAAATAGAAATGAAAGATAACCGCAAATTTTTAATAGGTACGCAAAAAGTTGAGGCTGTAAAAGCTGCTATAGAGAGTTTGCATATACAAAAGTTTTAAGCTTTCATCCTTCCTCTTTAAAACTTCATAAGAAGATGTATTTATATTTCATACAATGATCGTCCCGCTCATGGCCGCGGGGGCCTAGTTACTTTCCCTTAGATGGAAAGTAACCAAAGATCAAGCCGGAAAAAACCTTCCGCCCACAGGCCAGACTCCCTGGCCCGGTTTTCCGGCGGGCCATTACGCTCTTTTGTTTTTGGTTTGATACGAAAATATTTCTATTGATAAAAGCGTCAGCAGATAAGCTTCGGGCGAAATCAGGTAAAACAAGTTGGCCAATGAGCGTGGCAAGGGCATAGTAACTTTTGCAGAAGCCCGGCCTTGCGCGAGCGAAGCAGGGCAAAAGATTACAGCCCGAGGTTTTACCTGATTTGCAGGGCAAAGGCCATGTGCGGCAAAGAAGCCTCTCTGCTGACTTGATTTTATTCACATATTGTTTGTTTTTAATGGTGTTCATGAGGTCGCTACGCTTAGTTTTGGTTACTTTTTTATCAAGAAAAAAGTAACAGCCCCGCGGCCATGAGCGGGATGGTCATTGTATGAAGTATAAACATGTTTAACCTACAGGATTCTCTGGGATTATCCACCTTTCAACTCCTCTTCCTCCTTTCGCCTAAAAATCCTACTTTTGCCGTTCTAACAAATATCATGAGCGAAGAGAGATCATTAAATTTTATTGAAGAGATAGTTGAAGAAGATATAAGCGCCGGCAAAAATGGCGGCAGGGTATTAACCCGTTTCCCGCCCGAGCCTAATGGTTATTTGCATATCGGCCACGCCAAATCCATCTGCCTGAATTTCGGGCTGGCAAAAAAATATAATGGCAAAACCAACCTGCGTTTTGACGATACCAACCCCGTTACCGAAGATACCGAATACGTAGAAAGCATAAAAGAAGATGTGAAATGGCTGGGTTTCGACTGGGCCAATGAGCTGTATGCTTCTGATTATTTCGATCAGTTATATGAACTTGCCACGGCGCTTATCCACAAGGGCCTGGCTTATGTGGATGATAGCACCGCCGAAGAAATAGCCGAACAAAAAGGCACACCAACGGAAGCGGGTACGCCCAACCAATACCGCAGCCGCAGCGTGGAAGAAAACCTGCAATTGTTTGCAGAAATGAAGGCCGCCAAATATCCCGATGGGGCGAAAGTGCTCCGCGCAAAGGTCGACCTGGCATCGCCAAATATGCACCTGCGCGACCCGATCATGTACCGCATTAAACATGCCCACCACCACCGTACCGGCGATAAATGGTGCATTTACCCCATGTATGATTTCGCGCACGGGCAATCGGATGCAATTGAGCAGATCACCCACTCGTTATGTACGCTGGAGTTTGTTCCGCACCGCGACCTGTATAATTGGTTTATTGAGCAACTGGAAATATTCCCCTCGAAACAATACGAGTTTGCCCGCCTGAACATGACCTATACCGTTATGAGCAAACGTAAGCTGATGCAACTGGTTAACGAGAATCATGTGGAAGGCTGGGATGACCCGCGTATGTCGACCATTAGTGGCTTGCGCCGCAGGGGGTATACCGCGGCTTCCATCCGCGAATTTTGCGAGCGCATTGGGGTAGCTAAACGCGAGAACATGATTGACGTAGGTTTATTAGAATTCTGCATCCGCGAGGACCTGAATAAAACCGCCTGGCGCCGCATGGCGGTACTTGATCCTATAAAAATGGTTATTACCAACTATCCCTTAGGTGAAACCGAAACCATGCACGGCGAAAACAACCCCGAGGTTGAAGGCGGCGATGGGAGCAGGGGCATACCTTTCAGCAAGGAGTTATGGATAGAGCGTGAGGATTTTATGGAAGAACCCTCTAAAAAGTTTTTCCGCCTGGGTGTAGGGCTGATGGTGCGGTTAAAGAACGCCTATATTGTAAAATGCGAAGATTTTAAAAAGGATGCCAACGGTAGTGTTACCGAAATTTACTGCACCTATATTCCTGAATCGAAGTCTGGAAATGATACCAGCGGTATTCATGTTAAGGGCACTATACATTGGGTAAGTGTGCCCCATGCTAAAACTGCGGAGGTGCGTTTATATGATCGTTTGTTCCAGGTTGAAGATACCTCCAACGAGGAAGGTGATTTTAAAGATTACCTGAATCCAAACAGTTTGCACATTATCCCCAACGCCTATATCGAACCCGATCTGGACAATGCCGAAGTTGGCAAGGGCTACCAGTTTATCCGCAAAGGTTATTTTACGCTCGATAAGCATTCAACCCCCGAAAAACTGGTGTTTAACAGGACGGTGACTTTGAAGGATGGGTGGGTAAAGAAGTAGTTGGCAGTTTTGAGTTAGCAGTGGGCAGTAACATATACTAACCAACTGCAAACTGCCAACTGCTCACTGCAAACTAATACTTCTGATAAACATTATACAGCACATTCAAATCCAGTTGGCTTAACTGCGTGGTACTGTCGTCCTGCACGAAGTGGCGCTTAAAGGCGATGATGGTGGCGTTAATATCGGATGTATCATAACCTATAAGGCGCAGCGCCGTTTTATAATCAAAATTATCGGGTGCGGGTTCCAGTACAGGGTCGCTCCAATAGCCGAAACCATTATCAGCCAATAACTTCCACGGGAACAGCGGCCCCGGGTCGGGCTTGCGTCTTGGTGCGAAATCCTGGTGGCCAATAAAATTAGCGGTTGGTATATTATATGTTTTTTTAAGCTGCGCCAGTAAATACAACAAGCTTTTTATTTGGGCAGCAGTATAGGGTTCGGTGCCATTATTGTCAATTTCTATACCCAGCGAGATGCTGTTCATGTCAATTACACTGCCCCATTTACCTGTTCCGGCATGGTTTGCGCGCAGGTAATCGTTCACTAAATGGAAAACTTTGCCGTCTTTACCAATTACATAATGAGCGCTTACTTCGGTAATTTTCAGGGTAAAGGTTTTAAGTGTTTGTGGGATAGAATCCTGCCCGGTAAAATGGATGATAACATAATTAGCCTTGCGGATACCAAAATTAACCGAGCCAACCCATTCCGAAGGTATGGCTACCACCCCGGTACTGTCAAAAAGCATGGCGGGCTGCTGCTGTTTTATTAGAGCCAGTAACGAATCTGTTTTAAAGGTGTACACGCTATCGGTAGCGGCATGTGGGTTAAATACAACCGGTTTAGGTGGTTCAGCCTTAACAGCATCAACTTTAACCGGGTCGGGTTTGGTATTAATGACCTTTGGTGAACAAGCCGTGAACGCTATAGCAATTAGGAACAATAAATAAAAGTAATAATATTTCCTGTAGGTAAACATGAAGCTAAGGTAAGTTAATGAACCAATAACTCAAAGACGGATAAAACACCCTAATGTTTACTTTAAATTTTTCACTTTTCTGTTTCCGCTATAAATTGCTTATTTTCAGGGGCACATAAAAAAAGGCAGCGCATGAAAAAATTACTTATCCCCGGCTTACTCCTCTTAACAACCCTGTATACCCACGCCCAGCAAAAAAGCATAATGGGTTTTAGCACGGCTTCGGCAGCCAAACAATTGCAAACAGAGCAGCAGTTTGATCAATCGCTCAGCGCTAAACGTATTGGAGAAACATTGAAGGATCTGTCGGCTCATCCGCATAACTTAGGTTCGCCGGGTAGTAAGGCCGTTGCCGAAAAAATATTGAAAAAGTTTAAAAGCTATGGGTTCGACGCGCATATGCAAACCTATAAGGTGCTGTTTCCTACGCCTAAAGTACGTTTGCTTGAAATGACCGGGCCAACAAAATATACCGCTTTACTAAAAGAGCCTGGGTTAAAAGAAGATGCTACATCGGGCCAGCAAGATCAGCTGCCTACCTATAACGCCTGGAGCGCCGATGGCGATGTAACCGGTAAGCTGGTATTTGTAAACTATGGCCTGCCCGAAGATTATGAAACCCTGGCCACGATGGGTATTGATGTAAAAGGCAAAATAGTTATTGCCAAGTACGGCAGATCATGGCGGGGCATTAAGCCTAAGGTGGCGTATGAGCATGGGGCCATAGGCTGCATCATTTACTCGGACCCGAAAGATGATGGCTATTTCGCGGGCGACGTTTATCCCAAAGGGGCTTTTAAAAATGAAAATGGCGTCCAGCGCGGGTCGGTAATGGATATGGTGATCTATCCGGGCGACCCTTTAACTCCTAATATAGGCGCTACGGAAAATGCCAAACGCTTAGACCGTAAAGACGCGCCCACCATATTAAAAATACCCGTATTACCTATAAGCTACAAGGATGCAAAACCTTTACTGGCGGCCTTAAGGGGTCCCGTTGCGCCCGAGGATTGGCGCGGCGCGCTGCCTATGACCTATCATGTTGGGCCGGGGGCCGCTACAGTACATTTAAAGCTGGCCTTTAACTGGAACATGGTTACGGCTTATGACGTTATCGGGATGATAAAAGGTTCAACATACCCGGACGAATGGGTAATGCGCGGCAATCATCATGATGCTTGGGTAAATGGGGCCGATGATCCGTTGAGCGGGCAATCAGCACTATTGGATGAGGCCAAAGGGTTGGGCGACCTGCTAAAAACCGGGTGGCAACCCAAGCGCACCATAGTTTATTGTGCCTGGGACGGTGAGGAGCCGGGCCTGATAGGTTCGACTGAATTTGCCGAGGACCATGATAAAGAGTTACAACAAAAAGCCGTAGTATATATTAATTCGGATGATATTTCGCGAGGGTTTTTTGGCGCCGAAGGGTCGCACGGGCTGGAGAGTTTTATTGACCAGGTGGCTGATGGCATAACTGATCCGGAAACAAATGTATCTGTGACCGAACGCAGAAAAGCGCTGGCGCTGGTGAGCGCCCCAACCGCAAAAGCAAAAAAGGAAATTCTCGACCGTAAAATCGCGCCTATCGGCGCCCTCGGCTCGGGTTCGGATTATTCTTCATTTTTACAGCACCTGGGCGTACCTACATTAAATATAGGTTATGGGGGTGAAGGTTCGGGAGGCGAATACCACTCTATTTATGATTCGTTTGATGACTACCGCCGTTTTAAAGACCCGGGATTTGTTTATGGTGTAGTTTTATCAAAAACCATTGGCCATGCCGTATTGCGTTTAGCTGACGCCGATATGCTGCCGTTTGATTTCCGTAACTTATCAACCACTATTACAGGTTATGTTAAAGAATTAACCGAGTTAACTACTTCTATGCGCGAAAGTACGGCTATGCAAAACCAATTGATAAACGCGAACGATTTCAGCCTGGCTAACGACCCGACCAAACATTTAACACCACCACAGGCAAAACCCGAAGTGCCTAATATTGATTTTTCGGCATTAACGGCTGCCCTCGACGCTTTAAAAGCCAGCGCCGATAAATTAGCCATCACCATGAATAACACGCCGGTACAAAACTCGGACTATAAAAACTTAAACGAGGCCCTTTACCGTGCCGAGCAGCAACTACTATCGGCAGATGGCTTGCCGCGCCGCCCGTGGTATAGGCACACTATTTATGCGCCGGGCTTTTATACCGGCTACGGGGTAAAAACCTTGCCGGGTATTCGTGAAGCTATTGAACAGCGCAACTGGCCCGAAGCGCAGCAGCAAATAGCGGTAGACGCGCAGGCTATTAACAATCTTGCTAAGTATTTGGATAAGGTGGGGATGTGAGTTTTTGAATGATGAACATCGAATGCTGAATATCGAATAATGAAGTAATTATATATTGTTCACTTCATTATTCAATCCCGATAGCTATCGGGACGGTGTTCATCATTCGATATTACTTATTCTGTTTTATAAATTCCCTGCACCCCTGCTCAATCAGCTCAAAAACAGGCTCAAACAGCGCGTCGTCATGGTAGGGGTCGGGGACTATTTTATCACCGAGCAGGAGCTTTACTTTTTTAACGTCTCCATCATTGCGGGCGAATAATAAAACATCGACAAGGTTGCTATTATCCATCACCAGGATATGATCGAACGTATCAAAATCGCTTGTTCTAAACAGCCGGCAAACCTGGTTGCTGATGTCGATGCCATGCCTGCCTGCTGTGCGTACCGAGCGCTTGTCGGGCCCCTGGCCAACGTGCCAGTTGCCTGTTCCCGCCGAGTCAACTTCCCAGTCTAAACCTTCCTGTTTAGCCAAATGCTGCATTATACCTTCCGCCAGCGGCGAACGGCAAATATTGCCCAGGCAAACCATTAGTATTTTCATGTTGTAAGCTTAAAGCAAAAAGCTGAAAGACCAAAGCTTTTAGCTTTAAGCCTTCAGCTTTTAGCTCATCACCCAAATATATCATTCAAAACCCCGGCCAGCCTTATTCCGCCTTTTAGCAATTGCTGGTTCAGCATATCCCGGTGGGTGAAATCGTATTTGTAGTTAAGCGTTTCGTTGGGTTGTATTTCGGTATATATTTTTTCGGCCAGCTGACTTGATTCAAATATCCATTTTGCTACCGGCGCGCTTTGCCATTCTTTTATCTGCTCGGGGGTAGCATGGTTAATGGCTTTGGCATATTCGGTATAGCTTAGTTCCTGGAAGTTGATCAGTTCCGTATCCCAAACCGAATGCAGGTTGGTTGGCTTGTTAAACCAGTTCACTTTAAAGCCATTGCCGCCCTGGTCGCCTGCATGGGCAGTATGCATGGGCTGGTGCACATCTTCGGCAATATGTATCAGCATATGCAGGTACAGCAGTTTGTTTTCTTTTGAAAGGTCCTTCTTTTTTAATTCGGCAATTAAAAAATTTAATTTGGTATAGGCGTCTGTATTATTATCGTGCGCCAAAAACTCAACCATTTCGGGGTAACTCATGGGCCGCTCAAAATCAATATAATGCCACGACGAAAGATAGGAATACGTAGGATCAGATTTTATAAAATCGGCCCAGTTGCTGGCCATAGCTATTGATTCATTTCCCAAAATAGCGTACACACCCGCGCGTGCTTTGGGGGTTAAATGGTCGTCGGCTATCTGGCCCGAAATGCGGTGCCCGTTGGTACCCCAGGCCATAGTTTGCAGCGGGGCGTAAAGAATGGTCCCGATAACTATCGGGACAAAAGCTAATTTTCTTAAAAACTTGTTTTTCATATTATAGTGGTTGGGGGTTGCAAGTGATCTTTTTTATTAAATGTAAATTAACAGGTATAACGCTGGATGTACTTAAAAACTGAACAAGCGAATCGGTTTTTTTGCCGACCTTAAAAAACTCCTCATAAACCCCGTACCGAAAACAGCCGCCCTCTTTTTTCAGGCTATAATCAGCATTGCAAAAGTTGCCTTTTAAATGCAGGGTATCATTGTTTTGTTTATATGTTCCCCGGATGTATTCCGTCCAATGCCCCGCGTTCATACAGGTATCGGCTCCCGAGTTTACCTTACTGAAAGAGCGCATCTTTATATAAAACGAGTCGCAGCTAAATTTAAAATTATAAAGCGAATAACTCAATAGTTTTTTTTGGAGGGGTATGCTATCCTGCTGCCATTCGCCCTGTATATAATTTTCGCCCCGGCCCTGTATGGGCGGGTTAAAGGAGCAGGATGCAAACGGGAGGCAAAGAATTAAAAGATAGAAGGGTTTTCGCATTGTTTGTAATACAGATCGATAGCCGTTATGAGTTCTCAAATTTAGGAAAATTCCGGCGGGAAATGGCAGCCCGGCCCCCTCTAAATCTCCCCCGGTAGGGGAGACTTCCCCAGTGCACCGGCCCGCCTTGCCATTTGGCAGCAAATGTTTAATTTTTGACAAATCAAAAGTCTCCCCTACCGGGGGAGATTTAGAGGGGGCTGGGCTCCTACAAATACCCCAGCCACCAATGCTTATGTCCGCTTTTATATTTCATGTACCACCTGCACGGGAAATATAGTATGGCTACTGCGGTTAGCCATACCAGGTACACTCCAGGTAAACCAAACGCAACCCCTTTGGGTTGCCCGGTAATATGAGCGGCTACAATGGACATCAAGTGTAAAAGGTATAAGTGCAGGATATAATAAAACAGCGGCACGCGCCCGTACACTTCAAAAATATTGGTAAGTGTATTGCTTTTTCCTTCCACCCAGGCCAGGAACAACAGGCCCGGTCCCAGGGTGATCAGCAAATAATCAAGCGACGGCGGGTATTTTTGCACGTCGATAAATGAAAGTATGGTGCGGTGTATGTTGCCCTCATATATCCAAAGCGATGGGTCGCCATAAATATTAAAATAGCGTATCGCTATAAATAACACGATGGCCGAAAAACCCAGGATGGTTAATGCTTTTTTTCTTTTGGCGGCATCCCAGGTATACAGCGTACCAAAGCCATATCCAGCGGCCATAACGCCCACCCACGGAACCAGCGGATACATTAAAAACACATTGCCGAAACCCCATAAATGGACCATGCCCTGCACATGCAGAAATGTCCATAAGCTTTTGTCGGTGGCGCTAAATGCCGAGGCATTAACATGGTCGAGCATATTATGCCCGAAAATAAGTATCAGTCCAAACGCGGTTATTACGGGTATAGGCAGCCAGATGAGTAATGATAGTATCACCATGCTTAACCCTATTACCCATATTACTTGTAAAAAAATCCCAAAACCCCAGCCCCAATGTATCACGGTCAACTCCAGTAAAATGAGCCATAACCCGCGCGACAGTAAAAATTTAAAGGCATCCAGCTTTGTTTTGCCCCGGCTTAAATATAAAAACGCGCCTGTTCCGGCCAAAAACACAAAGGTTGCCGCGCAGTAATGGGTAATAAAGCGGGTTAAAAACAAGGCGGTTGAAGCATGTGTCAGGTCGGTTGGATCGTAATTGAGGCGGGTAAAAAAATCGCGGGTATGGTCAAGCGCCATAATGATCATTACTATGCCCCGTAATATATCAATAGAATCAATACGTTTTTTGGGTGATGCGGTTAAGGTTGTCATCGTCAGTCAGTTTAGGATTCTAACCTAAACATTTGTAATGAATTATGCAAAAAAATAGCGATAAGCAAAAATGTCATTTCGAACGATAGTGAGAAATCTATGCACGCGCAAGTCAAAATGCGTGTATAGATTTCTCTCTCGTACCTCGTTCGAAATGACAAGGATGACTTACTTACCGTGCGGCGACAGGTCAAAAGGCACAATTACCTTAAAGCTGATATTGCGGCCCATATTGAAAATACCGGGTTGTACGCCGGCAGGTACGTTGGCGTTATCAAAATATTTCAGCCGGCTCATGTTCGATTGATAGTTTACATTGGCCAGGTTGGTCCCTTCAATAAATAACTCCACTACTTTATTGCCTGCTTTGTTTACCAGGTTGCCGCCTAAACCCGCGCTTAACAGGTTATAACCGGCGGTGTAAGTTTCTGTGCCATAAGCGGAAAAAAAGCGGTCCTGCGCGCTGTAATGATCAAAACCTACAAAAGCATAGGCATTTCTGAACGAAGAAAACCCTTTGCTGAATGTTCCGCGCAATTCAGAGTGCGTATGCAATGGCGGTATAAAGGGCAGGTATTTCAAGCTGTCGGGCACTTTGCCCCCGTTGCCTAAATTGGTGCCATAAGTTAAAGCAACCGAGTTTTCAAAATGCAGCCATGGCGCAGGGTGCACATCCAGGCTTACCTCTCCGCCGTTAATGCGCGCCTTGCTTTGGGTAAAGGTAAATACGTTATATAACGGAAATGCCGGGTTAATTACAGGCGAACCATCAGGGTTTAATTCCTGTTGCTGGTAGATGTAATTCTGAATGTTGTTATTAAACAGTTCTATACTTGCCGAAACGTTTGGCAACGAAAGGAACACGCCAATATCTTCCTGCACGTTAAACTCGGGCTTAAAATTGCTGTTGCCTACGTGGTATATCTGCGAACCGGGATCGGGGCCATTGGCGGATAGCTCGGCAATGCTCGGCGCCCTGAAACCACGCGCGATATTCGCTTTCATCAAAAATTCATCCGAGAAATTATAAGTCGCGCCAAAGCTGCCCGAAACACCGGAAAACGTTTTATTTAAAGCGGTAAACTGATTGTATACACCCGCTGTGCCTGTCGGGTTGCTGCCGGTATACAATTGCGGATATTTGCCTGTGGTATCAATATAAGCTGCCTGCCCGGTAAATGAACGGCTATCGTACCGCCCCCCTGCAGAAACATCTAATTTTCCGAAACTCTTTTTAATGATAGCGAAAGGCCCGATATCAAACTGGTGGTAGGCGGGTATGGGGAAATCGGTAGCATCGTTAATGGTATTGTTTTGGTACTGCCCGTTTAAGCCGAAGGTGGTTTCATAGCCATCGCCAAAAGTTTGGTTATACTTAAAATCATAAGTATAGGTGGTTAAATGCAGGTTAAGGCCGGCAGTTTCCGCGTCCTGCGGGTGGGTGTACTCCCTCCGGTGGCTAAGCTGGTAGCCCAGGTTAACCACCAGGTTGCCGTTGCCTAAAATGAAGTTGCTGTTATTGTAAATACGGTAAAGCTGTACATGCTGGTGCAGTACGGGTATGGCGTATGAATTTAATTCGGATGCCGCTACAATGGGCCTGAATGCGTCATCCTCTGTAATTTGTTTGGTGAATTTACGTGTAACAGAATCGCGGCTGCCGTCAGGAATATCCTGCAGGTCGTCAAATAACGAGGCGTTCAAATACGAGTATCCCCATGCTTTGTTCAGCCCCACCATTACGCGGGCGTCCTTTTCCTGGTAGCCGGTAGCATAAACCCGGCCATCATGCGGGTTTTGGTAGTCCTTCGCTTCCTTTGCCGATAGTATCGTTCCCCAAACCAGGCCGTTTTGATTACCCTGTAACCTGAACGAGCCATTTAACAGGCCCTGGTTGGTGCCATAAATGCCCTGCACCGACCCTAATATTTTCCCTTCGGGCACAGGCGGCGGCGAAAGCAGGTTAACTATCCCGCCAATAGCATCAGAACCATAGGATAAACTTGCGGGGCCCTTTATAACTTCTACCCGGTCTATCGAGTTTTGATCAACTTCAATACCATGCTCATCGCCCCATTGCTGCCCTTCCTGGCGTATGCCATCCATTAGCGTAATAACCCGGTTATAGCCCAATCCATGTATAAACGGTTTTGAAACATTCGGGCCTGTGGTAACCGCGCTTATTCCCGGCAAATTAGCTATCATATCAATTACATTACCTGCCGCCGAGCGTTGGTCAATATACGTTTTGCCAACAGCCAGCATGGGTACGGGGCTTCTTTTTAATTCGGTAGCTTTACTTACACCGGTAATAATTACTTCGCCGGTTTCAATTGATGATAGCTGCAACTGAACATCCAGTATGGTTGTTTTTGAAAAATCAACCCTTTGTGTAAAGGTTCCATAACCCAAATAGCTGATCTGTACCAGGAATATCCCTTTGGGTAAATGGTTTAGTATATATTTTCCGTTCGCGTCAGTATTTGTTCCGGTTTTCAGGTCAGGAATAGTTATTGTTGCACCCACTATAGGTGTACTGTCTTTTTTATCTGTAACTGTGCCGGTCAATGTTCCGGCAACTGGTTCAATATTGGTTTTATTCTTATTGGCATATGCCGAAAAACTTATTAACAGGGTTAATAAGCTATAAAATAGCTTTGATTTCATAGTAATTTTTTTAAAATGAGTAAATGAGGGCCTGGATCAGGCCATAACAATAAAAAAATGGAGGATACTATGAAACCGGCGGAGCGCGGCCAGGGGAAAGGATAAGCGAAAGGCTTACAAAAGTGCAGGTAACCGCTTTATAATCGTAATGACTAGCTACGAGCAAATGCACCACAGCGGGATGCTCATTCGCCATCATCGGGTTAAAATGCAGGGCATCGCATAACTGGCATTTTTCGGTAACAGTCTGCTGAATGGGGGGGCTACTCTTGCCAAATTCAAATTTATTCAGCTTATGCTGGTGAGCAAAGACAATCACCTGGCCCCCGACAAAACAGACGAGCAGCAGCCATGCACCGATAATGTATGATCTGTTTTTTTTCAAATCAGCAGGTTGACGATTAAGTGATCCCCCAAATTTAAATAATAAATTATTAAAAGCCATTATGTTGCAATATCAAAACTTTGTTACAGTGGACTATTCTTTTGGGTATCGGAGCACCTGTTCTGCATACATTCTCTCTATATGGTTTAAGATGACGATTACCGCTATCATAATTAGAATACTGATGATGATAATAAGAATATCTTTCCATCCCTTTTCGCCTTTCTTTTTCTTTTGCCTTTCAATTCGCCTCCTTTCCGCCCTGTTTTCAGGATTGTATTTCTCCGGCTTGGGCCGGCCTGGGCTTTTTTTTCTTTTTGGTTTGCGTTGCGCCATATTGGAAATGCCCCCTTTCTAATTGTTGAGGCTTAAAAAGCCAAGCGGGTTTGCGGGATTGCCATATACCGAAAAGCTTATTAACAGGATTAATAAGCCATAAAATAGCTTTGATTTCATAGTAATTTTTTTAAAATGAGTAAATAGGGCCCGGATCGGGCCTGACAATAAAAAAAACGAGAATTACTATGAAACCGGCGGAGCGCGGCCAGGAGAAAGGATAAGCGAAAGGCTTACAAAGGTGCGGGTAACCGCTTTATGATCGTAATGGCTGGCTATGAGTAAATGCACAATAGGGGGATGCTCATTCGCTATCATCGTATTAAAATGCATGGCATCGCATAACGAGCATTTTTCCTGTACAATGGTGCCTGATGGATTGGCAGCATGACGGTACGCGTTAGTGCCGCTGCCTGCATTTATTTTATGCTGATGCTCATAAACCATATACTGGCCCGCTATAAAGCAGACTAATAACAGCCACGAATAAACAATATGCGCCTTGTTTCTTTTCAAATCAGCAGGTAGTTTTTTATAAAATTAATCAATAAAAACGTAAATGCAATACTGTTGCAAAGTTAATATTGTTTTAACTATAAATACATCCCTTTGCTTGCTCCCTGTATGGCTCTGATTATCGCCGTTTTTATATACAACTATGGGCACTCTATTGAAGACAAAAATATGATGACGATCTCTCAAAAATATGACCGGCGTCACTGTGCAACATTCAACAATTAGTAACCTTTGTGAAATAATCAAATAAATGGTTACTCTATTTTTGACTTTGAAACTTTTAGACAAAGAATTAGTAAAATGAAAAAACTTATCTTTATTTTATGGCTCATTATAGCATCAATTGGTATAAAAAATGCCAGGGCACAAGGCGGTGTAAACGGTAGTTCAGACTGGCACACACCCATACTTACGCCAACAATCCCGCAAGTAATAGTAGCATCTGTTGTCCCGGTTGTTTCTACCCCTGCAGCACAAGCAATGCCTTCAATTTCCGTTGTTTCTCCTGTTTCGGTTGTCAGTCTACTGCCCACTACACCTACAATGCCGTCATTACCGCCAGTGCCGTCGGTTCAATTAACACAGTCGTTCTCATTATATTCAATACCGTCACTACCCCCTGTTCCGCCAATTTCACCTTTTCCTGAATTAAGACTTAGTCTCAAATCTTTCGAACACTCCTAATTTTCAATCCCCGAACTAACTGACATTTGAAGTTTTTATTAGTCCTTTCAGTATTAAAATAAATATTTTTCAAATAAATTTGCGTAACTCAAAAGTTACTTATACATTTGGGTAACTTTTAAGTTACGCATTATGGCACAAAGCATTAAACACCAATTATTTTTCCCGCACCCGCCCGAGGCGGTTTGGGAATACCTCACCAACGCTGAGTTGATGGGGCTATGGCTGATGAAAAACGATTTTCGCCCAATTATAGGGCATGAATTCACCTTCAGGGCAGGGCCCATGCCAGCCTTCGATTTCGACGGGACCATGCACTGCAAAGTATTGGAGATCGTCCCTTTCAAAAAACTTTCCTATTCATGGAAGCTGGGCCCGGGCGATGGCACCTTCAATGTTGATTCGGTGGTGCGATGGGAATTACGGCCCAAAGACAACGGCACCGAGCTTTTACTGCACCATGGCGACTTTGCCATATTGAAACACATGGGCATTTTCGATGCCATGAATACCGGCTGGCTGCAAAATATGCATAAGATACTCAAGCGTTTAAACGAAACAGATCATGGCACAACCAACGCTTGACGCATTCCAGGTAATTGCCGACCCCAGCAGGCGGCAAATGCTGATGCTGCTCTCGAAAGACAGTTTAACCATTAACAGCCTGGCCGATAATTTCGACATGAGCCGCCCGGCGGTATCAAAACATATTAAAATACTGTATGGCGCCGGGTTCATTGCTATACAGGATATTGGCCGCGAGCGTCATTGCACGCTTAAACAGAATGGGTTTAACGCGCTGCACGAGTGGCTCAACTACTTCGACCAGTTCTGGGCCTCGAAATTAAAGAATCTTGAAAATTTATTAAATAACAAATTAAAAAATTAGCAAGATGACGACATCAAATGGCACAAAAATATTATTGGCGACTGTGTTGTTCGCACGTTCCGCTAATGGTCAAACCACAAAGCCGCAGGCAAAAAAAATAAACAAAGCAAACCATTTAATAAAACATCCCATGGAAAAGCAAAATTATACGGCCTCCATTTTGGTAGATAACGATCCGAAAACAGCATTCGATGCTATTAAAAATTTTCGTGGATGGTGGTCTGAAGAAATTGAAGGAAAAACGGACCAATTGGGTGAAGTTTTTGTATACCACTATAAAGACATTCATTTATGCAAACTGAAACTAATAGAAATAGTTCCGGAAAAAAAATTGGTTTACCAGGTTTTGGATAATCAGTTCAGCTTTACAAAAGATAAAAGCGAATGGATCGGCACCAGGCTAATTTTCGATATAACCAAGGAAGACGGTAAGACCCGCGTAAAATTTACGCACGAAGGCCTGGTGCCCGAATACGAATGTTATAAAGTTTGCTATGATGCCTGGGGGAACTATATTAAAAACAGCCTTTACAGCTTAATTACCACTGGAAAAGGACAACCTAATCCTAAAAACAAGGATGGTTTTAATGCCGAACTGGCAGCAAAATGGAAAATTAATTAATAAATATCAACCCGGAATTAAAATGGAAACACACGATTTTACAACTACCCTATTGGTAGACCAAAGCCCTAACGCAGTTTTTAACGCGGTAAATCAACCACAAAACTGGTGGTCGGGCGAAATTGAAGGCAGTTCATCCAAACTGAACGACGAGTTCACTTATCGGTATAAAGATATTCATTTTTCAAAACAGCGGGTAGTTGAAATGATACCCGACCGAAAAGTAGTTTGGCAGGTTATTGATAGCCGGCTTAATTTTGTTGAAAATAAAGACGAATGGACGGGGACTGAAATTATTTTTGAAATAACCCCTCATGACAACCAAACTCAAGTGAGATTTACTCACTGCGGTTTGATACCCACCGGCGAATGTTACAATGATTGTTCAAATGCATGGAGCCAACTTATCAGGCAAGGCTTGTTTAGCCTGATCACGACAGGTAAAAGCGAGGAAGTTTTTTTATAAGGAGGTTCAAAAAGGAAGGGCCGGTTTTCGCGCCTTTCCCTATTCTATGACATCAGGTTAAAATTCATAATAAACTTTAAGAAATGAAAACAATGACAACAACTGATTATACCGCCACAGTGGTGGTAGATAAAACCCCGCAGGAAGCATTTAACGCCATAGCCGATGTGGGCGCATGGTGGGCGAAAAGCTTTAAAGGAAACGCAAAAAATGTGAACGATGTGTTTTCGGTTAAATTCGGAGAGACATTTGTAGACTTTAAGATCATAGAATCTGTTCCCGGAAAGCGGGTTGTATGGCTGGTTACCGATTGTAACCTGCATTGGCTTTCGGATAAAAAGGAATGGAACGGCACCCGGGTAGTTTGGGATATCAACCCTGTTGGTAATGCTACAGAAATAGCGATGACCCATATCGGCATCGTGCCTGAATCGGAGTGCTATAGTGACTGTTCGGTGGGCTGGGACGAGCATATCAAATCAAGCCTGTATAAGCTTTTATCTGAAGGGGTTGGTTTGCCCGCATGATCGTGTTAGTCCTGATTTTCAATCCGCGTAATAAATAATGGTTTACGCGGATTGAAAACCTGACTAATAGCAAAAGCCAAAGATGGCGGTGTTGATAAGGTTGGAAACGGTTAATATTCTTATATTGGGGGGCTAAACCTAAAGGCCTAAACATGAAAAGATTAATATGCTTTTTAATCGTATTGTTCGTTTTAACAGGCTGTTCATATACACCATTATTTTGGGTAACAAGGCTGAACAAGGACAGGAAACACGTCACCCAAGGCTTTAATCTTAAAAAAATTAGCCTGACAACAACCGACTCGACTTTAATCTTTAAGGTTGACAGTACTAAATTCAGGCCTTCGACAAAAACTTATCATTTTGACCGCAATGGTAAATGCGACTGGATTGTTACGACCTTTGACTGTGAAAAATGCTATTCGCTGGAGCTGACCCCGATCATCACAACGAAGTTTTTACGATGGGTACAACCCGATAGCCTAACCTACGTAACCAAAAAGTTTAAGGCTAAATTACATAAGCATTATCAAAACAACCCCTATAGTTATTTTTTAAAAAGGATTGGCAATTAGCCAATAAATTGGGATGTATATAATATTCTGCCCAAAAAACCCCGACTAACGGAAAAGATAACTTCGGCGTTCGATATTTAATATTCAACATTCGATATTTGTGGTGGACCAGGTGGACCACCCCGGACCAGGTGGACCACCCCGGACCGGGTGGACCATATTGGCCCTGTTGCAAAGCCAATATATATTTAACTATAAATACACCCGGCATCCGCGTATATTTGTGGCTATGACACCTGCCGAGATCAACAAAAAATGGAAAGCCCTACAGGAACGCATAGCGACAGATTTCGATAGTGAACAACCCGATGTTAAGGTAATGCTGTTCCTGATCGGTGTGCAGGAGCTGGGGCAGGGGCCGCGTAAATTCAGCAAGCGCCAAAAAGAGGAACTAATGCATATAGCCAACTGCAAACTATTCAGCATGATGGGCTTCTACGAACTGGAAGGGCTCGACCAGGATGGCTGGCCGCATTGGAAACTGGTGCAGGTCATTCCAAACTATACCGTATTAGAGCAGGAAATGTTGCTAAAATCATTAATAATTGACTATTTTGAGGAGGCCAATATTTAACAGCATGAAAAGACTCTTTACCGCTATTATTTTACTCACCGCGCTTGCCGCTTTCGCTAAACCGCCAAAAAATCAATACGTGCGCATTAGTACGGCTTATGGCGATTGCATTATCCGCCTATATAACGAAACGCCCAAACACCGCGATAACTTTATAAAACTAACCCAAAAGGGTTTTTATAATGGTACGCTGTTTCACCGGGTAATACAAAACTTTATGATACAGGGCGGCGACCCCGACTCGAGAGATACCAGCAAAAACAAACCCGGCGCCGAACTGGGCAACGGCGATGTTGGCTATACCATACCCGCTGAATTTAATGATAGCCTGTTCCATAAACGGGGCGTATTAGCCGCGGCGAGGGATGATAACCCAACCAAAGCATCAAGCGGGTGCCAGTTCTATATTGTGGAAGGCAAACGTTTTACGGATGATGAACTGGATAAACTAATTCATGCCAAGTTAAAAGATCGTAAAATACCCCTATCGCAACGGGAAATATATAAGTCGGTAGGCGGCGTACCCCACCTCGACCAAAACTATACCGTATACGGCGAGGTAGTAACCGGCCTGGATATGGTCGACCGTATTGCCGCCGTAAAAAAAGATGAAAGAAACCGTCCGCTGCAAAATGTGGCTATGACGGTTACGCTGCTAAAGAAAAGGGAGTGTAAGCAATTGGATAAGCTACTTAACCCCCCAACCTCCGCCGATGGGCGGAGGAGTTTTTGAAGCATATTTATTGGGCAATATTATATATTTACACATTCAATAACAACTAAAAAAGTTCCTCCGCCCATCGGCGGAGGCGGAGGGGGTATGAAGATCATCACTTATAACGTTAACGGTATCCGCTCGGCTATCAACAAAAACTGGCTGGCCTGGCTGCAGGCTACCGATGCCGATGTGGTTTGCCTGCAGGAAATTAAGGCTACGCCTGATGTATTGACCGACCTGCACCTGGTTGAAGCCCTGGGCTACCAGCATTATTGGTTTCCGGCTGAGAAAAAGGGGTATAGCGGTACAGCTATTTTTACCAAACGCACTCCAAACCATATAGAATACGGCTGCGGCATAGCCGATTTTGACCGCGAGGGCCGCAATGTGCGGGTTGATTTTGATGAGGTATCGGTAATGAGTGTTTATTTCCCGTCAGGTTCAAGCGGTGATGAGCGGCAGGTATTCAAGTACCGGTTTCTGGATGAGTTTGGCAAATACCTTACCCTGCTTAAAGTGGAGCATCCCCGGTTAATCATTTGCGGAGATTATAATATTTGCCACCGCCCAATTGATATTCATAACCCGAAATCAAATGCCAATTCATCAGGATTTTTGCCCGAGGAACGTGAATGGATGGAGAACTTTATAGAATCGGGGTTTGTGGATACGTTCAGGCATTTGAACAAGGAGCCGCATAATTATACCTGGTGGAGCTTCCGTTTTAACGCCCGTGCTAAAAACCTGGGCTGGCGCATTGATTATGCCATGGCCAGCAAAGAACTGGAAGATAACATTAAACGGGTAGCTATTTTGCCCGAGGCAAGGCATTCTGACCATTGCCCGGTGTTGCTGGAGATGGAGTTTTAAGATATGGAAGATAAAAAAACAAAAAGCCTATTTACCAGTATCTTACGGGCATTGGTTGAAATGGGCTTTATCATTTTCCTGTTCTATGCCAATTTATTAATGGGCGATTTTACCCGAAGCGGTAACGCGCGCAATAAAAGCATCATTTGGGGAATGCAGGATGTTTTTACCATAATCAATTTTGAAATAGCTGTTATAGCCGCTATAGTGGGGTATTTGGTGTTTGAGTTTTTGAGAAAGAAATTATAAAGTTTTTTTGGGGCTATGTGCCCGAAGATCATATTATCGGTAAGGCATGTTTACCTGGTTTAGTACCGATTCGACACAGAATATATTGCACAGGATAAAGTGGAACAGGATTTTGAAGCCGATTGATTAAAAAGCTTTTATATTAAGCCATTTAGTTGTTCTAATAATACAGGTATATCTAACCGTATAGTTGAATATATTGTTACTGGTGAAACCCCGAAATATTCATGGATTAATTTGTTTCTCATTTCTTTCATGAGCCGCCATTGTACCCGTGGGTTTTGGGTTTTTAATGTCTCTGAGATTTTCGAAGCAGCTTCACCAATTATTTCAAACCGTCTGATAATAGCATCCTGGAGCATCAAGTCATTTACAAACTCAAATTCAGTTTTGTCACCAATATAGGAAAGTATAATTTTTACAGATTCAATAATATCCTGTAGGTATATCTTGTCAGACCTGCTCATAAAATAGTTATTGCAGACCGCAGTACTTCATCCTTAATAGACGGTTTTAGCGCGCTATATTCTACCAGGTCGACCTTGCATTTTAGCAGTTCAGAAATTTCTTCTTCGAGCAACAGCATTTTGAAAATGGTAAAATCTTTTGCAGGTTCAATTAGTAGGTCAATATCGCTGTTTGAAGTTGTATTGCCTTTAGCAACAGACCCAAATATTGCGGCATGCTTAACCAAGTGCCGTTTTAAAACCGGCAATATAACCTGTTGATATTGTTGCAGTTGTTGCATACTCAAAGATAAGGCAATTATTTATAAACAGCAAAGCCTTCAATTTTGGAGGCTTTGCTGTTTATATTTCGTTATTGCTCCCCTTCAGGGGCCGGGGGATTACCCCTTTACCCGCTCAACATACGCCCCGCTTGCGGTATCAACCTTTACCTTATCGCCAATATTGATAAATAGGGGGACATTGATCTCCGCTCCGGTTTCAACGGTGGCTTTTTTTAACGCGCCGGTAGAGGTATCGCCTTTCACGGCGGGTTCGGTATAGGTAATTTCCAGTTCAACAGAGCCGGGTATCTGGCCCATTATAGGTTCTTCACTTTCAAAAGCAACTATTACGTTCATGCCCTCTTTTAAAAACCGCACTGCGTTACCAAATAAAGCCTTGGGCACGTTATGCTGATCGTAGGTGGAATTATCCATAATTACCAGCTCATTACCGTCGTCATACAAATACTGGTAATCATTAGTTTCAACGCGGGCTATGGTTACATCCTCGTCTGTACGGAAGCGGTACTCAACCAGTTTGCCGCTTTTTACATTACGCATACGGGCCTGGTAAAAGGCGCGCAGATTACCGGGGGTACGGTGTAAAAATTCTTCTACCTGTAATAACTCCCCGTTAAAGCGGAGGATGTTGCCATTTTTTATTTCGGATGCTTTAGCCATATCAGTTTTATATCGAGGCGCAAACTTAGTTAGTTATGCGGAAAGAAACAAGTTTTGAGGTGAAAGGTATCCCGATAACTATCGGGAGGCTAAAGGTAAAAACCCTTTGCCTTTTACCTTTAGCCTTTTACCTTATAATCCGAAATATTCAACCTATGCTTACAAAACCCATATTCCTGTTCCTGGTTGGAGCAAATGATGGTGAGCCGGTTTGCAGCAAATTGCTGTACAAGGTTTAAATACCAGTCAACGCCCTGTGCATCTAAATTTGATGTGGGTTCATCCAGCATGAGTATGGGGGTATCGGCGCAAAAAGCAAGCGCCAGTTTTAGCCGCTGCTTCATGCCCGATGAAAAATAGCGGATGTCTTTATTTTTGCTGCCCGGTAAATTAAGCAGGTCAATAATTTGCTCCTTATTTATACCTTTCTTATATCCTTTGAACTTGAAATGAAAAGTTATCATTTCATCCAACGTGAATTCTTCTATCAGTTCGAGATAAGGGGCGGCAAGGCTAAGGTGCTGAAAAACCTGTTCAACCTCAACTGGTTTATCTTCATGAAAATAGCTGATAGTACCTGCTGATGGCGACAGGCTGCCGTTTAACACCTGTAATAAGGTTGATTTACCCGAGCCATTCGGCCCTAATATAGCGTAGGTTTCCCCGCCGTTAAAAGTATAGTCGATACCCCTGAAGATCCAGTCGCGGTTAAAACGGCGGCCAATGTTTTCGAGCGTGATCTTCATTTGGTTCATAGTTGTTGGTTCATAGTTCATAGTTGATGGATGATAGTTCATGGTAAAAAAGCTATGAACTATGAACTATCATCCATCAACTCCTAACTACTGCCAAACCCTTTCATAATGCCCCGCTGCGAGTTTTGAACAAAATTGATGATCTCGTCCCTTTCAACAGTAGGGTTAAACTCGGCCTCAATAATATCAAGCGCCTTGGTCATATTATACTTTTTCAGGAATATAATGCGGTATATTTCCTGTATCTCATTGATGGTAGTTGCCGAATAACCTCTGCGGCGTAAGCCAACAGAATTTATACCTATATAAGATAAAGGCTCACGACCCGCTTTTGTAAATGGGGGCACATCCTTACGCACCAGCGAACCGCCCGATATCATGCAGTGTGCGCCGATCTCAACAAACTGGTGCACGGCCGATGTTCCGCCAATAAAGGCATAATCATAAACGTTAATGTGCCCGGCAAGCTGCACGGCGTTGGCAATTATTACATTATCGCCAATAACACAATCATGCGCTACGTGTACATAGGCCATCAATAAACAATTGCTGCCTATGGTAGTGGTATTTTTATCTAAAGCGGTACCGCGGTTAAGGGTTACGCATTCGCGGATAACTGTGTTATCGCCTACGGTTACCGTACTGGGCTCGCCTTTATATTTCAGGTCCTGCGGCGGCGCCGAAACTACCGCGCCCGGAAAGATCCGGCAATTTTTCCCAATACGCGCCCCATCCATAATTACGGAGTTGGAGCCTATCCAGGTGCCTTCGCCTATCTCAACATCCTTATGTATGGTAACAAAGGGCTCAATTACTACATTGTCGGCTATTTTGGCTTGCGGATGTATATATGCTAACGGCTGGATCATACTTCTTCAGGTTTTTGCTTTTTTACAATTTGAGCCATCAGCTCCGCTTCAACTACCACACGGTTGCCCACCATTCCTATACCCTTCATTTGCGCTATGCCCCTGCGTATGGGGGCCAGCAAATTGCAATGGAATATCAGTGTGTCTCCGGGCACTACTTTGTCTTTAAACCGGGCGTTCTCTATTTTTAAAAACAGGGTTATATAATTTTCAGGATCGGGCACGGTATTCAAAACTAGTATACCGCCCGTTTGGGCCATGGCTTCAATTTGCAATACACCTGGGAACAGCGGCGTACCGGGGAAATGCCCCCTGAATATATCTTCGTTTATAGTTACATTTTTTAACCCTACCACATGGCTTTTTGTTAACTCCAATATCTTATCGATCATTAACATGGGCTGGCGGTGCGGAAGAATATTCATTATCTGCACGGTATCATAAACCGGTTGCATATTAGGGTCGTAAACCTTAAAGTGCTTGCGGCTGCGTTCTTTTTTTATCAGGTTTTTTATTTTTTTAGCAAAAGCTATGTTTGCCGCGTGGCCCGGCCTTGCAGCCATAATGTGTCCGCGTAACGGAACACCTACCAAGGCCAGGTCGCCGATCATATCCAGCAGCTTATGTCTTGCCGGTTCATTTTGATGGCGCAGTTCAACATTATTTAATATACCCTGCGGCGCCACTTTTATATCTTTCCGGTTAAAAAGTTTGGCTAAATGCGCCAACTCCTCCTCATCAACTTTCTTATCAACCACCACGATCGCGTTATTCAGGTCGCCGCCCTTTATCAGATCGTGCTGTAATAACATTTCCAGCTCATGTAAAAAACAGAAGGTACGGCATGAGGCTATCTCTTTTTCAAATTCGGAAATAGTAGAAATACTGGCATGCTGGCTGCCCAATACCTGCGAATTATAATCAACCATACAGGTAAAACGGTAATCGTCAAGCGGCATAGCTACCATTTCTACCTTGCGGTCGGGCTCTTCATAATGAATGTTATAAGGTATATGATAATATTCCCTATCCTCCTCCTGTTCAACCAAGCCTGCCTTTGTAATAGCATCAACAAACTGTATGGAACTGCCATCCATAATAGGCGTTTCGGGGCCATCCATATCTATCAGCACATTATCGATCTCCAGGCCAACCAAAGCCGCCAAAACATGTTCAATAGTACTCACGCTGGCACCATTTTGTGAAATAGTAGTTCCGCGCGATGTATCGGTAACGTTATCTACATCGGCATCAATTACAGGCATGCCTTCTACATCTATCCTTCTAAATTTATAGCCGTGATTTTCAGGCGCGGGGTTAAAGGTCATGGTCACCTTTTCGCCTGTATGTAATCCGGAGCCTGAAACGGAAACAGGCGATTTAATAGTTCTTTGTTTTATATTCATATAATTTAGTTCATTGACTAATGAACGCTGTCCTTGCGCAATTCAGCAATTATTTTTTCTAATTCTTCAATTCTTTTTTCCAGTTCAGGCAGCCGCTGTATTACCACTTGCGACCGCATATTATTGCTGTATGGAACAGCCGGACTGCCGGCCCATTTTTTATTTTCTTCTGTAATGGTACGGCCTATGCCTGATTGCCCCTGTACCTGCGAGCCTTTAGCAATACTGATATGGCCCACTACACCAACCTGGCCGCCTAATATTACGCTTTCGCCAATTTTAGCGCTGCCTGATATACCTGTTTGCGCAGCTACTACCGTATTTTCGCCGATCTCCACATTATGCGCTACCTGCACCTGGTTATCCAGCTTTACACCTTTGCGTATAATGGTTGAGCCCATCGTTGCTCTGTCGATCGTGGTATTTGAGCCAACCTCAACATTATCTTCCAGTATCACATTCCCTATCTGGCTTATCTTCTGATAAGTACCATCAGCCGATGGTGCAAAACCGAAGCCATCGCTACCAATTATAGCGCCCGAGTGTATAATTACATTATCGCCAATAACACAATCAAAATATACTTTTACACCCGAAAACAAGGTAGAGTTTTTACCGATGATTACATTATCGGCAATATATGTGTTGGGATATACTTTGCTGTTATCGCCTAGTTTTACGCCGGGGCCAATGTAGGCAAACGCGCCTACATAAACATTTTGGCCAATTTGTGCTGATGGATGTATAAAACAAGGCTGCTCAATTCCGCTTTTATTTAATTTGATAGTATTGTATTTTTCAAGCAATACAGAAAACGCACTGTAAGCATTTTCAACCCGTATTAATGTAGCTTTTACCGGCTCTGCAAGCACAAGGTCATTATTAACAATAACTATAGAAGCATTGGTGCTGTACAGGTACTGTTCGTATTTTGGGTTAGCCAAAAACGATAGCGCACCCGCACCGGCCTCCTCTATTTTAGCCAGTTGATTAACCGGTACTAACGGATCTCCTTCAACTGTTCCGTTGAGTAAAAAAGCTATCTCCTGGGCTGTAAATTGCATCGGGCAAATTTAAAGTTTAATGTTATATGTTGTACGTTTAACGTTATACGTGTTTTTTAAATTATGAGTTAAACGTAGAACGTCAAACTAAATCCTTGCTATAGCAAAGTATATATTTTTTTACAGTTTTAACCAATGCTTCCAAATTCGAATTGTCGCTGGCGGCTGCAATATCTTTTATAGTACCATCTTTCATCAAAATACGGATGTTGCCATCACCAGGCCTATACGCGTTATTTCTTATCGAATCTGTAAAAACAAAATACGAAGCCTCGCTGGTTGTTATGCCATATTTTTTAACAGCCTTCTGCACCAAACCAGCCACTATGCGTTCGTCAGCCGGCTCATTGGTAATATCGACATGAAAAAGTTTACGATGCACAAAATCGCTGCATAACTTCGCCAGCACAAAATCATCGCTCAGGGCCCATACCTTTACCGCCGATAAAATATCAGTATCATCCAGGCCAGTAAATATTTCCAGGTGGTTGGTTCCCTTCATAAATTCTTCGCGGCTTAATGTTTGGGTAAGAAAATGATCAAGGGCAGGTGTCGCGAACAGCTTCTTGCCGTTTAATGCCAGTTCGCGGCTGCGCTCCAGTATTTTAACCAATAATTGTTCGGCGGCTATTACGGTTTTATGCAGGTAAACCTGCCAGTACATTAACCGGCGGGCAATTATAAATTTCTCAACCGAGTAGATGCCCTTTTCTTCAATAACAATATGGTCGTCCTTAACATTGAGCATTTTTATAATACGATCTGAACTGATGATACCTTCGGATACGCCGGTAAAAAAACTGTCGCGGTTCAGGTAATCCAACCTGTCCATATCCAACTGGCTCGATACCAGTTCATGCAAAAACCGCCGCGGGTAAGTATTATTAAAAATATTGATAGCCATAGCCAGGCGCCCGTTAAACTGTTCGTTCAGGTTATTCATTAACAGCGCCGAGATATCTTCGTGCGATATTTCTTTAACAATGGTATTCTCCAGGGCGTGCGAGAACGGGCCGTGCCCGATATCATGCAATAATATAGCTATGGTTACCGCTTCTTCCTCTTCGGCGCTAATGGCGTGGCCCTTGCTGCGCAGCGTCTCTATGGTCATCTTCATCAGGTGCATAGCGCCCAGCGCGTGGTGAAAACGGGTATGCAGCGCGCCTGGATAAACCAGGTGGGTCATGCCCAATTGTTTAATATACCGCAGCCGCTGAAAATAAGGATGCTCGATCAGGTCGAACACCAGTTCGGTAGGTATGCTTATAAACCCGTAGACCGGGTCGTTAATAATTTTCTTTTTATTCAATGTGTAGGTTAAACGCTGCAAAAGTGTTAAATTATGGTAAACAATATAGTTTATATTTGTTAATATTTGTTAATGTTCGCTATAATTCATAACAAAACACTTGCTTTGAGGTTATATCGGTAAGTTTATTGAAGTATTGATTTACTGAACGACATTATTTTTTTGATATTATACATATACCATGCAGGACACTACAATATTATGGGCTGATGATGAGATTGACCTGTTAAAACCACATATACTTTTTTTAAACGAAAAGGGTTATAAAGTTACCACGGTAACCAATGGAAACGATGCCGTTGAAGCTTTCAAAAATAACTATTTTGATCTTGTTTTTTTAGACGAAAATATGCCCGGCCTCACCGGGCTGGAAACCTTGTCGCAAATAAAAAATGTAAATAACGACGTTCCTATCGTAATGATAACCAAAAGCGAGGAGGAATATTTGATGGAGGATGCCATAGGATCGAAAATTGACGATTACCTGATAAAACCTGTACACCCCAAACAAATACTGCTCACCATAAAAAAACTGACGGAGAATAAGCGGTTGGTTACCGAAAAAACAACGATGGCCTATCAGCAGGATTTCAGGAACCTGGGCATTACGCTTAATGATAACCTTAGCCACCAGGAATGGGTTGATGTTTACAAAAAACTGATCTATTGGGAGCTTGAACTGCAGCAGTTGGAGGATGCCGGGATGCACGAAATATTGACCATGCAAAAAGCAGAGGCCAATACGCAATTTTGCAAGTTTGTTGAAAAAAATTATCTTGACTGGGTAAAAAATCCCGATACGGCGCCGGCCAGTTCTACCCAGTTATTTAAAAAGAAGGTTTTCCCGAAGCTTGACGGCAAGGGCCCGGTGTTTTTTATATTGATAGACAATTTAAGATATGATCAGTTCAAGATCATTAACCCGATAATATCCGAATATTTCAGGATGGAAGAGGAGGATACCTACTATAGTATTTTACCTACTGCCACTCAATATGCGCGAAATTCTATTTTTTCGGGCCTGATGCCGTTGGAAATGGAGAAACGCTATCCCGAAATGTGGCAAAATGATGAGGATGACGGCGGTAAAAACTTATATGAATCTGATTTCCTGTCCGACCAGATCAGCCGTGTTTACCGCAAGGATTGTAAACACTCGTACCATAAAATTTTAAATTTGGATGAAGGCCGCGCGTTGAATGATTCGGTAAGCAACCTGATGAAAAATGAGTTGAACGTTGTAGTATATAACTTTGTGGATATGCTTTCGCATGCCCGCACAGATATGCAAATGATACGCGAACTGGCCAGCGATGATGCTGCCTACCGCTCGTTAACGCTTTCGTGGTTTGAACATTCGCCGCTATTTGACCTGCTTAAGTTTTTAGCGCAAAAACAAGCGCGCGTAATTATCACTACCGACCACGGCACCATTCGCGTTAAAAAGCCAAGTAAAATAATTGGCGACCGGAATACCAATACCAACTTGCGCTATAAACAGGGCCGCAACCTTAATTTTAACCCTAAGGATGTATTTCATGTACGCAACCCGCACGATGCCATGCTGCCCAGGCTACATGTAAGCTCAAGCTTTGTATTCGCCAAAGAAGACACCTACTTTGTTTACCCCAACAACTACAATCATTTTGTTAATTTTTATAATGAAACTTTTCAGCATGGCGGTATTTCATTAGAAGAAATGATCATTCCTATTGTTACTTACGGGCCGAAGTAATTACTGATTATTTTTGTATTTTTGAATATAGTTCCTGATTAACGAAATATAATATGGATACGACAAAAAAAAATATACCTATTAACTTTCAACAATTAATGGAGGCAGTAAAGCAACTCAGTCCTAAAGAAAAATTAAAGTTGAATGAAATAATTTGGGATGAGAATGGCTCTATTCCAATCGAACACCAGGAGTTGGTAATGGATAGAATAAAAAGGGCCAGGCAAAACCCTGAAACAATGCTGGATTGGGAAGAGGCATCAAAAAGGCTTGTGCCATAAATGAAATCCTATAAGGTAAAAATCAGTGACGCCGCTTTATTGGATATACAGGAAGCGACTGATTGGTATAATGAACGCTTACCAAAATTGGGTTCCCGTTTTCAGAAAAATGTCAGACAGCAAATCAACACGCTAAAAAATAGTGCTGATGGCCACAGTATCCGTTATAGCAATGTGCGTTGTACTCTCGTAAATAAATTTCCTTTTTTAATTCATTTTATAATTGATGAAGAAAACCAAGTTTTGGAGATTTTTGCTATTATTCATACGAGCAGGAACCCTAAAATTTGGGAACAAAGAACTAAAAATGTTTGAACTGCTTGCTAATTACCGGTTCAGCGTTTAGAGTCTTTTTTAGCATTTTAAAGTGGGGTGTCGGCCTACCTAAACTATAAAAAAGCGGCGCAGTTTAAAACGCTGCATAAAAAAATCACAACCAACCATGCAATACAGAAACCTTAAAAACACACCCATATCCGAAGTAGGTTTAGGCACCTGGCAATTAGGCAGCGCCGATTGGGGAAATGTGAACGAAGAAGCCGCTTTCGAAATTTTAAAAACCTATACCGATGCCGGCGGCAATTTTATTGATACCGCCGATGTATATGGCATGGGCATAAGCGAGCAAGTGATAGGCAGGTTTTTAAAAACTATCAATAAAGAAATATATGTAGCCACCAAGCTGGGCAGGCGGGGGGATGCGCCCAACGGCTGGCCGCAAAATTTTACTTACGATGCCATGAAGCGCCAGGCGGAAGATTCTTTAAAACACCTGGATATCCCCCAATTGTTTTTGGAGCAACTGCATTGCATCCCTACGGAAGAAATGCAGGCAGGTAAAGTGTTTGACCATTTGAGAAAATTGCAGCAGGAGGGGCTGATCAAACACTTCGGGGCCAGTGTGGAAACATCCGCAGAGGCGCTGATCTGTTTGGAGCAGGAGGGGCTGGCATCGCTGCAAATTATATTTAACCTGTTCAGGCAGCATGTAGCCGATGAAGTATTTGCCAAAGCCAAAGAAAAGGGGGTAGCTATCATCGCGCGGGTGCCTTTGGCCAGCGGGTTATTAACCGGCCGTTTTAATGAGCATACCCATTTTGCCGCAAACGATCACCGCAGCTATAACGCTCACGGCGAAAAGTTTAATGCCGGAGAAACATTTTCGGGCATTGATTTTAAGGAAGGCGTAAAATTAGTCGCACAAATAAAAAAATTATTGCCTGATGAACGCATGGCGCAATGGGCCATCCGCTGGATACTGGACCATCCCGAAGTAACCACTGTAATACCCGGCGCGTCAAAGGTAGCGCAGGTGCATAGCAATGTGGAAGCATCGGCTTTGCCAAATTTACCGCGGGAATCGCATGATGCGTTAAGGGAACTTTATGATGAGGAGATAGTTGATAAAATAAGGGGGCATTTTTAATATAAACAATGTAATTAAATTGTTTCATAATACCTTTAGTATTTATTCGTTAAATTTGGGAATGAAGCATCTTAAATACCTTTTGCCTTTTGCCTTTCTCCTTTTGCCTCTCCTCAACAGGGCTGCTTCTATACTCATGCCTATGGATGAGGCGCAAAAAAATCATTTAAAGGCTTATGGCATCGCTTTTTTGGTATTGAAGGATGGCGGCGAGGTTGACTGGCTGCTTAATTACCGCGGCGGCAGTTTCATGACCAAATATGATAAAAAATTGGAGGACGAATGTAATATCCGCGGCGTTAGCTACGAGGTTTTACCCGACGCTAAAGTAAGCGAGATCATTACCCAGGTAAGCGACCCATCCGTTAATATGGACCTGGTGAAGCTGGAAAAAGCGCCTAAAATAGCAGTGTATTCGCCCAAAAACAAACTGCCCTGGGATGACGCGGTTACCCTGGTGCTAAAATATGCCGAGATACCCTTCGACCTGGTTTATGATGAAGAAGTGCTGCGAGGCGACCTGCCTAAATACGATTGGCTGCACCTGCACCACGAAGATTTTACCGGCCAGTACAGCAAGTTTTTCGCCGGGTACAGTAACGCCTCATGGTACATAGAGGATAAAAGGGTACAGGAAGAAACAGCCGCAAAGCTGGGTTTTAAAAAAGTATCAAAAATGAAACTGGCCGTAGCCCAACATATCCGCGATTTTTGCGCGGGCGGGGGCTTTTTGTTCGCCATGTGTTCGGGTACCGAAACTTTTGATGTAGCGTTGGCTGCTGCTAACACCGATATATGCGAAAGTATGTTTGACGGCGATGCTGCCGACCCCGCAGCGCAGTCCAAACTTGATTTTAGCCAGACCTTCGCTTTTCAGAATTTTACGTTGGATGATAACCCGTTTTCGCACCGGTTCAGTGATATTGATGTAACCACTACACGCAAGGTTGACCAGGTGAACGACTTTTTTACGCTGTTTGATTTTTCGGCAAAATGGGATGTGGTGCCCAGTATGTTAACACAAAATCATGATAAAGTGGTTAAAGGTTTTATGGGTTTAACTACAGCCTTTGATAAGAGCAAGCTTAAACCTGATGTAACCATAATGGGTGAAATGAAAACCGCTAACGAGGCACGTTACATACACGGCGAATACGGCAAAGGGCAATGGACATTTTACAGCGGCCATGACCCCGAAGATTACCAGCACAATGTTAATGATCCACCTACTGATTTGAATTTGCACCCTAACTCGCCGGGTTACAGGCTGATATTAAATAATGTGTTGTTCCCGGCAGCGAAGAAGAAGAAACAGAAGACGTAGTTATCAGTTTGCGGTTGCCAGTTTGCAGTAGCTACTACCCACTGCCCACTGCCCACTGAAAACTGCCAACTCATTTATATAGGTTATTTTAATATGAAAAACATAAAATACCTTTTACCATTTACCTTTCTCCTTTTAACCTTCTTCAGCAGGGCTGCTTCCATATTGATACCTATGGACGATGTGCAGAAAGATCATTTAAAATCATACGGTATAGCTTTTTGGGTATTGCAAAACGGTGAGGAGGTTGATTGGCTGCTTAATTACCGCGGTGGCAGCTTTATGGCCAAATATGATAAAAAAACCGAAGACGAATGTAAAGTACGGGGAGTTACCTACGAGGTGCTGGCTGATGCTAAGGTAAGCGAGATAGTCGCCCAGATAAACGACCCCTCGGTTAATATGGACCTGGTAAAGCTGTTTAAGGCGCCCAGGATGGCGGTTTATTCGCCTAAGGTTGGGATTAAACCTTCGGACGACGCGGTTATAATTGTGTTAAAGTATGCCGAAATACCCTTCGACATTATTTACGACGAGGAAGTTTTAAAAGGCGACCTGCCTAAATACGACTGGCTGCACCTGCACCACGAAGATTTTACAGGGCAGTACAGCAAAACTGGCCGCGGCCGTATGAGTTCGGAAATTGTGATGGAAGACAGGGCCATACAGGAAGCCACGGCGCATAAATTTGGCTTTGAAAAAGTATCAAAAATGAAACTGGCCGTAGCGCAGCGCATCCGCGATTTTTGCGCCGGGGGCGGGTTTTTATTTGCCATGTGTTCGGGTGCTGATAGTTTTGATATTGCCCTTTCTGCGGCCAATACCGATATAGTTGACGAAACCTACGACGGTGACCCGCCCGACCCGAAGGCGCAATCAAAACTTGATTTTAGCCAAACCTTCGCCTTTCAGAATTTTAAAGTGGTTACCAATTCGAACCAACGGGGCTTTAGCGATATTGATACCGGCCCAACGCGATACGTTGCACCCGAAGATGATTTTTTTACCCTGTTTGATTTTTCGGCCAAGTGGGATGTTGTACCCAGTATGCTCACACAGGACCATGAAAGGGTAATACGGGGATTTAACGGGTTATGCACCGCTTTCAATAAAAGCAAAATTAAACCCAGCGTAACCATTATGGGCGAAATGAAAACCGGCAACGAGGCCCGTTACATTCACGGCGAATACGGAAAAGGGCAATGGACCTATTACGGTGGCCACGACCCCGAACGGCAGCAAGGCGGCGGCGGTGGCCGGGGAAACTACGGCGGCGGCTTTAATGGTGGCGGCAATTTTGGCGGCGGCGGCGGTTTCGGCGGCGGTGGCCGTGGTACAGGAACAGACCTGAGCCTGCATCCCAACTCGCCGGGCTATAGGTTGATCCTGAATAATGTGCTGTTCCCTGCGGCAAAGAAGAAGAAACAGAAAACGTAATTAGAGGTTAGTGATTAGAGGTTAGGTGTTGTTTGCCGGCGGTGTAAACTCATTGCAGGATTATATATTTAAAAGTGATGTAGTGTTTCACAAAATAGTGAAACAGTATGAAACACCTGAAACACTTTTTGCCTGTAAGTTGCTGTAGATTAGCATTTTGCAAAAACAAGGTGAAACACCTTGAAACAGTACAAAAAGATGATGTAAAAACCCATAAATAATTTATTTACAATTATTTATGGGCTTTTTGTATTTATCATGAAATTTGGAGTGAAACACTTTGGTGAAACATCACCCTGAAAAAAATTTACCTATTACCCCCCCTTTTTCTTTAATCAGGAGTATTTAGTGTATAAGTAATATAAAAACCGTATGGTCACTTCCTTTTTTAACAGGGCGAAAAAATGAACGGTATAAATAATAAACCAGTTTTGACTGCATTATTATTGCAGCTTATTACACTTGCCGCAATTGCGCAAGCGCCTTCAACAATGCAGCACGACAGCCTTGCCCAAGTTAATATCAAAGATAAATCACCAAAATTACCTAACATTCAACAGATCAGCCTGCGCGCCCCGGATAAATTTAAAATTGATGGCAAAGCAACAGAGTGGAAAAACCAGTTTCAGGCGTATAATAAAGCCACCAATATTTATTATACGTTGGCAAATGATGACAAATATCTTTATCTGACCGTGCAGGCGACAGATCCCGGAGTAATTAATAAAATTTTGGGCGGCGGGGCTATTTTCAGCATTAACAGGTCAGAAAAAAAGGATTTTAAAGATGCTATGCGCATTACTTATCCAATGCTTAAAGACAGTGGAAAGATGGTGAAGCTGGCAGTAAACTTTGGAGCTATGCCAAAGATCATTCTCGGTTCACACGTTTCGGAAATGCAGGCAGATTCATTTATGAATATTAATAATAACCTCATTGGTAATAAATTAAAAATGATTATGGTTACCGGTATAAAAGGAATAGATACGCTTATTTCAATATACAATGCAGACGGGATCAAAGCCGCGGGAGCGTTTGATAATAAAATGGCTTATACCTATGAGTTGGCGATAAGTTTGAAACAATTGGGATTTAGTGCTGCCGATGATGTAAAATTTGCCTATAATATTAAGCTGCCGGGTGTATATACTCCCTTTGCGGCCGGTGGAGACATAAGTGTCATTGCTCCGAACGGGCAACCTGTGACTTTTACATTCGGAACATATAAACCCGCAAGGACACCCGGCAACCCAACCGGACTGAATATTTTTGCCCCGACTGATTTTTGGGCAGAGTACATATTGGCAAAAAAGTAGAATCAATTGTAAAATATTTATAAACCATTTATGAAAATCAATTATGCTTGCTGCTGAATATATAGTGCTTTAAATGATTAATTTGAGAATGAACAGAACGAATTATAAACTGGTTTTGCCCGCATTGTTATTGCTGCTTATTACAGTTACTACAAACGCACAGCAGTTAAAAGTTACCGACAGCCTGGAAAATAAGATCAATTTATATGCAATAAAAAATCAATCCCCAACACTGTTCATCCATTTCGATAAAACCATTTATTCAAATAACGAAAACGTATGGTTCACCGCCTACCTGTTCAATGCCGATTATAAGCGGTATAAAACCCTTTCGCTTGCCTTAGTAAAGGACGACAACCGTGCCGTAGTTATGGAGGACAAGTTTGTGATCAGCAACGGCCTGTCATTTGGTAATACCTTTGTGCCCGATTCAGTCGGGCCGGGCAATTATAGTTTTATAGCAACCACTAACCTGCTGGTAAACGGAAAGCCGGATGTAATTTTCACCCAACCCGTCACCATTAAAACCGAAGATAAACAGAATTATACCGCCTCGCTTAACCCCCTGGATACTTCCGTAACCGCCGAAAAGCAAAAAGTAATACTGCTGGTAAATTTTGTTAATCCAAACCCAAAAGAAATACCTGCTTCGGTACCGGCCTGGTATTATATAGGCAATCCGTCACACCCGGTTCTGAAAGATTCTGTAAAAACAGCGAACGGGCAGTATGTTTTTAATATACCCTCTAAACTGCTTAGCCAGGGCAACAACCGGCTGCATGTACAATTGAAATATAAAAAAGAAGTTAAAGAAATAAGTATAGCGCTGCCCGTAGCGTCGCGGCCTGCTGTTGTGAGGTTTTACCCGGAAGGTGGTTACCTGGTAAATAATACCCAAAGCACCATAGGCTGGGAAGTAAAAAACGCCGCGGGTAACCCAATTGGTGTAAGCGCTATACTTTTCCAGAATGAAAAAGTAATTGACACGATTACAACCACCAGTTATGGCCTGGGTAAATTTACCTTAACGCCGCAGGCAGGCAGCAGTTATTATGTGAAGCTGTATGGCGTAAATAAAAAAGACACCCTGTATCAATTGTCCCAAGCGCTTATGCAGGGGCCTGCTTTATCCCTTCCAACCGCGCTGGTAAATGATACGTTGGTTGTTAACCTGCGCGATGAGCAGCATGAAAAATTATACCTCATCGGCCATAATTATAAGCAGTTGTTTTTTACAACCCCTGTTAACATGACCACCACCACTAAACGAATAAAATTTATACTTAAGGCGGTGCCCAGGGGGTTAACCCAATTAACCCTGACCGATAGTACCGGGCGGCCATTTGCCGAACGGGTATTCTTCGCGCATTATGACCAACGAACAACGCTTGCCATAACCACCGATATGGACGAATATGCTACCCGAAAAAAAGTAACAGTTAAGGTACGTTTGGATGATAGAGCCGACAGCGGGTTTGTATCTGTGGCCTGTGTGCAGGAGAACCGGGTAGAGTTTAAAAAGAAAAATGATATTGAAAGCTATTTTTATTTAAAGCATGATTTGGAGGATATGCCCGTACGGGAAAGCTATTTAAGCAATAGTGAAGCTGATAAACAATTCCTTGAAAATGTATTGCTCATTAAAGGTTGGAGAAAATATACCTGGGTTGATATGTTGAAGTCGGAACCAGCTGATACTATGCGAAAGTTTGAGGAGTTGATTTTTAAAGGCGATGTTACTCAAAGCCCTTCTGGCAGGATTATACCATACGGGATTATACAATACGGGCCTTTAAAGGTCCCGGTTTCTATAGTAAACCTCGTCCGTCCGCTTAACCCGGTTATTACCGATAATACAGGTATTTTTACTTTAACAGACAATGATGTACGTACTGAATCGGACAAAAAAGTAACCTTATTAATAATCAATACCCAAGCAAATCAATATCTTATTCATGTATCCGATCCTTATATAAGTCTCAATAAGGGGCTTTCAAACCAATTGTTGGCTGCCGATTACAGCACTTCAGGGCAGGAAAGCACTCGTTATATGCTTATTGCTGATAATGAACACGCTATACAGTTAAAGGAAGTAAAAATTAATGACAAAAGCGACGATTCTTTCTTTGGAAACTCGGGCGTAACTGCAAATGCCTGTGGTGATTACGTATGCAGGTATAATATATTGAATTGTAAAAACCACCGTAATGAGGGTGATAACCACCCACCGGTAGTTGGTGCAATGTACCTCATTAACGGTAAGAATGATATTTACATGGGGTGTACTACCCTAAAAAGTGATAATGTACTCAAATTTAAAGGCATTTACCAAGCAGTGGAGTTTTACCCGGCAGATTATTCGCAGGTAAACCCATCACAGCCTGATTATGTTTCAACCATTTTCTGGAAGCACCAGTTGAAAGTATCATCAACAAAAGATGCGGAGTTTTCATTTTATACCAGTGATATCACCGGCAGGTATAAAATAGTTGTACAGGGTGTAACCGGTACTGATGTTACTTATGGGGAGAAAACTTTTAACGTGGTAAAAGCCAAATAATAACATGAAAAAATTGCTCTGCATACTATTAGTTTTATTAGGCTTTGGCGCCACAGCGCAGAGGAAATTTCCGATTGACAGCCTTAACAACCAAATTGGCCTGTACGCAAATAAAATGCAGTCGCCGATGCTGTTCGTGCATTTTGATAAAAATGTTTATACCAATAACGAGGGTATTTGGTTTACGGCCTACCTGGTAAACTATGCCGATGCCGGCCTGTACCATACGCTTTCGCTGGCGCTCATGCGCGACGCCGACCGGGCTGTGGTTATGGAAGACCGCTTTACGATGGGCAAGGGTGCTTGTTTTGGCAATACCGTTATCCCCGATACGGTGGCCCCCGGCAATTATACCTTTTTGGTTACCACCAGTCGCCTGGTGAACGGCAAGCCCGAAATGGTGTTCGCGCAACCGGTGACCATTAAAACCCAAAGTGAACCGGTATTTACCGCCTCGCTCAACCCGCTCGATACCTCGGCTAATGCCGCCGAACAAAAAGTAATGCTGCTGGTGGGTGTGCCCGGCCCCGATCCAGACCCTGACAAGCAAACACCGCCGCCGC
>Ga0206969_1037_pt2 | contig 37973 bp, 32 predicted proteins | sample Alteio_BWOrgHeat_87_FD_153256 | JGI IMG/M metagenome (GOLD analysis project Ga0206969, IMG submission 153256) | Enriched cells from forest soil in Barre Woods Harvard Forest LTER site, Petersham, Massachusetts, United States -... | ecosystem: Environmental > Terrestrial > Soil > Temperate forest >... | reverse complement strand
TATACAGGGCCTGATAAATTTATTTGGCGGCAACAATAATTTTAATGCTAAACTGGATGCACTTTTTGTTGAACAATATAAAAGATCGAAATATAATTTTTTAGACCTGTTCCCTGATATGACAGGCTTGATCGGGAATTATGCCCACGGAAATGAATTCTCACGGAATATACCTTACCTGTACAACTACTCGGGCGAGCCGTGGAAAACACAACGGCGCGTAAGGGAAATTATGGATGTATGGTATAGCGCAAGTCCGTTGGGCATATGCGGCGATGAAGACACCGGCTTGCTTTCTCACTTTTACGTAAACAGTGCAATGGGCATTTACTCTGACCCCATGATACCCAGTTACCCGGTATGGCTTATAGGGAGCCCTATATTTTCAAAATCAACCATTACGTTGGGTAATAAAAAGATTTTTGTGATCGAGGCAAAAAATGTATCGGCAAGTAACAAGTACGTTCAATCAGCCACTTTAAACGGTGCGCCGCTTAATAAACCCTGGTTTGAACATGCTACGCTTATGAAAGGTGGTACTCTTGTGCTAAACATGGGCCCCAGGCCTAACAAGCAATGGGGCAGTTCTCCTGATGCGGTACCTCCGTCAATGTCTCAGCCGGAGTAAATTTATTGGGGAAGTTAGGTTGTTTGTCCGGCCAGCAGGTATAATACGGCCATGCGTATGGCAACGCCGTTTTCCACCTGGTCGAGTATGATGGATTGTTTGCTGTCGGCAACATCGCTGGTTATTTCAACGCCGCGATTGATGGGGCCGGGGTGCATTACGGTTATCTCTTTATCTAACGAGTCGAGTATTTGTTTATTAAGGCCGTACAGCATCGTATATTCGCGCAGCGAAGGGAAATACTTAATATCCTGCCTTTCCAGTTGTATACGCAGCATATTGGCTACATCGCACCAGTTAAGCGCCTTAAGCAGGTTATGTTCCACCTTAACGCCCAGGGCACTGATGTATTTAGGTATAAGCGTAGTTGGCCCGCAAACCATTACCTCAGCACCCAGGTGTTTGAGGCATAAAATATTCGACAGGGCCACGCGCGAATGTAAAATATCGCCCACAATGACGACTTTCTTTCCGGCAACATCGCCATATTTTTCACGGATGGAGAACGCATCGAGCAAGGCCTGTGTAGGATGTTCGTGCGCGCCGTCGCCGGCGTTTACTATTTGCGCCTTTACATGTTTGGATAAAAAGGTGGCCGCGCCGGCATAAGGGTGGCGCATCACCACCATATCCACCTTCATGGCCAGGATGTTGTTTACCGTATCTATCAATGTTTCGCCCTTGCTTACAGATGATGACGATGCGGCAAAATTTACCACATCGGCCGATAAGCGTTTTTCGGCTAATTCAAAAGATAAACGGGTACGGGTGGAGTTTTCGAAAAATATATTGGCAATAGTTACATCACGCAGGGAAGGGACTTTTTTTATGGGCCGGTTTAATACGGTTTTAAAATTATCGGCTGTTTCAAATATCAGCTGGATATCTGCCGGGTTTAAGTCCTTAATTCCTAAAAGATGTTTTGTACTTAATGCCATTTTATTTGAATATCGAATATCGAATGTTGAATATCGAATGATGAAGTTGTCATTCAATTTTCAGTATCTGATATTACTTTATATTATTCTTTTTTGATGTTTCAATGCTTTTTACAAAAATTGCGACCAATTGATTGCATTCGTCCTTAGCTTTTAATACCATCTCCGAATCATGCAATTTTTTTCTTTCTATTATTTTTATCGAAATAAGTGACTCTCTAAGTTCTTTTAATATGACTTTCATTTTGTGAATGAAATCATTTCTTGACTCCGCTGATTGCGCTTCGCCATAATTTAAAGCTGGTGAGCACCCCGAGCGCACTAATTGTCCCGCCATATAATGGCCAAGCCTTGAAACGGGTAAGCCATCAACAATGTCAAATATAATAATTGCAAAATCTATCAGTCTTTCTTCTAAATCGTACTTATTATCTTTCATTAATTACTACTTCATTATTCGATATTCAACATTCATTATTCGATATTATTTACTCACTTTGCCTCAGATAAAAGAACAATCTTATCTTCCCCATCTGTTTCCTTCCAGCTTACCACTACTTTTTGCGACGCGATGGAATCGACTTCAATACCTATATAATCGGCAGCAATGGGCAGGTGGCGCGAGTACCGGCGGTCAACCAATGCCAGCAATTCAATTTTTTCTGGCCGGCCAAAATCAAGCATCGCGTCCATTGCGGCGCGTATGGTTCGGCCCGTCCAAAGCACATCATCCATCATGACTACTTTTTTGCCTTCAACAATAAAATCTATTTTAGTTTGATTGGGCACCAACTGTAATTCGCGCCTGCGGAAATCGTCCCGGTAAAAAGTAATGTCGAGGTCGCCTTGTTCTATTGTGTGGCCGGGTAATATTTTTCTTAATTCTTCAGTTATACGGTTGGCGAGATAAATGCCGCGGGGCTGAATACCAATTAATACCGACCCGGAAAAATCATTGTGATTTTCAATTAATTGACGACATAAACGCTGTATAGTGATTTGAAACTTCTGACCGTCGAGCAGCGTAAGGTTTTGCATCGTTTGGGTGGATTTGGGCAAAGGTAGTAATTTTTATAGATGTTGTAGTGATGTCTTTATTCTAATTCAAGTTTTAAATTATCATACTCACATAAAGTTATAACATACCATTTTTGCAAGGCTTCCTTTAATAATTCCACATCTGTTAATGCAAAACCAATAGCTGATAGGTTTTTATCTTTTTCTTTTAAGTCATGATCATGGCTCTCATGTGTTATACCCTCGCTACATTTCTTGCAAAAATATCTTACTGTTGACCAATCTTCCATTTCAATATCGGACTGTTCGCAAATTTTTGTTAGTTCTTCTATGTTTTTAGGATCGCTCGTGTAAATATCACATGAATAGGTTTTATAATCGGACTTTTTTATTAATTCCAATTCATTTAATATAGCATATTCAATTTCTCCAACAATTTTATACCCTTGCGGAGCGCCGTCGTTTAATACGATATCAGAATATCTACGACCGCTAGAGGGAAAAGGAACGTTGAGGATGATGGCTCTTGCCGGGTCAATTCGTTTAGCCCATATTACCTCAGGATTTGAATTAGGGTTTAATCTTATTGGAGTATTCCCAAGTTGCATATTTGGTTCATTTTTGTTGATTTCTATTTCTACTCCACATTTTGACCATGCTTCTCTTGCAATCTCCCATTTATTCAATACAGTTGCTGCAATTCCTAAATTCCACCATCCAGCTTCATTTTCGTAGTCTAACTTTACTGACTGAGTATTATAATATAGTGACTGTTCCCAATCATTGCGATACTTATATAATAAGCCTAAATTGTAATAGGGTGTCGACCAATCCGGCCTAAGCTTAATCACCTCATCATAAATTTTTATTGCTTCCTCTTCTTGATTTTCTTTCAAAGAAATTGCAAAATCCAGTAATTCTTGTGCCTTTTTTATTTTTCTTTTGGTGAACAGTCCCATAATTTAAATAACAATAACGCCAATTTAGTAAAGTTTTACACAACAAAAAAAGCCCCACCGAAATCGGCAGGGCTTTTTATAATTTAAAATTATCTAAAGCTTATTTAGCTTCTTCTTCTGATTTTTTAGTTTTCCTGGCTTTGCTTTCGGCACCTTCCATTTGTTCTTTCAATTGGGCCAGTACACTCAGATCGCCTAAAGTTGATTTTTCTACTGATTCTTTCACTTTCTTAACCGCGTTGTTAGCAGATTTTGCTTCCTTTTTACGGTTTTCAAATTCCTGCACACGGGCATCGGCACGAGCCTCTTCCCATATACGTGAGTGTGAAATAACGATACGTTTGTTTTCCTTGTTAAATTCAATGATCTTAAATTCAGCGGCTTCTTCAGCTTTTAAACTCTTGCCATCTTCTTTAACCAGATGCTTGGTTGGCACAAAGCCCTCAACACCATAAGGTAAAGCAACAATAGCGCCCTTATCAGTTACTTTTATTACGGTACCTTCATGTATTGAATCAATAGTGAAGATGGTTTCAAAAGTATCCCATGGGTTTTCTTCCAGTTGTTTGTGGCCCAGGCTTAATTTACGGTTCTCTACATCAAGCTCTAAAACAACCACGTTTAATTTTTCACCAACTTTAGTGAATTCATTAGGGTGATTTACTTTTTTAGACCATGAAAGGTCAGAGATATGTATTAATCCGTCAATTCCGTCTTCCAACTCAACAAACACGCCAAAGTTGGTCATGTTTTTTACTGTAGCAGTATGTTTGGTACCAACTGCATAACGTTCAGCAGCATTTTGCCATGGATCGGGAGTTAATTGCTTAACACCTAATGACATTTTGCGTTCTTCGCGATCCAATGTTAAAACTTGTGCTTCAATTTCGTCGCCAACTTTCAGGAATTCCTGTGGGTTACGCAGGTTTTGCGACCATGACATTTCTGACACGTGTATCAAACCTTCAACACCCGGGATAATTTCTAAGAAAGCGCCATAATCGGCAACTGTTACTATTCGGCCCTTAACTTTCGAACCGATCTGTATTTTTTCGTCAAGGCTTTGCCAAGGATGTGGGGTTAATTGTTTTAAGCCAAGCGCGATACGTTTTTTCTCGTCATCAAAATCAAGAACAACAACGTTGATCTTCTGATCTAATGACAATACTTCTCTCGGGTGCTCAATACGGCCCCATGAAATATCGGTAATGTGTAATAAGCCGTCAACACCACCAAGGTCTATAAATACACCAAAGTCGGTAATGTTTTTAACTGTGCCTTCCAGTACCTGGCCTTTCTCCAATTTGGCAACAATTTCGGTTTTTTGGTTTTCAAGGTCATCCTCAATCAACACTTTGTGCGATACCACCACGTTTTTAAACTCGTGGTTTATTTTAACAACTTTAAATTCCATTGTTTTGCCCACATAAACGTCATAATCCCTGATAGGTTTAATGTCGATCTGTGAACCTGGTAAAAAGGCTTCTACGCCCATTATATCTACAATTAAACCACCTTTGGTCCTGCTTTTAACAAAGCCGGTAATGATCTCATCGTTATCCAGTGCAGAATTAATTCTTTCCCATGATTTTTGAGTTTTTGCACGTTTACGTGAAAGTACTAACTGTCCGTTAGCGTCTTCCTGCGATTCAACAAATACATCAACGGTATCACCGATCTTCAGATCAGGTGTATCACGGAATTCAGAAACAGATACCAAACCATCAGATTTAAACCCAACGTTCAATACTACATCCTTGCTGTTAACATTTACAACGGTGCCGGTAATAATTTCGCCCTTGGTGATGGAGCTGAAAGTTCCATCATACAATTTCTCCATTTTTTCACGCTCACTGTCGCTGTAATTGCCAAATTTTTTGTCGTCTGCATCCCAGTCGAAATCTTCGCCTGGTGCGGTTGCAATTTGAGATTTGATCTCTTCGATTGATATCGAATCAGCCTCTGATTCAATAGTTTCTTTTTCGCTAATGGCGGTAACCGTTTCCAGTTCAGCCTCTTTAGCTTTTAATTCTTTTTCTGCTTCTTGTTTTTTTGCCATTAAATAATTTATCTCCTTTTCCCAATTTGTTAATTGGGACTGCAAAGGTATGACTATAATTTTATTCAAAAAAATTAATTTACTGTTAAAAGCTCATTTTTGAGCGATTTTGCCAACTTATAAGTGGTTTTACGAGTATTTTTTTGCAGATACGTCGCTTCTGTAAACAAAAGGGTGGGTTATTGAGCAAGTAATTTATGCTCAATTTCATTAAAAATAGTCATAAAATCAGGTAATAACAATTGGCGATAGGCGGTTAACACTACGTTCATACGGGTTTCATGTTCGGGTGTAAACGGGTTTGGCCATACCCTCATGCAAATTCTTTTTAAGGCATATGCAATTTGCTGCGTTTCTGCATACGTATGCAAATAGCCATCTCTTTTAAACCCTTCATAGAACCTGAAAAAACGAGTAGTATCTTTTAGTCCTGCAAAAGTTAAAAATTCTTCAATAACGGCATTATCGCAACCCCTCAAATGACAGTAAAAATCATCAACAGTAATTTTACCGGTGGTGAGCAATAAATTATCTAATATTAACTCTACCCCGATATGCCCCAAAAAGAAAGGCTTTACCGGCGAACCTTCAATTACCGGGGCCAGCAATTTTTTTAACTGATTTGAATGCGTAATAAAAAATCCTGAAGAATGAAAATAGCGGTCAACATCAAGGTGTTTGTTCCATCCTTTTATGATGCTGTTAATATGCTCATTTTGATGATGTAATTTTTCGGGATGAAGTATGATAGTTTTATCGGCATTTTTTAAAAGATCGGGCATTACTGTACCCAATATATGGTAGCAGTTGGTGGTATTCCGGTCGAAATAATGATGAGACAAGAAATTCATAAGCAGCCCTTCATTTTAAAAATACAGAAATTATGCGGTTTTAGTTGCTATTTGAATGAAAATAATTTTATAAGCCCGCTTTTCTTTTCTATACAAAAGCACATATTCTATTATCTTTGGCCTCCCGATAGCCCCGATAGCTATCGGGGGAATTGAAAGATAAAACACGATGAAATTTGTTGATGAATTACGCTGGCGGGGCATGTTGCATGATATTATGCCCGGAACTGAGGACCTGCTGAATAAAAGTATGGCGTCGGGCTATATTGGTTTTGACCCCACAGCAGATTCGCTGCATGTAGGCAGCCTGGCGCAAATTATGACCATGATACACTTTCAGCAGGCGGGGCATAAACCGTTCGCCCTGGTTGGCGGCGCTACCGGTATGGTGGGCGATCCTTCAGGTAAATCGGCTGAGCGCAATTTACTCTCAGAAGATGTTTTGCAACATAATTTGAATGGAATAAAGAAACAGCTAGAGAAATTCCTGGATTTTAACAGTGGCGCTAACAGCGCCCAAATGGTTAATAATTATGATTGGTTCAAGGAGCTTACTTTTTTAAATTTTATACGCGATGTAGGCAAACACATTACTATAAATTATATGATGGCCAAGGATTCGGTGAAAAACCGTATCAGCAGCGAGGCGGGTATGTCATTCACCGAGTTTACTTACCAGTTGGTTCAGGGCTATGATTTTTATTATTTATGGAAAAATTATAACTGCGTTTTGCAAATGGGCGGGTCGGACCAGTGGGGGAACATTGTAACCGGGACAGAATTGATCCGTCGTAAAGACGGGGGTGAAGCTTATGCCTTAACGACCCAACTGATAAAAAAATCGGATGGCAGCAAGTTCGGCAAATCAGAAGGTGGCAATATATGGCTCGACCCTGAGAAAACATCGCCCTATAAATTTTACCAGTTTTGGTTAAATACCAGTGATGATGATGCCAAGGCATACATTCGCATATTTACTTTATTTGATAGGGAAACTATAGAAAACTTAGAGGCTGAACAAGATGCCGCACCGCATTTGCGTACGCTGCAAAAAGCTTTGGCAAAAGATATTACCATACGTGTACATGGCGAGGCAGAATATGAAAAGGCCATTAAATCATCGGAATTTTTATTTGGCAATATTGGCATTGAGTTTTTAAGTGAGCTGAACGAAGCAGAAGTAATCGCTTTGTTTGAAGGTGTGCCTAACTTTACAATAGCATTAACTGACCTGCAACAAGGCATAAATGCAACTGATTTACTGGCTTCACAAACAACCGTTTTTCCATCAAAAGGAGAAGCGAAAAAAATGATACAGGGCGGTGGCGTATCTATTAATAAAGTAAAAATAGATTCGGCGGAAGCAATTTACCAAAGTGACACACTTATTAATGGTAGGTTTTTAGTGGCTCAAAAAGGAAAGAAAAATTATTTTTTAATAATTGTGAAATAATTTGATAATACGACAAAAAGTACATATTTTTGGATTAATGTCTGAAATATGAAAAAATATAAAATTGATACACCCATAAGTAAAGTAAGTGAGCCGATGGTTATTTATGGCTTACAAACTCCCGAAAGCCTGTTTAGCAATTTATTAGGCAGTACAGCTAAACAGTTTAACTTTATGAGTGATTTTGATATTTTGAAATCAGCAAGGGAAGGGTTTTCCAAACACGTTTTAATGGCTTTGGCTAAGAAAATTTCGTTAACGTTACAGGAATTTGCCAATATTATGCATATTTCTGAACGCACCTTACAACGCTATGATGATAATGATATCATCAAAACCGAATATGCCGAGAAGGCCGTTGAACTTGCCCGTTTATATACCCGCGGCGAGGAAGTTTTTGGCTCGCTTGATAAATTTAAAATTTGGATGAAAACCCCTATTCATGTTTTCAGGGGCGAAGCGCCTGTTTCTCTTCTGGATACTTCTATAGGTTTTGATATGGTTTTCAAAGAACTGGGCCGTATTGAGCATGGTATTTTTGCCTGATGATTCTTTACCGTATAGTTAGATGTGTATATGCCGACGACCTAAGCGGCACCGGCGCGCGTTTATATGGCGGGAGGTGGAACAGCGAAGGAAAACAAATGGTTTATATGGCATCATCGCGCTCGCTGGCTGTTTTGGAAGCATTGGTGCATTTTAACCCGACCAATTTGCCTGATGATTATTGCATGACCATTATAGAAACGCCGGATAGTATTGGCGAAGTTGATATTACCCAATTACCCCAAAACTGGCAGGAATACCCCGAGCAAAATATTTTGAAACAAATGGGCAATGCTTTTTTACAGCAAGCGAAGCATCTTTTGCTGAAGGTACCTTCGGCTTTGGTAAACGAAGAATATAATTACCTGATGAACCCACTGCACAAACAGGCTCCGTCGGTAAAAATACTGAGCAAGAAACCGTTTAGTTTTGATGAAAGATTGGTGAAATAATCACAGATCGCTTAATAACTCCAGTTTCTTATGGTTGTATTCTTCCTGCGATATTAAACCATGATCAAACAGGGTTCTTAGTTTCTTTAGTTTTTCGGTAAGTTCATCGGGTTTTGGCTCTGCCTGAACGATAGGTTCTGGCTGCTGGACAGGGTTGGCTACCTGGAAAGCAGCCACAGGTTGCGACGGGCTTTCAAATTGTACCGAGCCCGACTCGGCACGTTTTTCCTCCAGGTCGCGTAACCGGCGGGCCTCCCGCTCAGATTCTTTGCGCTCCTGGGCGTATTGGTATAGTTTACGCGCCTGTACTTTAGGTAGGTAGTCAACACCCATTTCGGCGCCGTTGGTAGTTTTTATGCTGAATATGGCGCCTATAATTTCTTCTTTGGTATATACGTCAACCACATCTTTCCAAACAAAATCAATAAATTTTATAGACAGGCCCAGGTTGGCCGGGGTAAAAAACAATATGCGTTTATTGGTTAACGCTATACAGTCGGGCAACAGGTTTACCAACGGCTTTTTTTGAACCGCTATGTATATTATTTCTTCTCCCGTGGTAAGCAGGTCGGCCAGCCGTTTATAAACTTTTTCAATGGCTTTAGGGTCCTGTTCGTCGTTCAGAAATTTCTCGATCATTTTGTTTACTTTATTGCAAAAATAATTAAATTCTGTTAGTTGTAGATTAAGTTTTAAGCTATCAGCAAATTACAGCCACGAATATCGGCATTATCAAATCGCCCCAATACCTCAAACGTGCCATTATCATATATTTTACCCAGGTCCTGTGTAGCAATAAATGAGCAGGAGTTGATATTAGCGAGGTCGATCACATTAATACCCCCGGCCTTTCCATTGGTAACGATGCTCATAGGGTCGTTAGTATCGCGGGTAATAATGCGCATCCACGGCGGGCAGTTAAATATACCCGAACCTTTGGAGTAAGCCTGCGATAATAACTCGGTCATACCATATTCCGAATGTATGGTATTAACACCAAAACCTTTACATAAAGTGTCATGCAGCTCTTCGCGTATCATTTCTTTGCGGCGGCCCTTCATACCGCCTGTTTCCATCACTATCAGTTCAGGAAAATTGACCTGATACTGTTCAACAAAATCAAGCAATGCAAACGTAACACCTATAAGCAAGGTTTGTTTTTTTGCCTCTTGCAGTTTGTTTAATTGGGCGGCTAATTCATCGTAATTGTATAAATAGAATCCACTATCAGAATTATTCGATCGCTTCACTAGGTCTTCAGCCATATAGATCAATGATGAACCCTGCCGCTCTAAATATGAGGGCAGTAATGCCAAAATTGTATACTTTTCTATATCACCATAAAACAGTTTAAACGCGTTGCGGAAACTATCCTCATACCAACTTATATCAGTAATAGCATGGCTGCTGGTAGTTAGGCCTATAGTACCTGAACTGGTAAAAGTTACCTGTACCGCATTGGTCGAACTAACTATAAGTTGTGACTTAAAAAACTCAATAGGTAAAAAAGGAATTTGCCCGATAGTTGTAACCGAAACCGGGTCAATATTTAAACCTGCAATAAAATCGGCATAAACTTTACAATTTTTAGCCTGGTACTGAAAAACCTGTAAAGCAATGGTATTAAATTGCTCGGAGGTATTTATGGAGAATATTTGCTGTTTGTTTGGTTTGTTCACACAGTAAAGATAGGGGTTAAAGTACAAATACCTGTTTCGTATTTATTGCTGGTACTTCAAAAAATCGCCATCAACAATAAGCAATTTTACAGGGGATTTAGCTACAGAACGGTGCGAGCTTAATTCATCGGTTACCACATAACTCATTCCTTTTTTTAGGGTGAAATGTTCGCCGTTTTGCTGTTCGGTAATAAATTCGCCTTCCAGGCAATGAACAATATGCCCTTTTTGGCACCAATGGTCGGCGATATAACCAGCGGAATACTCAACAATACGTATGCGCAGGCCTGCAAATTGCAAGGTTTGCCAGGTCGCATTTCCAGCCTCGCCGGGATGATCTGCTTTTTCGATCAGATCCCAGTCAATTATTTGGAACGGGATATTTTTATTGTTCATTTTTTTACTGCAATAATAAAATTTACACAAGGTAATAAACAAAAAACAACTGCCCGTTTTTAGGGTTGTTGATTAAAACAAGCAAATCAAACTATGAAAACATTAAAATTGTTAGGGCTACCGGTTTTATTAAGTGTATTCCTCGTACTACTATCAGCTACGGATCCAAGTAAGGAAATTGAAAGGATACATGATTCTGCCAATGTATTAAAAGCCTTTGGCAAAATGAAGGAAAGCATCCCTCACGACTTGCTGGAAAGTTACCAGGGTGTGGTTATTATCCCCAACCTGTTAAATGCGGGTTTTGGTATTGGCGCTAAACGAGGCCGGGGCGTTGCCCTGGTAAAACTCCCTGACGGCAAATGGAGCGACCCCGTCTTTATTACGTTAACAGGGGGCAGCTTTGGTTTTCAAATAGGAATGCAATCGGTTGATATGGTGTTGGTGTTCCGTCATAAAGGGGTGCTTACCAAAGTGAAGAATGGCGATTTTACTATCGGAGGCGATATATCAGCAGCGGCAGGCCCGGTTGGACGAAGCTCGACAGCCAGCACCGATTATAAACTGGAAGCCGAAGTATATTCTTATTCGCGCAGCCGCGGGCTTTTTGCGGGTATTAGTATACACGGTTCAAACTTATCAATAGATAAAAGCGCGAATGCCGCGTTTTATGGTAATGACATGAGTTCGCAGGATATATTTGAGACAGGCAAAAGCGACCATGAAGCCGTACGGGTGTTAAAGGAAACTTTAAACGCTTTATAATTAATTCATTTCGTCATTCCTAAAAATAGCGATGGGTTTGAAACCCATCGCTATTTTTATATATACGGTTGTATATTAGCAGTCAATTATGGGCACACCATCTACTAATAATAAGCTTGTCATTTACCAATTATTGCCGCGCTTGTTTGGTAATACCAATACCAACAATAAATATTATGGCACCATTGATGAAAACGGTACCGGCAAATTCAATGACATTACCGATATGGCCCTGCAGGAGCTATCAAAACTGGGTATAACACATATTTGGTTTACCGGGGTTATTGAACATGCTACCATGACCGATCATTCCTGGTTCGGTATAAAGCCTGATGACCCGGATGTAGTAAAAGGCATTGCCGGGTCGCCCTATGCGATAAAGGACTATTACGATGTTGACCCAGACCTCGCCGTAAATGTTAACGATCGCATGGCCGAATATGAGGCGCTTATTAAACGCACCCATGCTAACGGCTTAAAGGTAATTATGGATTTTGTGCCCAATCATGTGGCGCGCACTTACAATTCGGATGTTAAACCAAGCGGCGTGCGCGATATCGGCGCGGATGATGATAATACCAAAGCATTTGCCGCTGATAACGATTTTTATTACCTGCCGGGGCAATCTTTTACCGTACCTGCCGGCTATAATGCCGGGGGCGATAATTTTAAAAGCCCGCTTAAGGATGGCCGGTTTGAGGAGAACCCGGCAAAAGTAACGGGGAATAACCTTTTTAGCGCCGCGCCGGGTATTAATGATTGGTTCGAAACGGTAAAGCTAAACTATGGCATTGATGTACAGAATGGCAATGCCATTCACTATAACCCGCCGCCGCCCTTATGGCATAAGCTGTTTGATATACTTAATTATTGGTGCGCCAAAGGGGTTGACGGTTTTCGTTGCGATATGGTGGAGCAGATACCTTTTGAGTTTTGGGGATGGGTGATAGGGCAATTAAAAGCTCAATACCCCGGCCTGGTATTCATAGGCGAAGCCTATAATACAACGGATTACGACAGCTATATTTTTGACGGTAAGTTTGACTATTTGTATGACAAGGCGGGCATATTGGACGCGGTAAGGAAATTAACCACTAACCAAACCGGCGCCACTGTATGGGATATTAACAACGTATGGAACAACCAGACCAACGGGATCGACGATTATATGCTGCGCTTTATGGAGAACCACGATGAGCAACGCGTAACGTCTGGTAGTTTCGCGGGGGATGCGTGGTATGCGGTACCGGGGATGATAGTTTGCGCCACCCTGTCGAATGGGCCGGTGATGATCTATTTCGGGCAGGAGGTTGGTGAGCCGGGCGAGGGGCTGGAAGGGTTTGGCGATAACGACGGGCGCACCAGCATATTTGACTACTGGGGCGTGCCCGAACATCAGAAATGGGTTAATGGTGGCTTGTATGATGGCGGCCAGTTGTCTGATAGTCAGAGTAGGTTGCGTGGGTTTTACAGTAAGTTGTTCAATGCCGCCCGGAATAATGAAGCCTTATATGCAGGCAAGTTTTACGAGTTACTGTTAGCTAACCAGGCTAACTTTAACGACTGCATGTATATGTATATGCGTTATACCGATAACCAACGGGTATTGGTAATTGCCAGTTTCGACCGTAACGACCAGGCCATTCACGTCAATATTCCGCAGGAGTTATTATTGTGGATGAATGTGAGCGGCCCGGTAACATTTACCGACCTGTTAACCGGGAACCGGTTTGATACCGGCAATATAGAGACGATGGGCTTAACCTTTATCCTACCGCAAATGAGTGGTGTATTGCTTGCTTTTTGATGTGTCCCGATAGCTATCGGGATGTTTCACGCGTGTGTGAAACAGATGAAACACGTGAAACAAGATTTTGACTTAACAAATTGAAAAATAACACTTTATAAAAATGGAGTGAAACAGAATGAAACAAGATGTAACAACGTATTCGTCAGTATTTTTAGGTGTAATTTTACATTATTATATTGATATTCAAATAATTATAAATTAGCTTATTTTGATAGCATGAAACAAAGGAGGTTGCGCCTTTTGAGACAGCGGTGTTCGAAAGATAAAAAATCCATTAATTATCTCTTTTGTCATTCTGAACGTAGTGAAGAATCTTATACACGCGATACGAACGCATAATTAGTCTGGCGCAGTCCTATCAATTATATAAGATTCTTCACTACGTTCAGAATGACAAATTGCACTTGTACGGCATTTTTCGAACACTCTTAATTGCAAATCCGGACTAACAGCCGCCATTTTTGTTTTAAGAGACATCGGCTCGACAAATCTTATAACGCCGGGTTTTAACCCGGCGACCACCCCACACTCAATAACGAGTGCCATAGGCACGACCCATATTTATATTGGCCGAACCTATGGTTTTTTTATTTATTCGGTTTGTCGGCTCAACGGATTAAAATCCGTTGTTACAATATTATCCGAGGCTACGCCTCTTCGAAGGAGTCCTTTTGGACTCGTGGCACATCCTAAATGTCGTGCTGGTTTAAGATAGCGTTAGTCAGTGTTTATAAATCTTCCGAACACCCGTAATCGTGTATCTTCGCCATTAAAATAGCAAGGATATATACCTTTAGAAGAATTGTCCGTTACAGAACAAGAACATTAAACATTATGCCAGCTTTATTTATTAGGAGAACCGTATGTTTTAAAATATTAATAACCCTGCTTGTAAGTTTACTATCATTAAACACCTATGCCCAAAACATGCAGCTTAAAAAAACAGATTCAGTTTTAACACTGGTTAAAAAATATTTCAAAACAAAGGATGCTGATGCCATTTACGCGCTTACGGGCGTTAATTTTAAAAAAGCCATAACCCAGGGCGCATTCAGGGATATTTGCTTCAATAATCTTTTCCCCTTGGGCGAAATAAAAAAAGACTCGCTTTTAAGTTTTGTGAATAATAAAACAGCTACCTACAAAATACAATTTGAAGCGGTAACCATGCAACTGCTTATGAATTTGGACCAGAACGATAAAATAGAGCTATTTTTATTTCAGCCGTTTAAAATAGAGCCTTTTGATAAGCCCGCGCTTGTCGCGTCGTCAAATCCTTTAATAACTGCAATAGATAAGAAAGTTGATTCCGCGGCGCGTAACTATATACAAAAATCAAATACGGTTGGTTTAAGCATCGGCATAATTAAAGATGGCAAGGTTAATACCTATAACTACGGCGAAACAAAAAAGGGCAATCAGCATTTGCCCACTGCCGGCACCCTGTTCGAGATCGGGTCTATCACCAAAACATTTACCTCTACCCTATTAGCTTATTATGTTAATGAGGGCAGGTTGCGTTTAACCGATCCCGTAACGATGTATTTGCCCGATTCGGTAGTGCGTAACCCGGCGCTTCAAAACATTACCTTACTTAACTTAAGCAACCATACCTCGGGCTTGGCAAGTCTGCCTGATAATTTTTCGGCACAAAATCCTTATGATAAGCTAAATCCCTATAAAAACTATACAAAGCAATTGCTATATGCTTACCTCAAAAATTGCACTTTGAACAGCAAACCCGGCGAAAAATATGATTATTCAAACCTTGCGGTCGGCTTATTGGGTACTATTTTAGAGCAGGTGAGCCATAAAACTTTTGAACAAATGGTTTCAGAAATTATTTGCGCCCCTTTACAAATGAAAAGTACGATGCAGCATTTATACCCGATGATTGCTACGCGCTTTACAACTGTTTATGATGACGCAGGCGACCAAACCCCGGCCTGGGATTTTGACGTATTTGCTCCCTGTGGCTCGCTCCGATCGACTGTGAACGACCTGATGATGTATGCAGAATCAAATATTACCCCGGGCAATACTAAACTCGCAAAAGCATTTGAATTAACGCACAAAATAACCCTCGACGGCGACACTAAAGTTGCGCTGGCCTGGCATATTATAACCGTAAACGGGGTAGATTATATTTTCCATAATGGCGGCACCTATGGCAGCAGCAGTTTTCTTGCCTTTAATGCCAAAAGGAATGTTGCTGTAATTATACTATCCAACGCGGCTGCAAGCACCGATGAGTTGGGTAAAAGGCTTTTGATTACGTTGCAATAAGAAAAGAAAAATGTCATTTCGAACAAAAGAGCGTTGTCAGTCTGAGCCCCGTCGAAGACTATGTGCGAGGGCCTTTACGCCCATGCTTCGACGGAGCTCAGCATGACACCCCCGCCGGGTTTAATTATCCTTAACCTGTTGCCCGTCTCGTATTTCATCAGTAGCGTTTTTAACTACCTGGTCGCCGGGTTTCAGGTTGCCGTAAACTTCCATTTTATCGCCCGACTGAAAGCCTTTCTTTACATCCACCCATACAGCATGGTGATCAACAACCTTAACAACAAATACCTTTTCGGTTGATGTTACTACGGCGCTTTTAGGTACGATAAGCGTACTGTCGTGCGATGGTAAGGGCACATTCACGTCGGCATACATGTGCGGGAGCAGTTTTTTGCTTTTATTATAAACGTCTATCTCTACCCGCTCCGAGCGTAATTTATCGTCAATAGCACCGGCTAAACGGGCAATTTTAGCAGTAAATTGCTGGCCGGGTAGTTCGCGCACAGTAAAAGTGACTTCGCTGTTATTGCTTAACCCGCCGGTATAGCTTTCGGGTACCGATACCACTAAACGCAGCCTGTTTTGGTCCTGCAATACAAACATAGGGTCGGCATTTTTACCTCCGGGACCAACATAAGCGCCCAAATTTACGTTGCGCGTGGTTATCACCCCATCAAACGGCGCCCTTATTTCTAAATAATTTAGGTTTGCAATTACTTCTTTATAGGCCGAATTAGCAGCATCAACATTGCCCTTATCGGCATTCTTTTTTGCTTCGGCCTGCTCCAGGTCGTTCTGCGAAATTGTTCCGGGGGTTTTGCTGGTGTTCAATAAACGGTCGTAAGTAGCTTTACTGGCCGAATAAATGGCCTCCTGTTGTTTTATTCTTGATTGCGCGCCTGTTAGCTGCAGGTTTATCTCGGGCGCTTCTAAACTTACCAGCAGTTGCCCCTGGTGCACCTGCGAGCCAATATCAACAAATAATTTTTTTACATAGCTGTTTATCTTGGCATACAGGTCAACCTGCTGATAGGGCAATAGCTCGCCCGGTACGGCAATGGTTGAACTTAACTTGCCTTTTTCTACCGGCGCGACACTAACCGCAGGAACATCAACAGCGTTTTGCTGCTGCTCTTGCTGATCGGCTGCCAGGTTTGCTTTATCATCCGAATGACAGGCACCCAGTAATAAGTTGATGCTGATAGCCAGAACGGCTAACGCAGTGATCGGTCTGTTTTTACGACTATTCATGATGGTGCTGTGGGACATAAAATTTACTTTCTTTATCTTCAGGGTCTAATGAAACAGAATCGGTGGTGGCATTGCCCTGTACCCAGGCAAAAACCAGCGGTAATATGAGCAGGGCAGCAAAGGTTGAGGCAAATAAGCCGCCAATAACCGCGCGGCCAAGCGGCGAGGTTTGGTCGCCCCCCTCGCCTATTCCTGATGCCATAGGGATCATGCCTACTATCATGGCCAGGCTGGTCATTAAAACGGGCCTCAAACGCAGGGCAACCGCTTCGCGGGCCGATTTAAGGGCATCGCCGTTATGCTTGCGCAACTCCTCGGCATTTGTTATTAATAATACCGCGTTTGATATGGATACCCCTACCGACATGATCATGCCCATATACGATTGCAGGTTTAACGTGGCACCGGTTAGCTTTACTAAAAACAGCGAACCAAACAATACCGCCGGAACTGTTGATAATACCACGAACGACATTTTGAACGATTGAAAATTAGCGGCCAGCATTAAAAATATCACTATAACCGCTACCAGTAACCCCGTTTGCAAACTATCAAGCGTATCAGTTAACGTAGAGCTTAAGCCCCGTAGCTCAACGGTTAAGCCCCGCGGCAATTTACCCAATGAATTAATTGCTTTCTGCACATCATCAGTAGCTGTGCCCAGGTCTTTATTATTCAAATTAGCGGTTACCGATAGCATGGGTATTGCGCCTATATCATCATCTTCGCCATAGGTGGTGCCGGTGGTTATGTTGGCCACATCGCTTAATACCGGCCGGGACTGGTTGCTTAACACGGGTATTTCACGAATATCATTTATACTGGCCATCTGGTATTCGGGCACTTCTACCTGCACGGCGTAGCTTAAGCCAACTTTTTCATCCAACCATACAACTTTTTCGGTGTACCGGGATGATGAGGTAGAAGCAACCAGCGACCGGGATATATCATTTAAACTTACCCCCAACTGGGCCGCACGCTGCCTGTCGATATCAATATTCAGGGTAGGATATTTAAACGACTGGCCGATCTGCGCATCGCGCAGGTAGGGTATTTTTTTTAATTTATCCAATACCTTAAAAGCGAATGCCACATTTTGTGCCTTGTTTTTGCTTGATATAGCAATTTCAACAGGCGTTGGCGATCCCTGGCTCAAAATTTTATCAGTAAGCTCAATAGGCTCGAAAGAGAGCAATATTTCAGGCAACTGCTTATGCATTTCGGCACGGAAGCGTTCTTTCAGTTCATCCAGGTCAACTTTATAGTCTTCCTTTAAATTTACCTGCATTACGGCCTCCTGCGGGCCTGCCATAAATAAATAAATTGGGCTGGTTGAAAATTGTCCGGGATGTTGCCCAACCAGTGAAGACGTAACTTCAATGTTTTGTTTGCCCACCAGGTCGTTCAATATATGCAGAGCTTTAAGGGTAATAGCTTCGGTGCGCTCCAAACGTGTGCCATCCGCCGCCCGCAGCCGAACCTGGAACGTGCCCGAATTTACTTTTGGCAATACATCGCGCCCTATTGTGTTTAACAGCAGGAACGCCAAACCACAAGCCGCAATGGCATAAAGCGATACAATGATCTTGCGGTTAGGCATCATCCTATCCATTAAAAGTAAAAAGCGAAGCCTGAATTTATCAAACCGGGTTAACTTGCTTTTATCCTTTTGGGTAGCATTTTTTATGGCGAGTTCTTTTTGTTCCCACGCGTCGCCTTCATCATCCAATGCGAAACCATCGGGGTGACTTTTATCCTCATGCTCATTTTTCATTATCCAGTTGGCCATAACCGGCACAAAGGTTTGAGCAAGCAGGTATGAAGTGACCATGGAAAAACCAATAGCCAACGCCAAAGGCAGGAACAATGCGCCCGGGATGCCCTTCATGGTAAAGGCCGGCGCGAACACCGCCAGTATACAAAACAAAATAAGCAGCTTGGGGAACGCAATTTCTTTACAGGCATCCCATATAGCCAAAGCCTTAGGTTTGCCCATATCAAAATGCTGGTGAATATTCTCGATGGTAACTGTTGATTCATCGACCAGGATACCTATAGCCAGCGAAAGCCCGCTCAGCGTCATGATATTTATGGTTTGATGAAACAGCGACAGGAAAAATATGCCCGATATAATAGAAGTAGGTATAGTTAATATAACAATGAGCGCGCCGCGCCTGTCGCCCAAAAATAAAAGCACCATTAAACCGGTAAGCACAGCGCCTATTGCCCCCTCCTCGGCCAAACTTTTTACCGCGTTAATAACATATACCGATTGATCGAACACATAGGATAGTTTCACATCTTCGGGCATCAGGGCCTGGAAACGGGGTATAGCTTTTTTAAGGCCCTGTACCACATCCCACGTTGAGGCATCAGCCGATTTGGTTATGGGCAGGTAAACCGAGCGCTTGCCGTTAATAAGCGCGTAGCTGGTGGTAATATCAGCGCCATCCTCTACAGTCGCGACATCCTTTAAAAACACCGTTTGTATGCCGTTTTTATATATAGCTATATCTCCAAAATCCTTAACCTGCTTCATGCTGGTATTAGCAGGGGCCAGGTAATTATAATCGCCTATGCGCACGTTACCCGCGGGCGTATTCTGGTTATTATCGCGCAGGGCGGTAACTATTTGGTCGGGCGTTAAATTATGCGCGCGTAGCAGTTCCGGGTCTACTTTAATTAAAATACTGCGTTGATTACCCCCAAACGGCGCCGGGGCAACCAGGCCGGGTATAGAGGTAAATGAAGACCGGATGTATATGTTGGCGAGGTCAAGCAGTTCGTTATTGGTTTTTGTTGGACTGGTTAATACCAGTTGCCCAACGGGCAAGGTAGAAGCATCGAACCTTAAAATAAAAGGCGGCTGCGAACCGGGCGGAAAGTTTGCCTGCGCCCTGTTGGTGTAGGCCGTTACCTCGGCGGCAGCCTGCGCCATGTTGGTGCCTTCGTAAAAAGTAAGCTTCATGAGTGTTAACCCTGTTATATTGCGGGTTTCTATACTCTTTACGCCCGATACATATAATAATAAGTTAACGTATTGCTTACCAAAGTACGATTCCATCTGGTTAGGCGTATAACCGCCATACGGATGCGACACATAAATTACGGGCAGGTTAAGGTTAGGGAAAATATCTATTTTGATGGTGCGAATGGCCCCAATACCAAAGAAGAACAACCCCGCTACTAAAACCAGTACGGTAATTGGCCTTCTGAGTGCGCCTTTTATCAATCCCATTATTTATATTTTGTTAAAAATTATTCATAAATACACCAAAATCGCCGGTGGCGGCTGCTTTATACAAAACCGCCTGCCAAACGTTGTTCGAGGCAATATCCCGGTCAACTTCGGCACGGTTCAATACATATAGCGCTTGGGTGAAATCAACAATATTTGAAAGCCCGTTTCTATATAAAGCAAATTTTTGGTTATAAGCATCGGTAGCCGCTTTAACCTCAACCGGCGCTTCTTTATAATTCTTTAAAGCGTTGTTGATGCGTGTTTCGGCCAATAATTGCTGATCGCGCAATTGCTGGCCAACCACGTCATATTCGTTCCGGTATTGATCGGAAATAAACTTTTGCGATTGCACCTGGTACCTCACCCTGAACGGGTTGGTAACATTCCATATCACGGCCGCGCCAATTAAATAATTAAACCGGGTTGGGTCGGCGCCCGCGCCAAAGCCGGTGCTGTAATCGGTTGTATTGGTGCCATAATCGGCCTTAAAACCCGACCCCCTGCCCTGGTAAACACCAAACAGGCTAAATGTTGGGTAACTGAATGTGCTTAAATATTTGGCCTGTTCATCGCTCACCCCTATCCGGTTACGAAAATAACGCAATTCGGGATGGTCATCAAAATTCACGAGGGGCTGCGCGTCGGGTTTTGGCGGCGTTTTGGTTACAAATGCGCTGTCTAATATAAAATCCTGCGGTGGTATGCCTAAATATTGCGCCAGCTGGCTGCTTTGGTCCTGTACTGCTTGCTGTGAATTGGTTAACGCTATTTTGGCGTTGGAGACTTCCGCATTTGCCAAAGCGGAATCCACGCCGGGGTTTAACCCGTTTTTTACCCGGGCAACCACTACCCTTTGCAGATCTGTCGCGCGGTTCAGGTTATCCTGCTGCGCCTTGCTTAGCTGCTGGGCTATGAGTAAATTTAAATAGGTGCTTGCTACGCGCACTTCGTGCTGAAATTGCTCTTGCGCCAGATCGGTCTCATCCAATGATACGATGGAGCTTTGCACTTTAACCCGTTCCTTTGCTTTTCCGAATGCAAAAAAGTCCCAGTTTACATTGCTTACATATAGAGAGCCAAAGGCGGCATTGCTATTTTGATTGGGCAGCACCGGCCCCGATGAAGCCACCGCCAACCCATGATAGCCCAAAAGCGGGCCATTTGAGCCGTTAACCGTACCGTAGGCTTGCTGCAAAGAAATATTAAGGTCTGGCAGGGCTTCGGTATGAGTTTCTTTTAAAAAAGCTTTTGAAGCGTTTAGCTGGCTGGCCTTAGCTTTAATTGTTCCGTAGTTCGCCAACGCAATTTGCTCTGCTTCTTTAAGGCTTAATACCTTTTGCTGACTTCGGGCCTGGCTTGCATAAAAAATGCTAAAAACACCTAACAAGGCATATTTAGATACAGAATTGAACATTACACGGGGAATTATGTAGCGCAAAATTAAAAATTAGTTGATATTATAAACTAAATTATAACTGTGTAACAGAATTATCGCTATAAACTTACTAATAAGTAATGATTTGTGATTGGAAGTTAATTGGACTTTAAATAGTGATACTATCCCCTACCTTATAAATACCATTAAATTTTATTCCCTGCCTGTCAAAATGTTTCTGGTAGGCTTCATAACGCTGTTTAATAAAAAACTCTTTGGCGTAGCCATCGTGAACAGGCAGTATTTGTTTGGGCCGCAATTTATCGGCAAAGGCGGTGATCCGCAACTCGTTGGCAAAGGGCGCCATAGTTACCATTATTAACAACTCAATACCTTCATAAGCAAATAACGCGTCTTCCATCGAATCAACCGGGTGCAGCACTTGGTCGTTTATTAAAAAACCCGTCATTTGCGGCAGGGGGTTATCTAATATGGGTTCGTGTACAACAGTTATAGCCTGCAGTTTAAACGGACCCAAATGATGAATGCCATCCTTCCATACGCTATGGGCTATGCCTGCTTTTTGCAATACTTCACCCACCTGTTCATTGGTATATATATTCGCGCCGCTTAAGTTGGCTATATTTTTAAGGTTTTCAGTATCCAGGTGATCGGGGTGTATATGGGTTATGATAATACTATTCACCTCAGCAAACATAGCAGGACTTACTATTCCTTCGGCAAAAGTGAATTTACCCGGATCGAATAATAATTTATGCCCGTTCAACTCAAACACCAAACAGGAATGGAGGTATTTCGAAATTTTCATACCGATATGATTAAAAGAATAACTGTATGTCCCTGTAAAAGTTTTTTCTTCTATTGGGCTGTTATGAAATTACAAAATATCCACCAACTCGCTAAACCGGCTAATAGTAGCTACCTGGTCCTCCTCGACAACCCCAAACCCGTAATCCGCAAAAATAAACGGTATGCCTGCTTTTACGGCTGCAGTATAATCGCCCATAGTATCGCCCACATAAACCGGGGCGGCAAGGTTATGGTCTTTTATAATATCCATGATATTGTCGGCCTTGGGCAGGCTTTTGGTACCATAACATTGGTGCCCTAAAAAATAATGCTCCAGTCCGCTTATTTTAAAAAACACCTCGATATACCCGCTTTGGCAATTACTTACTATAAACAGTTTGTATTTTTTTGTTAACTGCTTTAAAGTCTCCTCCAGGCCGAGATAAAGCTCGCCGCCTTTTTCGTAAAGTATTTCCAGTTATTTTTTACTGGCGATAGTTTTAAAATCTTCGCGCTGCCCTTCCGTTAAATAAGGCAGTAAAGTCTCAAAAATAGCCTTATAGGTCATCCCGGTTATAGAATGGATCATCGGTTGGGTAAAATCCTCCTTAATATAATCTACCTGCTGTTTGGCGGCCTGCCAGGCCAGCACCACATTGGCCGAGCTATCCCAAAGCGTACCATCCAAATCAAAAATAATGCTGTCGAATTTGTTTTTTAGTGAAGTGTCCATCAGGCGGCAAAAATAGGTTTTATTTTTCGCCGGGTATGCTTTTACCGTTATAAACGCTTCAAATTTTACTCAAATTCAATTATTATATTTATCGAAAAAATATTTCTTGAAACTGCTTATAGTAGAAGACGAACAAGGTTTAAGGGAAAGTATTGAACGATATTTTACCGAAGAGGGAATTATTTGCGAAAGCTGCAGTGATCTGAGTACTGCCATCAGCAAAACCACGCTATATCAATATGATTGCATATTGCTTGATATTGGCCTGCCCGATGGCGAAGGCTTTGCCCTGCTGGAACATTTAAAAGAAGGCGGAAAAAACGAAGGTGTATTAATTATTTCGGCACGTAATTCATTGGATAACAAAGTACAGGGATTAAACCTGGGGGCCGATGATTACCTGACCAAACCGTTCCACCTGGCCGAATTGAAAGCAAGAATAGCCGCCATATTCAGGAGGAAAGCGTTTAATACAACCAATGTACTAACCTACGACCAGATCAGCATTAACCTGCTGGCGCGCGAGGTTGAAGTAAACACAACAGGTATTATACTTACCCGGAAAGAATATGATATGCTGTTATATTTTATAGCCAACAAGGGGAAAGTAATATCGAAAAATGCTATTGCCGAACATTTATGGGGCGATGAAATTGACCTGATAGATAGTTTTGATTTTATATATACCCATATTAAAAATATCCGCAAAAAACTAATGGAAGCAGCGCATAAGGATTATATTAAATCTGTTTATGGTGTAGGTTATAAATTTTTATAGCATGAAACTATCAGCCCACTATAGTAAAGCCACGTTGATCATTACTTTCTCAGTATTGTTTATCGCGGGTATAATTTACTACTGTACCATAACCTATATTGTTAATAATCAGCTTGACCGCGACTTAAAAGAAGAGGTAGAGGAAATAACCGAGTTTGTAAACCTTAATCAACGCTTGCCCGGAAAGCTTGATTTTGAGGACGACCAACTCACACTCACCAAAACAAATGAAAAGTTAAATGAAATGGCTTTTTATGACGCGCCTTATTATAAAAAAAAGCATAAACCCGGGCATAATAAAACCGAATCGGGCAGGGCAGTAAAAGCGTTAGTTTCATTAAAAGGTGATAATTACCTGTTAACCGTTACCGAATCAAAGGATGCGTCTGAACATTTGACACAGCTGATAATTGGTATAACTTTGTTGCTTACCGCGCTTTTATTGCTAATTCTGGCTATTACTAACCGTTATATTTTTAGGGGGTTATGGAAACCTTTCTATTCTATTTTACAACAATTAAAAGCATTTAATATTGCCGATTCGGGCAGCTTTAATTTGAGTAAAACCAACATCGATGAATTTGGGGAATTGAATGAAGCAGTGATAACCATGTCTGCAAGAGTTAAAAGTGATTATCAAAACTTGAAAACCTTTACCGAAAACGCGTCGCATGAGATGCTTACCCCTATAGCTGTGATCACCTCAAAACTGGATACGCTTATACAGGACGAAAAACTTAAGGCTGAACAATTTACCCAGATAACTGATATATATGCGGCTACAAATAAACTATCACGTTTAAACCAATCGCTTTTATTACTGGTTAAAATTGATAATGACCTGATACAGGACAATGCCACTTTTAATTTAAAAGACATTATTCTTGAAAAAATACATCAATTCCAGGAACTTAATCAAAACAAGCAAATAGAAATAACGGAGTTGCTTGGCGATAAAGAAATTACTGCCAGCAGGTATTTAATTGAGATATTGATCAACAATCTTTTTAACAATGCCATAAAACACAATATTACGCGTGGCAAAATATTTATTGACCTTACCCCAAATGAATTGGTGTTTCAAAACACCGGCGAAAGCGGCCCGCTTAATAGCAGTGAAATTTTTGAACGGTTTAAAAAAGGAAAAAATTCTGATGGTACAGGTTTAGGCTTAACCATTGCCAAAAATATTTGCAGCCAATATGGTTTTAACCTTACCTATAGCTTTGAATCATCGTTACACACGTTTAAAATAAGCTTTAAATAGTTGTTCAGGGGTTAACCATAACTATTTCCATTTCTGTCAGCTCCTTGCTTCGTGTTGATCGGTTTAAAAAGGCCGGTATTAAGCGGCTTATCCAGTAACGCTGATAGGTTTTAAGTGGTTGTAAATGCAAGCCGTTGGCGGAAAGATTTTTAATTGTACCCGCATCGGCGTACAATATAAATGGCGCGGGCGGAAGCCGCTCCCCGGCATCGACGGTTATCACCGGCGCGTCGCTGTAAAAATTCATTGCCGAAACATAATCATCCTTAATTTGTACCACCGGAAGTTTTTGGGGATTATGCTGGTTGATCCACATAGCCGCCTCGCTTCCGGACTGATAGCGCAGTAATGAAGTATAAAACACGGTATTCAAATACAGGTTGATAATAAAAGAGGCCAACAGAGTTCGTAATACTATCCTGGGAATAACCTTATTGGTTATCATTTGCGGCAACAGCCCTAAGGCCAGCAATAAAATAAATAAACAAATGCCAATAGTTAGGGTAAAAGTTTCAGGCCGGTAAAAATAATGCAATAGCCCCACCACCAGCAATAACAGTACAATAATTACGGTTTGTATAATGCGGATAGCCTTTACGCTTTTTTCAGTTTTAATATGGTATAAGTACTGCGCGGTTATAATGGCGAAAAACGGGTATACAATATTGAGATAATGCGGCAACTGAAATTTTGAAGCCGAAAAAAGCAGGAAGGTAAGCATCGATCCGCATAAGCAGTACCACTCTGTATGCCGGACATTCCTGCTGCCCTTTTTTATAAATTGAAATATAGCCGCGAATAATAAAAGCGACCAGGGCAGAAATGCCCATAAAGTAGTATGTACAAAAAAGAAAGGGTCGCCGTTACCTTTAATAGGGCCGGTATTAAAAAAACGGCCAAACTGGCTATCCCAAAAAAAGAACCGGATACCCGATACATTGTGCCTGTCGAAAATTAATTTTTCGGGATGGAGGTCAAATTGACGGTACAGGCAATAGAGTTCGGGGGTGATAAATAGCAGTATCAATACAACGGCAATCAACCAGCGCAGGTTAAAAAGCTGTTTCCATTGCCGGGTTATCATAAAATGTCCGGCTATGGCGCCGCCGATTGGTACCAAAGCTATAGGGCCCTTAGTCATGATGGCGCAGGCGGTGAAAAGGCAGCCCGCTACCAAATGCCAATAATTATTACCCGTATGCGCTTTATAGAAATGATAAACAGCGGCAATCACCAACCCGGTTAAATAGGGTTCGGCACGTACATCATTGTTCGACAGGATAATATGCTGCGCGGTAAGCAATATCAGCACTGCCCACAAGCCAATTTGTTTATTATACAATGCTTTCCCAAACAAATAAGTATAACCGGCGCCCATCAATAAAAACAATATGGCAGGCAGCTTATAGGCCCAGGTTTTAAACCCGAAACACTTAAAAAAAAACGCGGTAACCCAAAAAGGAAAATGAGGTTTATCCAGCCAGTCCTTGCCATAGGCAAACAGTTCGGCATAGTTGTTACGCTGTACCATAGTTTTTGCTATAGCCGCGTATAAAGTACCGTCGGGACCGGTTATGGGCACAAATAGTCCGCTAAAATTTATAGCTGCAGCCATCCCTATAAATAGGTACAGCCATTTAGTATTAATCGCGGCGGAGTTTAGTTTATTCATATTACAACCGGGTAAATGTAAGCAGAGTTTTGATATTGGTTTATAATGAATTTTTTATATTAAATTTAGCCTGTCAATATTTCTCAAATATTGAATTAACCAATTAACCACACAATGAAAAAACTGCTTATTGCATTTATTGCGCTATTGCTTGTGCAACCATTTGCATCCTCGGCCCAAATGGGGAAGGTGTTTGACCACCTTACAATGCCCAGTAAAATATTAAACAGCACCCGGAATTATGCCGTTTATTTACCGCCTGATTATGAAACCTCCGACCGCACTTACCCGGTGTTGTACCTATTGCACGGGTCGCTTGACGACCAAACCGGGTGGGTACAGTTTGGCGAAGTATCGCATATTGCCGATAAGGCAATAAACGAAGGCACAGCAACCCCTATGGTAATTGTTATACTGGATGGCAACGGAGGGCGCCGGGGATTTGTAAATGACATTAAAGGCGACTGGAACTTTGAGGATTTCTTTTTCCAGGAGATGATCCCGTTCATCGAAAAGAAATACCGCGTTAAAACTGATAAGAAATTCCGCGCGGTTTCGGGCCTGTCAATGGGTGGCGGTAGTACTTTTATATACGCCTTGCATCACCCGGAAATGTTCTCGTCGGCCTGCCCGTTAAGCGGTGACATTGGCCCGGTTACGCTGGAAGACGCGCGCAAAGCTTATACCCGCGGCAACCCCAACCTGCCCGATTCGGTTATTGTAAATTATTATAAAAGCCATAGCGTTATTTCAATGATAGAAAACATGCCCGAAGCGCAGAAAAAGGCAGTACGCTGGTATATGGCAGTTGGCGATCAGGATGGTTTGGGCGAGGGTGACGCGCTGGTGCATATCGCTATGCGCAAAGCCAATATCCCGCATGAGTTTCGTGTTGAGGACGGCGGCCATAACTGGGTGTTTTGGCGCGCATCATTAGCCAAAGTATTGGATTTTGTATCCGAAGCATTTCACCAACCATGATCTTTTTGATTAACAAACAGTAATTAAACTATACATGAAAAAAATATTTGTTGCAGCAATTGCACTATTACTAAGCCCGGTTGTATTATTAGCACAAAGCGGGAAGGTATTTGACGATCTTTCATTACCCAGTAAAATATTAAAAAGCGAACGCAAATTTGCCATCTATTTACCACCCGATTACGAAACCTCAAAACGCAGTTACCCCGTGCTGTACCTGTTGCATGGCTCGGGCGATGACCAAACCGGCTGGGTAACCTTTGGCGAGGTACAGCATATTACCGATAAAGCCATAGCCGATGGCTCGGCAACACCCATGATCATTGTAATGCCCGATGCCAATACCGGCCGCCGGGGGTATTTTAACGATATTAAAGGCGACTGGAACTACGAAGATTTCTTTTTCCAGGAACTGATACCGTACATCGAAAAAAATTACCGGGCTAAAACCGATAAGCGTTCGCGCGCGATCTCGGGTTTATCAATGGGCGGCGGCGGCACTTTTATTTATGCCCTGCACCATCCCGAGCTGTTCTCATCAGCTTGCCCTTTAAGCGCTGCGGTTGGGCCAATGGCGCTTGCGGATGCCCGTACAACAGTTCTCCGCACACTTCCTGATGCCCCCGACTCGGTGGTAACTAATTATTATAACCGCCAAAGTGTTATCGCGTTGATAAATAATATGCCCGACGCACAGAAAAAAGCGGTACGCTGGTTTGCAGAGGTGGGCGATGATGATGCACTGAGCGAACCCAATTGCCTGGTACATATCGCTATGCGTAAAAAAGGAATAGATCACCAATTTCGTGTAGTTGACGGCGCCCATACCTGGACGGTGTGGCGCGGTGCCCTGCCGAAAGTACTGGCGTTTGTTTCGGACGCGTTTCACCAGTTTTAGATAGCCCCTCCCCGCACACGTCATTGCGAGCGTAGCGTGGCAATCTCTACACGACAGATATGTAATTCACCTATCGTGCAGAGATTGCCACACTCGTTCCTCGTTCGCAATGACGTTGTGGTTGTGGGCTTACTTCTTCACCGTATTCAACAATCTATACCCTACCAGCTCTTCCCAGCGTGCGGATGGGGGACGATAATAAACCAGTAGCTGGTAGTCATTTTCTGTATCAAAATGGGTCCCTTCAATGGGCACGTCGTCAGCGGTGCCAGTTTTACTGTCAACCCAAATATATTCATAATCATATACACCCTGCTTTAAAAACAGGTTGGTATAAAAGCGGCCCTTTACAGGCTCGTAATCCATTTTACTGCGCTCATCAATTTTGTAGTCATTAAACTTACCAACAATATAAGCGGCGCCTTCCTTATCCGTTTTATTGGCGGCCAGGCTGAAATACATATGCGCGTAATCAGCATCACGGCGCGGGTCGTTACCATCCTGGTTCAGGACGAAAAAGTTACCGTCGTTATCATACTGGAACGAATAAGTAGTCTGGTCGCGAAGCGGATCGCCTAATAAAACAACGGTATAAGCCGTATCATGATAAATATGCGAAACCCTGTCTGAATTCAATTTCAAACTGCGGGTATCAAAATGCCTGAATTCGTTTCTCGCGGGAAAATCGTTCGTGCTATAATCATTATACACCAGTTGCTGCCCCCTTATAGTGGATGGCGCGGTATTCCATATCCCGGTTTCGGCTCGCCCGTTTTGCATGATCAATACCCGTATATCCGCATTGGGATTTTGTACCGGTAAACCGCCGCAATTCACCTGGAAATTAATTTTTTGATTGGTTTGCCGCAACGAGGGGTCATTTGAAGCAACAATATCAGCAGCCACCGAAACCCTGGTGCCCACTACATACAACCTTCGGGTCAGTATCATTTTCGACTGGTCATCATCCTCATAAACTTTCAGGATATAATTGCCGGCTATTTTGGGGGCGATTATATCATTAGGTAATTTCAGCTCGTAATGCGTATATTTTTGAATGGTACTGGAAGAGTAGGTATAATCCGTTATCCTGTCATCCGAAAAACTTTTTAAATACTCGGATGATGATAAGTTAGATGAGTTCCATTTGCCGTCGCAATGCTCAATGGTATAATAATAATTACGGCTGCTCCCGCGCAGGTCATCAAATGCCAAAAGCACCTGCTCGCCCGATTGTAAAGCGATAATGGGAAAAGAGCCTTGTTTTTTGGTATTGTAAAACTCAACGGTTTTAATTGCGGTGCTGTATACGTTATTGTCGTAAGCGGATTGGGCGAAAGAACTGTTACCAAATAAAAAAACAAACAAGCATATAAAAAACCACGCGTCATTGCGAGGAACGAAGCAATCTCTGCATCGACAGGCATTGCAGTTTGCTTTTATCTTTTCAACAATATTATACTGTTTGATTTGCATATGAAGAGATTGCTTCGTTCCTCGCAATGACGCTTTAATTAACTACGCCTCCAACTCCAAAATCTGCTCAGCCAATGTTTCCCATTGCTGTTGAATTTGTTCTAATTCAGCTTTCTTTTGAGAATAAACGGTGTTGGTTTCTTTCAGTTTAGTAGGGTCAGTATAAATTTTATCATCAGCCAATTGGCTTTCCAGTTGCTTAACTAATAGTTCCAGCCCGGCAATCTGCTCTTCCATTTTTGAAAGATCAGTATTCAGCTTTTTTAATTGCTGATGCTTATTGTCTGATGGTTGATGAAGTTTAATAGGTTCTAATTCCTTTTTTTCTTCCTTTTTTGGCTGAGGAGTTGGTATCGCCGCTTTTGGTTCCAGTTTGCGTTTTGATGACCACTCTTCATATTCTACATAAGTGCCGGGGTACTGTTTTATTTTCTGATCTTCAATGAACCATATCTTGTTGGCTACCTTATCCAGGAAATACCTGTCGTGCGATACCACGATAAGCGTACCTTCATATTGCTGCAATGCCTGCACCAATATATTTACAGAAGCCATATCAAGGTGATTGGTGGGCTCATCCAGTATCAGGAAGTTAGCGTCGGCGGTTAACGCTTTGGCTAATGCCACCCTTGATTTTTCACCACCCGAAAGCACTTTTATCTTCTTAAATACATCATCTCCCGTAAACAAAAACGAACCTAAAATAGAACGCAGCTCTGTTTCGGTGTGTTTGGGCGCGAAGGCCTGCAGTTCCTGCAATACCTGGTTCTCCAAATGCAGCGATTCTAACTGATGTTGCGCGAAAAATGTTTGCGTTACATTATGGCCGGTCAGGCTGGTGCCTTTAAACTCTTTATCGGCCCCTGCAATAATGCGCAACAGGGTTGATTTACCTTTACCGTTCGCGCCGATAAGGGCTATTTTATCGCCTTTTTCAATTATCGCTTCGGCGTTATCTAAAATATCAATAGCCGGGTATTTTTTGGTGATATGCTCCATCGTTACCACGTGCCTCCCCGATTGCCTGCTGAAACGGAAACTGAAGTTAACGCTCGGGTTATCATCATCCACATCATCCACCCGCTCCAATTTATCGAGCATTTTTATGCGCGACTGCGCCATCTTAGCTTTGGTTGCCTTGGCTCGGAAACGCTCAATTAAACGCTCCTCCTGTTTTATTTTTGACTGCTGGTTTTTAAACTCTCCCCGCTGAATTTCTTCGCGCATGGCCTTTTCTTCGAGGTAAAAAGTGTAGTTACCTGCATAAACATTCAGCTTACCCTTACGCGCTTCAACTGTGCGGTTTATTACCCTATCCAAAAACCATCTATCGTGCGATACAATCACAATGGCGCCGCTAAACGCTTTTAAATAATCTTCCAGCCATTGTATAGAGGGTAGGTCGAGGTGGTTGGTAGGCTCATCCAGCAATAAAATATCGGGTGCCTGTAATAATATCTTGGCCAGCATTACCCGCATCCGCCACCCACCCGAAAAGGTGCTTAACTTACGCGAGCAATCAGCTTCGGTAAATCCTAAACCTGCTAAAATTTCATGCGCCTTATATTCAATATTATAACCGTCAAGCAGCTCAAACTCATGTTGCTTATCGCTTAATTTATGCAGCAGATCTTCTGTATAATCTGTTTCCAGTTTTTGAAGCAGGGCTTCTATCTCGTCATGCAATTGGTTCTGTCGCTCAAAGGCCTCCATAGCCACATGCACAATGTTTTTATCGGATGAGTACGACAGCAGGTCCTGGTTAAGGTAACCCATCGTCAAATCCTTAGCCATTGATATGGTACCCGATGTAGGACTATATTCGCCGGTAATAATTTTCAGGAGGGTGGTTTTCCCGGTTCCGTTAGCCCCAATAAGGCCTATTTTTTCACCGGGTTTAATGTGCCAGTTGGCTTCATCATATAATGCGCGCGCACCGATCTCGAACGTAAGGTTGTTTATAGCAATCATTTCGCCGCAAAGATAGGGTTTTTGAGGCGAAAGGTAAAAGGTTAAAGGCGAAAGGTAAGGGCATAGTGGTCAATCCTCAGCATCTACTGTAGCATATCAACTATTATTAAACTAAAGCAAACCTTTTGCCTTTCACCTTTTACCTCAAAACCTACCCCTTAACCGCCTCCAGCCAGGTACGCGCCATTAGCGCAGCGCCGGCCACAGATGGATGTACACCGTCAGGTGTCCAGTAAGCAGGTGGGGCCTGGGTTATTGCTTTATCATAAACTGCCTGGAAAGGCACAAACGGGGCGTTATATTGGTCGGCCATATCCTTTGCCGCTTTGCGGAACAGGTTGAACGTCGGGTACCATTTATCATCAACGGCTTTTACACCTAATACAGCATAAGGTTCGCAAATAACCAGTTTTACATTGGGTAATGCCTGTTTGGTACGGTCAAGTAATTTTTTATAATCGGCTATATAAGTTTCTATAGTGCCTTTATAGCCATTGGTTAAGGTATGCCAAAAATCATTCACGCCAATATGTATACTTAAAACATTCGGATTTATAGCAATGGTATCCGCGTCCCAACGGTCGGCCATTTGATAAACTTTATTACCGCTAACGCCTTTGTTAAAAAATTTCAGGTCCTTATCAGGGTGCTGCAGCAATAATTCGCCGGTAGCCATTAGCGCATAACCATTTCCTAACGCTCCGGCATTATTGGGTGCCGCGACACCGTTTTTGCTGCGGCCCGAATCGGTAATAGAATCGCCCTGGAAAAGAATAGTATCACCCTTCTCAATAGTTACCCGTTTGCCTTTCGGCGCGGCAGCGAAAGCCGAGGATACAATTTGCGGGATACTGATAGCGGCAATGGTGCCGAAGGAAGCGTTACGGATAAAACTGCGTCGGTTGTTCGTTTGGTTCATGGTTAATAGTTGATGGTTCATGGATGATAGTTCATAGCGGCAATTGGTTAACGTTATGACTTAGGCTGGGGCTAATATAAGTATTTTTATTATTCAAAGAATAGCCGCAGCCCCCTCTAAATCTCCCCCGGTAGGGGAGACTTTTGATTTGCCAAAAATTAAACCTTTTGCGTTTATTGATAAGGGGGCCTTGAGTGTGGGGAAAGTCTCCCCTACAGGGGGAGATTTAGAGGGGGCTAACCATGAACCATCAACCATGAACTAAAAAACCTAACTTTGCACCATGTATCCGCTGCTCAAACCTATTCTCTTCCTGTTCGACCCTGAAAAAGTACATTATTTTGTAACCCGGAATTTAAAAAGGTTTAACCGTTTTCCCGGCGGCGCGGCATTGAGCAGGGCTTTATGGGATTTGAAAGACACCCGTTTAGAAAAAGAAGTATTCGGCCTTAAATTTAAAAACCCTGTAGGTTTAGCTGCTGGCTTCGATAAAAATGGCGAGTTCATTGGCGAAATGGCCAATTTGGGGTTTGGCTTTATTGAGGTAGGCACGGTAACGCCCCTGCCGCAGCCCGGCAACCCTAAACCGCGTATGTTTCGCAGTGTGGCCGATAAGGCAATAATTAACCGCATGGGTTTTAATAATTTGGGCGTTGATGTGGTTGCCGAACGGATAGCCACCTACCGCAGAAATGCCCCCCCGGCGCAAAAAGGCTTAATAATTGGCGGCAACATCGGTAAAAATAAAAATACGCCCAATGAGGACGCGGTAAGCGATTACATTAAATGTTTCGACCGTTTATTTGATGTGGTTGATTATTTTGTAGTGAATGTAAGCTCTCCCAATACGCCCGGTTTGCGTGCCCTGCAGGAAAAAGAGCCGCTAATGCACCTATTAAACACCCTGCAGCAACGCAATAACAAAAACGGCATAAGCAAACCTATCCTGTTAAAAATAGCGCCCGACCTCTCTAATGAGCAATTAGACGATATTGTAGAGATCGTTCAACAAACAAAAATAGCCGGGGTTATTGCCGCCAATACTACCATTGATAAGGCCACGCTGACCAATAAAAAAATAAAAGAAGAAGCGGGCGGTTTAAGCGGAGTGCCTTTGGCTAAGCGGTCGACTGAAGTTATACGTTACCTTGCCGAAAGGTCAAAACACGCCTTCCCCATCATTGGGGTTGGCGGCATACATTCCGGTGCCGACGCGCTGGAGAAACTGGAGGCCGGCGCATCGCTTGTTCAATTATATACGGGGTTTATTTATGAAGGGCCCGGGCTGATAAAAAGGATAAATAGAAAGATATTGTCTGAACCATGATTTTTAGGATTTGAGGATCACCTTGAGTGGTAATCCCAAACAAAATCAAGGTAATCTTTTAATCCCAAAAATCATGGTTCAGACAAAACTCACAAAAAATCCCGCCGATATAAAACCAGCAGGACTCAAAAAATCACTCTTCTAACAATATTATTTACCTGCAGCTTTGGCTAAAGCCACATTGTTTTTTGCTATCTGGTTGTTTGGCGACTCGTGCGAGCGGCTTCCCGGTTCCAGGTTGGTAGCATTCTTTAAAAACTGAACTTCTAATCTTGAAGTGGTTTTATTTTTTCTATCTTTTCTTTTTAAACGTGTTACGCCCATGATAATTTTTATTTAATATTTTTGTTAACCTCGAGGTCGGGAGCGGATTCGAACCGCTGTAAAAGGTTTTGCAGACCTCTGCCTAGCCACTCGGCCACCCGACCAATTTTAAGGATTGCAAAAATAGCAATTATTTATTATTTATTATAAGCGTTTAGCGATTAAATTGAAAACCCTGTATCTGCTGCCGATGTGCCCGGACCGCCTGGACCACATGGTCCACCTGGTCCGGGGTGGTCCGGGGTGGTCCACCTGGTCCACTAAATTTTTATTTATAAATGCTTACTTCTGGTTATCTCTGAGCAGAATATGGCTGTTGCAATAGCTACGTTCAATGATTCGGCATGGCCCATGCGCGGTATGGTTACGGCTTTGTTAACCAACTGCTTAACCTCAGGGCTGAGGCCGTTACCTTCATTACCCATTACAATTAGCCCTTCGGGGCCGAAATTTGTATGGTAAATATTTTCACCATCTAATAAAGCGCCGAATACGGGCAGATTAACTTGTGATAAAACAGCAGACAGATCGGTATAATGCACATTAACTCGCGCTAACGAACCCATTGTTGCCTGCACTACCTTAGGGTTATATACGTCTACACTATCTTCCGAACAAATAATATGTTCTATTCCAAACCAATCGGCGGTGCGGATAATGGCGCCCATATTACCAGGATCTTGTATGCCATCCAACAATATTGAAAATTTTTTGTTAAGCATATTGTAATTTAAAACAGGCCATTGGGGGATTTTAATTACCGCGATAATATTGGCAGGAGTTTTTAAAGCGCTTATTTTTCCGAGTATGCCGGATGAAATTTCCTGAAAGTTTATTTTCTGCGATAATTTAAGCACTTTTGGGGCAATGGCAGGCGTATAGTAAACGGTTTCAACCTGGTAAGGCGAGTTAACAAATTCGCTGACCGATTTGTAGCCCTCAACTAAAAAAAAGCCGTGTTCCCTGCGAAATTTTTTATGTTGCAAAGACTGTAATAAACTGATATGAGATTTTGAAAGCATACTTTAATAGAATAAATAGTTATCTCGTTGCAATATTAAGTATTCTTCTGCTCTTTACGGGCTGGGGCTGTAGTTTAACGCGCGGGCTTAAGGGCAACCAGTCGCTGGTACGTAAAGTTGTGATAAAGGGAATGGATAAGGAGTTTGAAGAACAGGCTCTAAACTACGTTGACAAACAACAGCAGCCTAACAATGTAATTAACCTGCAGCTTTATTACATGTTTAATAAAAGCGGTAAAAGAAATATTGGCGAGCCCCCCTCAGTTTTAGACAGCAACCTGGTTGATTTTTCACGTATTCAAATAGAAAAGTTTATACAAAGCAAAGGGTATTTAAAGGCTAAAGTAGCTGATACTATTACCATTAAAAAGAAAAGAGCTACCCTGTTATTTACTGCAACTGAGGGCCCGATGTTTAGAATACGTAAAATTAACGATAGCATTCCGGATGTAAAAGTGCGCAACCTATACCGTGCTAACCGTAACAATTTTTCACATTTACAACCGGGGGGGCGTTTTGATACCGATAGTGTGGCTTATGACCGTGACGCTTTTTTCCTGTTAATGAAGCGCAATGGGTATTACGATTTTTACCGCCAGTACATCAGGTTTGTTGGCGATACTACTTTTAGCAGTAGCATAGTAGACCTGGATATGATAATTGATAACCCTGCCGATAGGCCGGATCATCCCGTTTATACTATAAATAACACATTGATTACCATAGGCTCTAACAGGCGCAATACATTGAAAGCAGATACCATACAGGTCGACTCCCAATTCAGGTTTGTTGATTATACGCACAAGTTTAAACCTCATACGGTTACTGATTATGTTTACGAGATAAAAGGAGATCTGTTTAACACCGATATGCAAACGGTCACCACTTCGCGCCTTTCAGAATTAAATGTTTTCGTTAATGTTCCCAACCCAACTTATACAAAAACGGCCGACAGCACCAACCGGTTAAACACCAGCATAGATATTATACCGCTGCCGCAAATGAGGAACCGTATGGAAGGTGAATTTTTATTTAGCGGTGGCCGGTATGGTTATAATATAGGCAATACCTTTACCGACCGTAACCTGTTTAAGCAGGCGGTAGCCTTACAGGTAAAAGTTAATTACAGCATATTGTTTGATAACAGCCGTAACACCGTAAGCTCAAGCGGTATTGAGAACCAGGATTTTAAAATAGGCGCGAGTTTGATCTACCCGCGTATAGTTTCACCATTTAAAGTGGCCAGGCCAGGCAAATTTGGTGTGCCCCATACTACATTTTCATCAAATTACTCGCTATTTTATCAAAATGGCCTGGTTGAACGTACAAGCTTTATCAATTCGGTTACTTACGATTTCCTGGAAACAGCAAACAAAGTCCATAGTATAACCCCTATTGATATTGAATTTTCAAAAGGTTCCATTGACCCGGTTGCTTACCAGGAATTGTTAAGCCAGAACCGTTATTCGTATATTTATTTAATAGGCCGCACTATTTTTACTACCGGCAGTCAATATACTTACCAGGCAAATGGTAATTTGCTAAACACTTACGGGAATTTTACTTATTTCAGGGGGTCGCTTGATGTAGGCGGCAATTTGCTTTCAGGCGTAAGCAAAATACTGAACACCCCTAAAGACACGCTTGGCCAGCGCACAATTTTGGGATATACTTTTGCACAATATGCCAAGGCCGAAATAGATTTCAGGGTGTATCATAGCTTAGGCGGCGAAAGGCAATTTATATTCCGGATAAACCCGGGCATTGGCGTTCCGTACGGCAATAGCAGCCAATTGATATTCGAAAAAAACTTTTATGCAGGCGGCGCTAATGATGTGAGAGCCTGGTTGCCCCGCACTTTGGGCCCCGGCCAGTTTAACCGCGGAACAGCCTACGGCACCGATACCGTTACCCGCCAACGCTTAAAATACCTGGACCAGTTTGGTGAAATAAAAATTATAGCCAATGCCGAATACCGGTATAAAATTGCCAATAACTTTTTCGGGTCAAAATTAAAAGGCGCCCTGTTTATGGATGCCGGCAACATTTGGCGCATACATAAAACCAGTGAGAACCCGAATGGCGAATT
>Ga0206969_1036_pt1 | contig 38893 bp, 31 predicted proteins | sample Alteio_BWOrgHeat_87_FD_153256 | JGI IMG/M metagenome (GOLD analysis project Ga0206969, IMG submission 153256) | Enriched cells from forest soil in Barre Woods Harvard Forest LTER site, Petersham, Massachusetts, United States -... | ecosystem: Environmental > Terrestrial > Soil > Temperate forest >... | reverse complement strand
ATCGACCGGGCCTTGATCGTTAAGGACTTTCACAAGAAGAAGGATGGCGAGAAAGAGCGGCAAATCCCGGACAGCTTCATCGACGACGAAATCGCAAACCGGCTGAACGAGCAATTCGACAACGACCGCTCTAAGTTCCTCGCCTACCTCCGCGCCAAGGGGGAAACGATGAAGGACTACCGGAAGGATATCGAGGAGGACATTATCTACGGGTACATGACCCACCAGCAGCACAAGAGCCAGACCGTGGTCAGCCCCGTGCGAATCGAGCAATTTTACAAGGAGAACAAGGATCAGTTCTACCAGGACGACGCGGTGCACGTCCGCATGATCCAGCTCACGCGGCACGAAGGGGACACGGACTCCTCGCTGCGCTCCCGGGCCGATGTGGTGATCAACCGCTTCCGCGCCGGCGAGAAGTTCGCCGACCTTGCCAAGGAAGTCAGCGAGGACCTCCACCACAGCAAGGGCAGCGATTGGGACTGGATGACCCGCACGAGCATGAATGCGCAGTTTGCGGACCAGGTATTTTCCCTGAAGAAGGGCGAGGCCACCGATCCCATCCTCACGGCCGACGGCTGCTTCATCTTCTTCGTCGAGGACCGGCGTTACGCCGGAATCCAGCCTTTGGAGCAGGTCCGCGGGCAGATCGAGAGAATCCTAGTCACCCAGATCAACAACGAGAGCAAGGATCACTGGCTCGAGCGGCTCCGTCGCGACGGATACGTGAAGCACTACTAAGGGTTCGACGCCATCAGGTTCCCCGAGGGAACCTTGACCGCCGCGTAGCCCTGACCCGAGTCCGAGAGTCCCCGGGCCAGGGCTAGCAGCGGATTGACCGACAGTTCATAGGCCTTCACCACTACTCCGACGTAATTCTGCGCGGTCACGAGCCGGTCATCCGTCTCGCCATTGTTCAGCCCCATCGTCACCCACCCGTCAGCCGTCTTGGCGACCAGGGCATGGGCTACAGACCATCCGGCCTCGCTGTTGAACACGATCGTCATGCCCGGCTTCAGCTCGGACATCGGCCGCTTCTCGACCACCAGCACCGTGTTGTCCTTGTAAAGGGGCATCATCGAGTCGCCGGCGCCCATCGCGATCTGCGCGCCCTGGTGGTTTGCGACGTACTCGCGGGCTTCGCGGACGGCGTCTCCAGGAGAAGCGGCCTCGGGCGCGGGCGACATTGCGGCGACCAGATCGGGAGAGAGTTTCGCCGAGCTCATCGTCGAGCATCCCGACCACATCAGGCTTCCCGTCGCCAAGAGGGCGATCGCGGAGGCGCGCAGCGAATTCTTTATATCTACGTGGATCATGTGGTGGGCGGGTCGAACTCTAACGCGCCCATTAAACGGTATTGTTCGTTTTTGATGAATAGGGGCTGACGCAGTGATCCCCGGAAACGATCGCCCAGTTCTCCCGGGTAGCACCCCCTACTCGAACCGGGATGCCTCCTCTCGAGCTGAGGGGCGCACCCCAGGCATTTTCCGGGTGGAAACAGTAGTGGAGAGCGCTTGTTCCCGCCTTCACACCTTTGCCAGCATCGGCGCACGGAATCCGAGCCCAAATATCCTCTCACCGAGCCGGAAAACCGACTTCGGGCGACCGCCGTCTCCGAACGCCCTCAGGAACGGCTCGAAAAGTTCGGCGCCCCCGCGCTAAGCGACGCGGAATTGCTGGCTCTTATGCTTCGAAGCGGCACCCGAGGACAGGATGTCTTAACCCTTGCCACCAAGCTCGTAGCGGAGGCGGGCTCGATCGCCGGACTGCTCACCTGGACGGAGCCGGACTTCCGGCGCCTGAAGGGAATCGGCCGGGTCAAGGCGCTCCAGCTCGTGACCGCGATGGAAGTCGCGCGCCGGGCGCTTTGCGCCCCCGGAACCGAAGCGCCGCTGCTCAACCGGGCCGATTTGGTCGCTAGCTACCTCCAGCCCGTGGCCTCCGGCCTCGAAGTTGAGAAGCTCTGGGTGCTTTGCCTGAATAGAAAAAACAGGCTACTCAAGCGGGTCGAGGTGAGTTCCGGGACCGCGACGAGCGCGCTCGCGCATCCACGGGAAATTTTTCGCGCCGCGATCCGGGAGGCCGCCTCCTCGATCGTCTGCGCCCACAACCATCCGAGCGGAGATCCCTCTCCATCCGCCGCGGACCTGCAAATCACGCGCCAACTTCGCGACGCCGCGAAAGCCGTGGAGATTTGCCTTCTGGACCACGTCATCGTCGGGCGCCCGGGCGCCGACCCCGCCGGCCGCGGCTACTACAGCTTCCGCGAAGCCGGGCTGATTTGAGCCCCCACGCCTGCACTATTTCGAAACTTGTCTCATTCGTCCGCGTTCTAACCTCAAATCTTCCACGATGAAGCGCTTCCTCAAGCAACTGACCCGAGAATTCCTCCTGCCGATGGCCACCCTGTTCATTTTCGTCGCGCCGGTTCGCTCCGCGGTGATCGACTGGAACTGGGTGCCGACCGGCTCGATGAAGCCGACGATTCTCGAGGGCGACCTGGTCCTCGTGAACAAGCTCGCCTACAATCTGCGCGTGCCGTTCACGACCCGCAGCATCGCCGGTTGGAGCTCGCCGCAGCGCGGCGACATCGTGGTCTTTATCTCGCCCGCCGATCAAAAGCGACTGGTCAAGCGGGTGATCGGCCTGCCCGGCGACGTGATCTCGATGCATGGCGATGCTCTGACCATCAATGGACAACCGCTGGACTACAGCGCCGCCGACGTGGCCCCCTTCTCGCGCGAAATCCGGGAGGACCCGAATCCCTGCGCCCTGCGCGAAGCGCTCGGCAATAGGCCGCACCAAATCATCGAGCTGCCCCATGTCCTCGCGATTCGCTCGTTCGCGCCCTATCGGGTGCCTGCCGGAAGCTATTTCGTCATGGGCGATTTCCGGGACGACAGTTTCGACTCCCGGTATTTCGGCACGGTGCCGCGCGATGCAATCTTAGGAAAAGCAACAGGCATCCTGGTTTCGTTCGACCTGCATCGCTACCTCCTGCCCCGAGTTCAACGCTTCGCCCACCCGCTGGAATAGCGGAAGCGAGTCCGGACCTACTCGACGAGCGGCTGGGTAGGGTCGATTTTTAACCACAGCAGCGCGCTCACGGCCGTCATGGCCGCCATCGGAATCAGGGGGGCGTCGTAGCTGCCGAATCCGGCGACAAGGTAGCCGAAAGCAACCGAAGCCAGGGCTGCGCCACCGATGTGGCCTGCCATGTTCATCGCCCCGCTCACCGCTCCGCTGTGCCTCCCGCCGACGTCCAGGCAGACCGCCCAGGCGACGGGCAGCATGAAATCGGAACCCGCATAGCCGAGCGCGAGGAACACGATCGACAGGACCTTGGAATGCGTCAGCGCGGTGGCCGCCGTGAAAATCGCGGACAATCCGAGCCCCGTGATGCCCACGAGTCTCCTTCCCCACTTGAGTCCGATCCTGCGAACGAGCGCGTCGCTCGTCAGCCCTCCCAGGACGTTTGCGCCCGCGCCAAAAACAAAGGGCAGCCAGGAGTACCTCAGGAGGTCCCGGGCGGCGAAACCGCGCCCATTCTGAAGGAAAATATTGAGCCAGGTGAGGTAGAAGTGGCTCGACCAGCAGTAGCAGAAATACATGGCGATGATCCACCAGAGGTTGGGCCGCGAAAACGCCCGGCCCCACGGCAGCGACTCGGACTTGGCCGGGGCCGCTCCTTCCCCGATCTCGCTGAGTTCGGATTCGCCCACGCCGATCTTTTCCCGAGGGCTGTCCCGAAACCACGCGAACCAGACGGCCGCCCACGCCGCGCCGACGATGCCGAGAAACAAAAATCCGACCCGCCATCCCAGCGTGGCCTGGATCGGAATCATGATCAACGGGGCCGCCGCGGCGCCAAATCGGCTTCCCATCCAGACGATGCCCTGGGCGCGCGCCCGCTCGTCCTTGGGAAACCAGCGCGCGATGCTCGCCGAACAGTTCGGGTAGGCGCCTGCGGCGCCGGCTCCGAAAAGGAACCTCGTCGTGAGGACCTGCCAGAAGTTCCGGGCGAGTCCCGTGAAGCCCGCGAACACGGACCACCAAACCACGATCCGGGTGAGAACGCGGCGCGTTCCCTTCCGATCGCCTTGTGCCCCGGCAGGTATTTCGAAGATTCCGTAGGCCAGCGCAAAGGCCCCGAGCACCCATCCCCACTGCTTCGGAGTGATCCCCAGGTCCGACTGCATCCTGGCGCCCATCACCGAAACACTGACGCGGTCCAGGAAGGTGATGATCGAAAGGACGAACAGGAACCCGAGGACCCGATGACGGTATTTCATTTCGACAGGCGGTCGCCCCGACAACTAAGAATGAAGGCACCATGAGCGTCGAAGTGATCGGCATCGACCATATAAGAATCCGTATCTCCTTGAATCAATGGGGCCCGCCAGCGACAAACTAGATCTGCAAACCATGATCGAACCGACCATTGGCGGCGTATCCAGGAGCATGGCGCTCGCGTCGATCCTCTTTCTGGCGGCAGGGTGCGCGACGCAGCCCGCCGGAAACGGTTCAGACAACGACAAGACGGCTGGGACAATCCCGATCAGCGAGCTGATCGAGAAACTCAAGGCCCAGTTTCGGCAGGAAGAGCTCAAATCGGCCGAAGACGCCAAAAACGGCATGTCGCCGTTTTTTACTTTCACCGGTCCCGTTACCGTCGAATTCGACACCGTAATCACAAAGTCCGGAGAGCTCGGGGTGCCCACCATCCCTCTCGTTTCGATTCCTCTCAACGCCAAGCTGGACCTGAGCGGGCAATATACCCAAAAGATCACGTTGCAGCTTCAGCCCGTGCTGCTCGAAGGATTCAACATCACGACGCTGACCCGGCCACCGCCAAGTCCAACGCAGCCGGCCCCGCCGGATAAGCCCAAGACGGACAGCTCCGCCGCCCCTGAGCCGCCAACTCAGCTCCGCAACGCCCAATTGATACTCATCGGCCAGACTTTGTATCTTGTCGGGCAAGACGTAACAAGCGGCGCGGAAGTCTGGGTAAAGGCCGACCCATTTTCCTCGATCAAGGCGGAACCCAAGAATTCCGCGACAGGGCCTTGATCCCTGTGCCAGGGATTGGTCCGCGGTTCAGCGAACCGCCAAGCTTTCGCCGGGCGACAGGGCCCGGAATGCTTCCTTGGAAATCCCCTTCTCCGCCAACGCGGCAGCCAGCGCCTCGACAGGCGCCTCGCGGCTTTCGTCGGTGAGCTGAAACGTGCCCCAGTGCATCGCCACACTCTGGCGGGCGCCCAGATCGAGGTGGATCTGCACTGCCTCTTCCGGATTGCAGTGCGCCGGAGCCATGAACCAGCGCGGTTCGTAGGCCCCGATGGGAATCATCGCGAGATCGGGCGCCCCGAGCCGCTCCCGAACGCGCTTGAAATTCGAGTCATCGAAGCCGGTGTCTCCGGTGAAATAGGCCGCCGTTCCGCCCATTCGCACGTGAAAGCCTCCCCACAGCCGGCCATTGCGCGGCAGCGTCAGCCGATTGCTCCAATGCCACGCAGGCGTGAGCGTGACCGCGCAGTCTTCGGCCAGCTTGTGCGCCTGCCACCAATCGAGTTCCACGACCCGTGTGAAGCCCGCGCTTCGCAGCAGTCTCCCGTTGCCCAGCGGGGTGATCGCGAGAGGCGCATCGCGTCCGGCCAGGCGTCTCAGAGTCGGCAGGTCGCAATGGTCGTAGTGATCGTGGCTCAGGAGGACCACGTCGATGGACGGCAGCTTCTCAAAAACCACGCCGGGCTCATGCACCCGGCGCGGACCCAGCCAGGGCACCGGACTTGGCCGCTCGCTGTAGATGGGATCCGTGAGGATGCTGACCTTCGGCGCCTGGATCAGGAAGGTGGCGTGGTTGACATACGTCGCAACCAACCCGCCGGACGGCCGCGGAGGCAGAGGCGGAGCCGGAGGCAAATCGACCCATCGGGGCCATGGGGCCGCTTGCGACGTGAATTTCCATCGCAGGACATCGCGAAAACCGCGGCTGGGGTAGTTCGGAATGAAGAATCGGCGACCGTCGCAGTGGTCGGAAACGGGAAAGCGCGCCTTCATCGCCTGGGATAACGACAAAGCAGCACCCAACGATCAACGCCCATCGCCGCCTTTTTCCTCGCCGATCATCCTCTGAAAACGGAACAGGTTTCCGTTCCTAAGACTGGCAATGCCGGCTGGGGAGCGGTAACTAAACACGATGCTTTCCAAGGCCTTCCTCCCCGCCCTCCTTCTTCTTTCCTCGACACTGCTGGCGGCCCCCGTCCGCGTCGAATCTCCCTCCGGCCTCGTGGCTGAGTTGGACGCCTCGACCGGCCGCTATGCCGTGGGCGAAGGCCGGCCGGACCGGACCCTCGGGGGCGAATTGGGCGCTCCGGCGGAGGATGTCGCAGTCGGGCTCGGTTCGGACCGGCTCGGAGGCTACCGGGAGATCCGCTTCCGCTGGACCTCCGGTATTCCGCTTGCGGGCAGCATCCGCGTTTACGACAGCCGGCCGGTCGCGCTCTTTACGCTCACTTGCGAGGCGGCCGCGGACCGGCTCCCGGCCGCGCTGCCGCGTTTCACCGCGATTCCCGCCGGCCTGCGTCACTTCAGCTACCAGGACAAGGTGTTCTCCCCGCCAGCCTTCGCGCTTGAGAAGAACGGCACGCCCTGGCTGCTCTTCGACAACCGGGGCGACTCGGTGATCATATCGCCCGCTGCGAACTTCATGACGGCGCGGATGACCGGCGACGGCGAGCGGGAGATCGCCTGCGGCCTGAACGACGGAGTCACCGGGCTGCCGAAGGGATTCACCCACCGGGCGCTGGTCGTCTTCGGCCACGGCATCAACGCAACCTGGGACTCCTGGGGTCGGGCGCTCACGGACCTGGAGGCCAGGACTCCGACGGCGAACGACGCCGACATCGGCCTGCGTTGTCTCGGCTATTGGACCGACAACGGGGCCTTCTACTACTACCACTATGATCCCGCGTTTGGCTACGCTGGCACGCTCGAGCGGCTCGTGCGGCACTATCGGGAGCAGGGCATTCCGATCCGCTATCTGCAGCTCGACAGTTGGTGGTACTACAAGACGCTGACCGACCCCAGCGGCCGCCCCGGAATTGTGAAAAACGGCGCCTTGCCCGAGGGCGAATGGAATCGATACGGCGGCCTGCTCGACTATGAGGCCCATCCGGCGGTGCTGCCCGACGGGCTGGCCGGGCTGGAGAAAAAAGTCGGCCTGCCGCTGATCACGCACAACCGCTGGATCGATCCGGCGAGTCCCTACCACCAGACCTATCAAATCTCGGGTTTCGCCGCGGTCGACCCGCGCTGGTGGAACCACATCATCGGATACATCGCCGACGCGGGCGTCGTTTGCTACGAACAGGACTGGCTCAATGTCATCTACGAACATTCGCCGGCCCTGAAAACCGTGCCGGGGATGGGAGAAGAGTTCACCGACGGCATGGCGCACGCCGCCCAGAAACGCGGCTTGAGCCTGCAGTACTGCATGCCCCTGCCGCGGTATTTTCTCCAGGGCTCGGGCTATGGAAACCTCACCACGATGCGGGTCAGCGGCGATCGCTTCATGGCCGCCCGTTGGGACGCCTTTCTCTACACCTCGCGCCTGGCCGCGGCCATCGGGAGCTGGCCGTGGACGGACGTGTTCATGAGCACCGAGACGGACAATCTGCTCATCGCGACGCTCTCAGGCGGCATGGTCGGCATCGGCGATGAGATCGGCACCGAGAATGCCGCCAATCTCCGGCTCGCGGCGCGGGCGGACGGCGTGCTGGTGAAGCCCGACGTCCCCCTGCTGCCGATCGACTCGGTCTACTTGGCCGAGGCGGCGGGCGACCTGAAGCCGCCGATGATCGCAGCGACGCACACGGATCACGGGGCGCTGCGGACGGCCTACGTTTTTGCCTACAGCCGGGATTCGGATGCGCAGGAGATCAGCTTCGCTCCCGAGGCCCTCGGGCTCGCGGGCGAAGTCATGGTGCTGGATACGCGCGCCCAGTCGGCTAACCGCCAATCCGCGAAAACCCCGATCGCGTTCGAGCTCTCCCCCGGCTTCACGGCCTACTACGAGATCGCCCCCGTCGGCCGGTCGGGAATCGCGTTTTTCGGCGACGAAGGCAAGTTTGTCTCCAACGGCCTCAAGCGCATCGCCGCGCTCGACGACTCTCCCGGGGGCTTGACCGCCACGGTCGTCTTCGCGGCGCAGGAAAAGGGAGTGACCCTCCTCGGCTATGCCCCGCGCCGGCCGCAAGTGCGCGCGCGCGACGCACGCGTCGCCGACCTGCGGTACGACGCCGCGACCGGCCGGTTCACGGTGCTCGTCTCCCCCTCGGGCGAACCGAGTTCGGAACCGGCGGGCGGCGACCCCATTCGCCGGGCCGAAGTCGAATTCACCGACTAACTGGCAAAGCGATTGTTGTTGAATCCCGCATCCCCAATAAAAATCCCAAATTTTGGGATCGGGTGACGACAACCTTTAGTAGCCGGCATGTTCGCTCAGCGACGGTTCGTCTTTGGGTGCGTCCTCAAAAAACCCTTTTGGTGAGTTCTGAATCCAATTGAGCGTCACCAATCCGATTAGTACGCTTCAAAGGTCAGCCGCGTTCCCGGTGGGCCTACTTTACCGCATCGGCCAAGACACTCTTGATGAAGGACTGATAGGCCATGCCGCGTCGGTGGGCTTGAACTTTGAGCCGAGAGAGGACGGTGTTGGGAACGCGCAGCGAAATCGCCGTGCTAGTGAGCTTCAAATTTGGAAATGTGGCGAATTCGGCCTTTTTCCAATCGACCGGCCGTTCGGTCTTACCTTCTTTCACGTAGAGCTTTTTCATAACTCAGCAAACGCGTGGGAGACCTCGGTCGCTCACAAACCCAGCCACGAATGGAGAGTCGAACCGAAGTTCGCCTGATCCCCGGGTGAAAGTCGGCCGAGAACCCGGAGCACTAGACGCTCTTCGACGGTTGCGATTTGGGCCTTGATGCCGCACGGCACATTCAGTCCGGCTTGCTTCCAATCTGCCAGCGGCACGTCGATATTGTGCGCCTGCGAGGTAATCGGAACGAGGATCAGGTCCTCCGTGCGGGGAAAACGCCCTACGACGACGGCCGGTCGCACCTTGCGACTCGCGAGATCGGTGAACGGAATGGGAAGCAGAACGACGTCAAACCTTGCGCAGGGCGTTGAAGACATCGTCGTCGGGATTTTCCCAGGTCTTCTTCAGCGCGTCTTCCGAAACCCCCATCCAGGCTTCGCGCTCGCCATCGGCCGGCGCAGTTATCGTTACTTCCACCGGCGTATGCGGCGGCAAGGGCAAATCTCGCGATAATTTGAGAATGCCTTTTTCGTAGATGGCTTTAACCGTCGTGGTCACCTGCAAATACAAATATCCAGTGATCTGGGTTCGGCAACGTGAAAGCAGGCCGATTCAGCTCGGGCTTTTTCCTTGCCGGTTGCCCTCTGAAATTAGTAGAGATTCCGGTTCCTAGGCTGGTCTTGCCGAGCTAGCTCAGTTGGTAGAGCAACGCTTTCGTAAAGCGTGGGTCGTCGGTTCGAGTCCGATGCTCGGCTCCAGTCTTCGCCCTGCGGGCTACGCCTAAGCGAGCCAGTCTTTGGCCAGGTCAGCGACCTGGCCTACAATTTCACGCAACCGGGGCTACAATCGCTAGCGACTTGGCCGACAATCCCTCACGAGGGCTTGGCAACGGCGGACATTAGATTTCTGCCGAGTATGGCCGAGGCGGCGATCACCCCGCCGAACAGGGCTCCGCTCACGCCGAGGACGCACGCGTCCTGGCCGGTGAGGAAGAGATTCTTGACGGGGGTGCGCGCTCCGATCGCGCGGCTCTCAAACCGCTCCGGTGTGGGGCTGAGCCCGTAAACCTCCCCCGTGGGCTGATTCGCGAAATGGGCGGTCGTGAGCGGGGTCGAGAGTTCGCTCCGCTCCACCCTCCCCTTCACGCCGGGCACGTGCAGCTCGAGCTCGCGCAGGAGCCGCTCCGAAAACTTCGCCTTGAACGCGTCGTACTCCGGACCGCGGCGCTTCCAGCGAGTGTCGCTCCAGCGCGCAAACCAATCGTAGGGGACGGGAACGACGATCTCGATCGTCGAACGCCCGGGGTAGCGCTGCTCGAAGGTCGGGTCCTTGGCGGAAGGAAAAGAAATGAACTGGAGCGGAAACGGCTGCTCGGGATCGGCGTTGAACCGCGCGACGTTGGCATCGTGGTCCGGTCCCGGAAAAACCCAAAGATTGGCGCCCGGAAACTCGGGCTCGCCGGGTTCACGCCGGATCCCGACATAGAGACAGAGGTGTGACATCGAGGGCGGTATCCGCGCGAGCGCCTCGTGCGCTTCCGGAGCGACGGATGCCGGAAGCAATCGGCCGAAGGTATTCCGCGCCCCCGCGTCGCTGATCACGATCTTGGAGTGGAATTCCCGGCCGTCGGCCATCCGGACGCCGATCGCGTGGCCGGCGGCGTCGAGGAGGATTCCCGAAACCTCCGCGCTGACGACGATCTTACCACCGCGGCTTTCGATCGTTGGCGCAATCGTGAAGGCGATCTCCGAGGCTCCTCCGATTGGGAAACCCGCTCCCTCGAGGTAGTGGTCCACGATGATCGCGTGGATTCCGAAGCTGCTTCGCCCGGGCGGCAGGCCGTAGTTGCCCCATTGCCCGGTGAGGACCCCCGCCAGTTCCCGGTTCTGGGTCAGGCTTCCGATAACATCGGCCGTCGTCCGATTGGCGTAGCGCAGGAAGCGCGCGCGCATCGCAGGACCGGCCACTAAAGCGGCCGCCGGGGGGATCGCCTGCTCCGCGAGATAGTGGTCCCGGCCCCGCATCGCGGCCTGAATCGTCGTAAGGTACTTGTCGATCGCCGCGCTTTCGCTCGGAAAATAGCCCTTCATCGCCTCGCGAAAACGCTCCTTCCCCGCGGGGAAAGCGTAACTGCGGCCGTCGATTTTGACCCGGTCGTAGACCTCGGGCATCGGGTTCCACCGCAGCCGTCCCTCGGTCAGGTGATCGAACGCGACGCGGACGTCGCCTTCCGGACTTCCGACCCGGCCGATGTAGTGAACCCCGACATCCCATTCGTATCCGGGCCGGCGAAAGACATGCGTGAAGCCGCCGGCGACCGTGTGGCGCTCGAGGACCAGCACCTTCCAATCCGCATGTTTTGCGAGGAGCGCGGCCACCGAAAGACCGCCGATTCCGGACCCGACCACGATCGCATCGAATCGATCGCCGCCGGAATAGCTCCGGTAGGATTCGCCGACTTCTCTCACGGGGTCAGATAACGGCGCTCAAGCCGCCGTCGGCGAACAGCAAGTGGCCATTGACGAAGTTCGCGGCGCGCGAACAGAGAAACACGCAGGCTCCCACGAGGTCCTCGACCTCTCCCCAGCGGCCCGCGGGAGTCCGGCCGCGGATCCAGCTGTCGAAGGCGGGGTCCTTGATCAGCACCTGGGTCATGTCCGTCGAGATGTAGCCGGGAGCGAGGCCGTTGACTTGGACGTTGTGCTTCGCCCATTCCGCGCACATCGCGCGGGTGAGCATGCGCAGCCCGCCTTTGGCGGCGGCGTAGTTGCCGGTCGTGGGGCGCGCCAGGTCGCTCATGAGCGAGCACACGTTGACGATCTTGCCGGATTTGCGCGCGATCATCCCAGGGGCAACCGAGCGGGCGACGAGAAAAGCACTGGTTAGGTTGGTGTCGATGACCGCCTGCCAATCGGCGAGCGACATGTCGACCAAGGGCCCGCGGCGATGGATGCCGGCGTTGTTGACCAGGATGTCGATCTGTTTGCCGCCCGATTGGAGTTCGGCGATCGCGGACTTGATCTGGCCCTCGTCGGTCACGTCGAACTTCGTTCCCTCCGCGGCGAGGCCCGCTTTGCGGAGGGATTCCACCGCGGCCTTCAACTTCGCCTCGTCGCGGCCGTTGAGGACCACGCCGGCGCCCGCTTCGGCCAGACCCCGGGCCATGGCGAGGCCTATGCCCTGGGACGAGCCCGTGATCAGCGCTCGTTTTCCCGCGAGGGAGAATCGGTCTTCGTGCGAATTCATCAGGCAAGACCTTCCAGCCGGCGAATGCGTCCCGCAAGGAGGAAGAGCGAACCCGTCGCCAAAACGGCCAGCGCGCCTTCGATCGCAAACACCGGAACATAGGAATACCGATCCACGATCCAACCGATGGCCAGATTGAAGAGCGCCCCGCCGAATCCCGCCGCGGCGCCGGCAAAGCCCGCGATCGAACCGACCGCGCCCACGGGAAAGAAATCGCTCGGCAGGGTCAGCACATTGCCGGCCCAGAACTGAAATCCGAAGCAGGTCGCGGACATGCAGGCCAGCGCCGCGTACGGAGAGTGCATCCACGGTGTGGCAATGCCGGAAAGCATCAGAGCGGTGCCGGTCGCGATGGCTGTCTTGCGCGCGCGGTTCACGCTCCAGCCCCGGGCAATCAGCTCACCCGAGAGCGCTCCCCCGCTGATGCCGCCGATCACCGCCGCGGCAAAGGGAATCCATCCCAGGTAGCCGATGCGCTGCAGGCTGAACCCATAGGCGTCGAAGAGATACTTGGGGAGCCAGTTGAGAAAAAGCCACCAGATCGGATCGCCAAAGAACCTGCCGAGGATGATTCCCCAGACCTCGCGGCGGACGAGAAGCACTCCCCAAGGCACCGGCGCGGTTCGCACGGGCGCCGCTCCCGTCTCCGCGGCGGCGGCGCCTCCGCGGGGATAGACCGAGAGCCAGGCGGCGGCCCAGATCAAACCGAGGGCGCCCGTCGCCACGAATACCGCGCGCCATCCGTAGGCGAGCTGGAGCCAGACGATGACCGGAGTCGCGATCGCCGAGCCGATGCCGGCGCCGGCGTTGACGATGCCCATGGCCAGCGCGCGTTGCTTGACGCTGAACCAGGCGGCCACCGTGCGGGTGGCGCCGGGCCAGTTGCCCGACTCTCCGGCTCCGAGGGCGCCGCGCATGAACGAAAGCGAGGTGAATCCGTGGGTCAGGGCATGGCCCATTTCGGCAAACGACCACCAACCGATGGCAAGCGTGTATCCCCGCCGGTTGCCCAGCCGGTCGAAGACCGCCCCCCAGAGAATCATCGTGAGCGAATAGACGATGAGGAACCATGATCCGATCCTGCCGTAATCGAAATTGGAGAGGTGAAGGTCCCGCGAGAGCACCGGCGCGAGGACCGAAATGCTCTGCCGATCGATGTAGTTGACCACCGTCCCCAGAAAAAGCAGGACCACGATCGCCCAGCGCAGGGGCCGCTCGCCGCGCGCGGCGAGGTCGTCTGCCGCGCCGCTCATTTGAACTTGTCGCGCATCGCCTGAATCCCGGGTATCGACTTCATCAGGTGCTCGTGGTTCGGGTCGAAAAATTGGATGAGCGAGCGCTGGTGGCGCCCGACGAGAATCGTGAAGATATACCCCTCGTGTCCGGGCGAGGTGCCGGTCGGATGGTAGCCGCGATCGACGATGAAGGTGTCGCCGTGCCGGGTCATCGCCGCAACCGACGTCCCGTCTTCCTGGTAGCAAATCTGGGTTCCGAAACCGGCCTCAGGGCGGAACCGATAGTGATAGATCTCCTGAAAGTCGGTCTCGAAGGGCGGCCGCTCGGTGTCGTGCTTGTGCGGAGGGTAGCCGGACCAGCAGCCCGGGGCCGCGTAGAGCTCGCTCACGAGAAGATTGCCGGCGCGGCCAGCGGCCTTTTGCCCGAGGATATGAAAGATTCTCCGGTTGGAGTGGGTCGAGAGCGAACCCACCTCGACCACATCGATGTCGTCCGGGGCGATTCGAAACGGCGCGAACTTGCCGCTCGTCCTCCCGCCAGCCACGGCGACCTCGGCCCCGCTCGCATCCGCACGCACGCGAACTGCGCTCCCGGTTCCGGCATAGACCGAATCGGCCCGGCCGGCCCAGATGTCCTTCCGGACTCCCACCGAGGGAAAGTCCTGGCTGCCGACCCGGATGTCGGCCTTGCCCGAGAGCACGACAAAAACCGTCTCATATCCCGGAACCTCCACCTCCGCCGAGACTCCGGGCTCGAGGCGCAGCAATTGGAAGAAGCAAAGTTCGGCGATGCCTTTTCCCGCCGGCACGATCGGCGCTCCGTGAGCGGTGGCGTTTCGGCGGATGATCTGGGGCATGGCGGTCGAATCCTGAACTTGATCGATGCGGGAACGATCATTTTTTGACTGTAACGGCGCGAATTATGCGCCAAATCGTTTAGCGCCACCGCTCTATCCTATGCTTCGACACTTCCCGCGATGCCATTTTCAGTGATCGCGCCCGATCCCTCGGACCCGCGTCTGCTTGCCTACCTCAATCTCAAGCTGCGCGAGATCGGCCAGCCAGGGGTCGCGCTTGTGCGCGAAAACGGCCTCGCCGAACTAGCCGACCATTTTCTTGCGCTGAGCCGCGAAAAGGATCGAGCGCTCCACCGTCATCTTTGCCCGACGGACCAGCGCATCCAGGATTTTCTCCGGACGCTCCTCGGTGACGCCGCGCCGAGGCTTCCCGGCACGACGCTGGTCCTCGACAGGCCCGGCCTCGCACGCGTGCTTTCCCTGCCTCCCGAGCGCAACGAGCATCACAGCAGCATCCTGGCCTCGTACCGGGTCAGCCAGGGCGTCCTTCACAATCCGCGCAGCGACCGGCGCACGACCCAGGGCATATTCCACGTCGCCGAGGGAGGCCTGCCGATCCCGAACGACAAGAAGGCCGTGCCCGCCGCGGTCTTTGGACGGCTGCTCGCCCGCGCGCTCGAACCGCCGGCCGATTTGCTCCGGCTGCCCTTCACCGCCGCGGAGCCCTTGACGGCGGCCTGCTTCGCCTCGCTTTACCTGCGTCCGATCGTGGTTCCCGCCGTCCCGGGATTCACGCCGGAGCGGCGGATGGAGACCCGGTTTTTCGTCCCGGGCAGCCTGGTCGCCAATCTGGACTTCGTGGAGAGCATCTTTGGCAACGGCGGCGATCCGCTCCTGCCGGAGAACGACGCGGCCCTGGACCCCGGGTGTTGGACCGGCCACACCGGCTGCGTGATCCTCGCCCCGCACCTGACGGGCGTGCCCAAGCGCGAACTGGGGCTCCCGAAGTGGGAGGAAGCCAGCGCGCGCCAAAAACGCGACGGCATGTGCTGGCGCGACCCCGCCGAGCCCTACAACGGCGGGTCGCCCTTCAAGCTCACGGCCCGGGACGCCTCCGGCGTGATCGTGACGCTCATCTCCGACAACTATTTCGGGTACTGCAAGAAGGAGGTTAAGACACAGATCAGCTTCGCCGCCAATCTGCTCGGCCGGGCCGAGGAAGAGCACGCGGGTGGCGCGACGGTGTTCCCGAGCTACGATCTCGGCGAGGACTTCCAGCTCGCCTCCAACCTGCCCGGCGTCAACCACACCTTCGCCGAGGCGCTCGCGCTCCTTGGCGACAGCGCGGAGGTGCAGCCCGGAGGCTGGGCGCGGGACCGGAATTTTCCGAATATCACCTATGTCCCGGAGTCGGCCAAGTTCGACCTGGGCACCCAGCGCATCGCCTGGCGCGGCGAGAGCGGAAAGGAGCAGTCGCTGAAGCTGCTGCCGGGCCTGACCTACGTGCTGCCGTCGGGCTACAAGGTCGAGATGGCCAAGGCCGACGAGGGGAGCCGCTGGAGCCTGCGCGGAACGACGGCCGAGGGCCTGCTTTGCCACAAGCCCTGCACGGTTTCGGGCGGAGGCAAGTCCGAGATCTCCAAGTCGATCGCCGATGCGACCTTTAATGGACCGGTCTATGTGAGCGATCTCGCGCGCGACCTCGATCTCGTCGAGGCCATACTCCACCGCGACTACAGCAGCCGCTTCCGCAATCCCAAGAGCGAACATCCGCGGGGCAGGCCCCGCGGGCGTTCGATCCTGAGCCCCGAGCGCTCCCTCGGATCGGTCGTCAAGCTGCTCACCCGAAGCCCGGACTATTCGGACGAGTACAACGAATGGCTCGCCGCGATTCCCCGGTCGATCCGCGACCTCGTTCTTCTCGTCAAGCGCCAGTACAAGGCGGAATGGGGAGAGGACTGGAGGAGCCATTTCAGCGTCGACACGATCAATGCCCGGCCCGGCCACGAGCTGAAGTACATTCAGGCAAAGCTGCTCACGCATTACCTGCGCGTTGGCTATACCCGCGAGGGCGGCTGGAGAACCTTCACCCTGCGCTCCGATTTCATGCCAGCGGAAAAGATCCAGGCCGAGGATGACATCACCGCCTCGACCGTCGCGCCGCGCGAACAGGTTCTCGGATTGCCGGCGTGGGTCACCGAGCCCTCGCTCAAGTTTGTCGTCAATTGCGAGCAGCGCCTGTTCCAGCGTCCCGACGACGCGATCGTCCGCGGCTACGACAGGCGCACCGAGCGCGATTTCAGCCGGCCGGGGCTATTTTGCTCGAACTATGAGCCGCTCACCCACGCAGCGGTCCTGGGAATCGTCGAGGACACGCTGGGCTTCGAGGCCTTCACGCAGCCCAAGCGCGCGGTCTTCCGGCAATTCCTTTCCTCGGACCGGCCGGGCTACCTCGCCTCATCCGCCCATCCGCGCCTGGTCGACGGAGTGCCCTCAAAGAACCCGCGCTACCTTCAGAATCGGCCCGACCTGGAGGACCCGCGCGCGAGCTACCTCGCCCAGACCGGAGCCCGCCTCTACCGCAGGCTGCCGTCGCAGGCTCCCGCGCCTTTCCCGGTCGGCGCCGTCTTGATCGGGCGGCGCCTGAACCCTCCCGAAACCGGGATGCGCCCCCTCTGCGTCTATGGCCCCATCCACTATCAGGAGCTGCCCGAGGCCTTCATGGACCTGATAGCGAGCCTCACGGGCCGCTCGCCTTCCACGACCGGGGCGGGGTCGGAAGGTGCGCTGACGAAGGGGCCCTTCAACGCGCTGCCCCCGATCTACGATCTCAACGCCGCGCTCGTCTCCCATATCCTCACGGGTCTCTCCATCTGGTCGACGGCCGCGGGCTGGGTCGGCCCCCTCCATCGGGTCGACCACGACATCAGCCTTCTCGTCCCGGAGATCTGGTGCCGAATGACTCCCGCCGAACGCGAGCCGGCCACGCTCATCGCGCAGGGGCACCTCGAGCGCTGCCGCGACTTCGAACACCGCGGCAAGCCCGTCCTCGCGAGCCGGCTCGGCTGGCGGATCACCGCCCGGTTCGTGCAGACCTTCTGCGGCCGCGTGCTCGCCGACCCGACCGCGCTCTTCGACGAGGAGTTTCTCCATCCTGAAAAGCAGGACCTCGAGGTTTTCGTCGATGGCGTCGACAATATCGTGGGCACGATGCGGGACGCGTCCTCGAACTATTTCGAGGACGGCTCGATCGAGGCGGCCTGCCCGCCGCTGCGCGCGCTGCTTCACCTCATGCGCGACGGCTTGTGGCAGGGCCGCGGATCCGACGATCCCGCGTTCCGGGCGCTGTTTTCCCGCGAGGCTCTCCTCGCGAGCGACTGGTACCGCGCCCGACTGGAGGCCCAGCGGACGATCGACGCAAATCTGCGCGAGCGTCAGGCCGCCTACCTCGAGCGCTTCCTGGCCCGCCCGAACTACGCCGACATCGCCGAAAAACTGGGAATTCGCGCGCGGCTCGCGCAGGTGTCCGCCGCCGCAGCGGCAACCCGCGATCTGGAGTACCTCAAAGGCCTATCCGGCACGATCGGCGCCGAGCCGGCGATCGCCGCGGAACTATCGGGTCTGCGCTTGGGCGGGGGCTGAGGCGCCGCTAGGGCGACGAGGAAATCTCCAACTCGCGAAGCCTTGGTCCGACCAGGTGTCCCAGCCGGCTGCCGGCCGCGAAGACCGCCCAGGCGAATCCGCCGACCGCAAGGGCGATCGCAAGAAACGCCCAGAAGTGGCGGGACTCGAATCGCTCGATCGATCGCGCAAAGGCCACGAGCGCAAACAGGGCGGCCAGCAGGATGACCGCGTCCACGCTGGTCCGTTGCCAATAACTGCCGCCCAGATGGAGCCACATCCCGAATTCATCGAACGTCAGCGCCATCGCCACGCCATAGAGGAGCGCCGTCGCGCCCGCCGACCGGCCCACCGGCCGCCGAAACACGCTGTACCCGCCGACCGCCGCGAGCAGGAAAATCCCGTAGTTCAAATGATGGACATGGGTGCCCCGCAGGAAAAAGTAGAAGTTCGGAATCTCGTGCGCCATGATGAGGAGCACGAACGCGCGGGACAAAACGAAGGTCAGGATGAAACCGACCAGCGTCAGCCTGGCCAATTTATCGGTGTTTACATGGTGAACGCCGGATCGCACAGGGTTCAGTCGAATGCCAGATGGCGGCGAATTTGCCCAGTTGAATCGGAAAATGCGCCGATGGGAGGCCAATACCCCATTGCGCCGGCCGGCCGGCGGGCATAGGCTAGGACCGCTCAGAAATCGGATCTTAACCGAAACCCAATCACCCCTCGCCCATGGCTAAAATCTTCCTCTCCCTCTTTCTCTTCGTCTTCGGCCTGAACCTGGTGTTCGGACTCTCCATCCCGGTCTGGGTCGTGGGAGTTCTTGCGCTGATCGCCGCCGTCCTGCTGGCGATGGAGCATTTTCGCGTCCGTGTCGACCGGAAGCAGCCCTAAGAGGCTGCTCTCCCGGCATCGGCAGAGGGCGTGACGTGAGCCGGAGCCGAGCACGGAAAAACTATCTTGCTCCGGGCGAATGGAAGCGCGGCGCGTCGGTCGCGGGCACGGCCTCCGGGACAGGTGGAAGCGTGGCGTTCAACCGTTCAAATTTCTCCCGCGGTGCGCCTTCGGGCGCGGTCTCCGCGCCGTATTCCGCGAGCGAGTGCGCCGCTTCGATCAGGTCGGCATCGGCGCACAGCAGCGCGGCCTCGTAGATCAAACGAAGGTGTCCGGGGAAAAGCTGCGCGCCTTCAAAAAGGATCCCCGCCTCTTCTTTTTTTGTCTTGGCCGCGTTGTGCATCCAGGTGTCCGCCATCAATTCATAAACTCCCGGCAGCGACGGCGGCTGCTGAAGCGCGGTCACGAGCGGATCGATGATGGACGTGATTTGCCGCGGACTGAACTTGCCGTCGGAACGGCCGGGTTTCGCGATCGCATCGGCGTAGTGAAACTGCGCGAGCAGCAAGTAGGCATCGGGCCGCACCGCTTTTCCCGCCGCCGCGGCTTCGAGGAATTTTCGCGCACGGTCGTCCCGGTTGTTCGCGTGCTCGTAAAGTCCAAGCGCCGCAAGCAGCGCCGGATCGCGCTCGCCGCGAATGTACGGCGCGATCAGTTCGGCACGCGCCATATCGTCGTGACCGGCGAGAACCAGCGCCTCGCCCTCGATGCGTCCGATTTCGGATTGCGTTGCGTCGCGGAGCTCGAGTGGAGCCGGCTGCGGGAGCTTCCCTCCCCTCTTGGCGTGGTACTCCTTCGAGTCGTACACGGCGAAATCGATGAAGCCGCGCAGTTCGACGAGCATGTCCCTGTAGGACATCGGGTGCGAGACGCCCTTTTTGTCGGGAAAATTGAAGCACTCCTCGAACATCGTCTCGGTGACGGGCTCGCGCGTCGAGCGGGCGATAAATTGGCCGAACGCCTTCTGGTATTTCCCGTGCTCACCGTAGAGGCACATGTGGACGAACGCGTAGGCCTGCTTCGCCCATAGGTTGTTGCCGAGCGGGTTGACCGCCTCGGGCGCGTCGTGATCGATCGCGAAGAACTTATCCAGAGGCATGAGCGCCCTGCGTTGCAGCGCGGCGCTGAAATCGCGATCCTCGGTGGGCGCGCCGGCAAGCGGGGCTGAGAAGTCGAAACTGTCCGTCGCGGCGAGGGCGTTCATCTGCGCGACGGCGGACGCCCGAGCCGATACGGTGTTCGGATCCTCGAGTTTGCCGAACTCGATGTACGTCGGCTCGAACTTCATCGCCATGATGATTTGCAACATGCCTTCCTCGAACCAAGCGGGCAGTCGCGGCTCGCTCTTGCTGAGCAGATAACGCACATATTCGCGGTAGAGCTGTTTGTTGTGGTCGATCGCGAGCTGGCTTGAATCGCTGCCACTCGCGGGATCGTCGGTTTGGGAGGGCAGAATGCTCAGCGCCTTCGATTCGAGATCGAGGACGATCGCGGTGCGGTTGCCGCTTTTGAGAAACTCGCTGGCTCGCGCCATCTCAACGCCGCTGTCCTTGCCCGACGGCACGAACCCATTGAATTTCCCGCCGCGTCCGCAGAGGATCAGCGACGTCGGCGCGGTGGGCCGCTCCGGCATCGGCCAGACGACGCCGAGCGCCATGCGGAACATTTCGAAATCCTTGATCAGTTGCTTCGTCGTCCGATCCGATGCGTTCGACAAGATCTCGAAACCGGGAATCGTCGCATAGCGCCACGATTCGGGCTGGGGCAGCTCGCGCGAATCGGTCACGACGAATTTCGGCAGTTCGATGGTCGGGCCCACGGGTGTCTCCTCGGCGATGACCATCGAGCCAAGGAGGCAAAAAAGAAACGCGGCCGACCAACCGCGGAGTCGAAGGGGAGCGGAAGGCGAAGCGGGACAAAGCATGAATGACTTAGACGAGAACGGCCCGGCTAGGTTGCGGCAACGCCTTGTCAAGACGCCCGAGCCAAGCCGCCGCGCGTTGTCAAAGCTAGCGAAAACGAGCGATTTGATGGCTAAAATATGCCGATAGCTCGTTGATGCTTCGGCGCGAACGCCCTCCGCCAATTTCAAGCCACTGCGGAACGGGGCTCTTCGGATGGGGCCTCCTGCACGAGGAGTGGTTCCTTCAGCTCGCCGAGTTCAGCAAAGTTGCCCAGGCGTTGGATTGTCGCGGCGGTGAGCCGGTAGCCGGCGGACACGAGCGTGAGTCCGTCGCGGGTGGTGATGTCGGATACCACGACGTGACCCGGAGCAAGCTGTCCCGCCTTGAGATTAAGCACGGGGCGATCGACGAGTATCGCGTTGGCGAGAAAAGCATCGAAACAAACGAAGCATTGCGTGAGCAGATCGGGATCGTACGCGCCTACTCGCGATCGCATCGTTTCGAAGGCGCGTTGCTTGACGATGCCATCGGCTTCGAGTTCAAGGCGGTCCTGAAGAATTTTCAGCAGACGGGCGCCGATCGGAATGGACGCTCCCGACACGGAGTCGACGGGAAAACCGGAACCGTCGAAATGCTTTTGCTGGTAGAGCACGATGTCGGCCACGCCGGCGAGGCGCGGAATATCGGCGAGGAGGTCGTGACCGATTTGGGGAACGCGGCGAAGGATGGCGGCTTCCCCGATCAAAAGCGGCTCGCCAGCGGCGGTCTTGTGAAGAATGGAATAGGGAACGGCGGAGCAACCGATGCCCGACAGAAGCGCGGCAAGCTCGAGTTCCCAGATCGGCTCGGCCTTGAGGTGGCGCGCAAGTTTCGCCACGCAATCGCGAAGGCGCTGTCCCCTGCCGAGGGCGTCCGGCGCGGACAATCCGAGAACATCGGTGAGCATCTTTATGCTACCGGCCAGTGTGTTTTCTAGCAGCTCGCGTTCGATGCGGAGGCGTTCATGGCGTTCGAGCCCGGCTTCGAGCGCAAGGACAAGAACCTCGGGCGGCGCGGGTTTGTTCAGAAAGCGAAAGACCTGGCCTCGGTTGACTGCGTCGACTGCGGTCTGCTGGTCGGCATTGCCGGTCAGCATCATGCAAACAGTGTGGGGGGAGAGCTGCCGGATTTTCTCGATCGCCTCGATGCCGTCCATTCCGGGCATCCGCATGTCCACGAGCGCAACCGCGTAGGGCCCTTGGGTTTGGAGCAATTGAAGGGCCTCGGCGCCGCTGAGCACAGCATCGAACAAGAATTGCCCGCGGAGGTTGCGACTTAAGGCCGCGAGAAGATTGGGGTCGTCGTCGACGAACAGGATCTTGCCTTTGGTCACGGCGGGGTCATCGGCACGACGGCCGGCAAACTTCACTGGTTTCGTCGGTTTGGCCTGTTTGACGCCACGCCGCTACGCGGTGCGTCAGGCCGAGCTCGCCGAGGTAGGCGCCGTCCAGTTCCGCATCCCCATTGCTCTGGAGATCGGCATCGCGCTCGTATTCGAACGCGTTCGCGGCATGGACCGCCGCGAGCGCACCGAAAACCAGGCTGGAGGTTCTCCGCGGGGCATGGTGCAAAGCGATGGCTTCGACGACAGTGACAGGCAACCCCCACAGGCCCAGGAGGTAGCCGCCGACGCTGGCGTGGTTGACGTCAAAGATTTTCTCTTCGGCGGCGCGGTGGGAGATTTTTTCCTCGGCGACGAGCCGTGTGACGCGCTCGTAATCCTTGGGGTAATTGGCGGCCATCAGCAGCTTGCCGATGTCGTGCAACATGCCGCCGACGAAACATTCGTTTCCGATTTTTTGGCCGGCGTCCTCCAATTTCGCGATCTCCCGTGCGCGACCTGCGGTCCTCAGGCTGTGGTGCATGAGCGCGTCCAGCTTGAATCCGCAACCGTTCAGATCGTCAAATTGCGAAAACGTATGAATGGAAAGCACGAGCGCCTTGATCGTATCGGTGCCCAAGTAGGCGGCCGCTTCGGAAGGACTGCTCACCGTGTGGGAAAGCCCGAAAAACGCCGAGTTGACCAGCTTCAGAAACTGGGCGCTCATGGCGAGGTCCTGACTGACGATCTCGCCGATATGCTCGATGGTTGCTGAGGGATCGTTCAATTCCTCGACGATTTGCACGTAGAGCGACGGCAGGCTGGGAAGTCGTTTCATCTGTGCGACCCATTGCTTCAGTTTTTCGTCCTCGCCCGGGTTTTCGAAGGCGCAAAGCCTCTGCACCGCCGCCTTGATGGTGAGGGAATCGCACGGTTTGGACAGATACTGATGCGTGGAGTTGACGCACTTCAGAATGAGATCCTTGTCCGCGTAGCCGGACAATATGATGCGAACGGTCCTGGGATGGCGGCGCATCACCTCCTCGAGCAACTCCGCGCCGTTCATGCCAGGCATCCGCATGTCGGTCACGATTACGTCAAACGGCATCTGCGCCATGCGCTCCAACGCTTCCGCGGCGCCCGCCACGAACTCCATTTCCCATTCCCCGCAAAGGCCTCGCAACATGCGCCGCAGCGCGCTCAATACGAGAGGATCATCGTCCACAAAAAGTATGGTTCTCTTCATGGCTCCCTTTCTACCTTAGCGGATTCGCTCCTGGGCAGCCGGATGATGAAAGTCGTACCGCGGCCCACTTCGCTTTCGAAACTGAGGGTGCCGCCATGTTTGTCCACGATCACGGAACGCGCAATGGCCAGTCCCTGACCGGTCCCCTTGCCGACCTCCTTTGTGGTAAAAAAGGGGTCGTAGATGCGGTGGCGAATCTTCTCGGGAATACCCGTTCCGGTATCCGAAATTCTGATTTCCACCCAATCGCCCTCGAGTCGGGTGCTGACACGGATGGTTCCCTTGCTTCCGTCCGCTTGCCCGCGCGCATCGCCGATGGCATGCGCGGCGTTTACGATGAGATTAAGGATGACTTGGTTGAACTCGCCGGGCAGGCAGCGAACCTGCGGCAGTCCCGGCGCAAAATCAGTCGCCATTTCCGCGACGTATTTCCATTCGCCGCGCGCGACGGTTATCGTCGTTTCGATGGCGCGATTCAGATCCAAATCCGCCTTTTCCTGGCTGGCGGGGTGCGAAAACTCTTTCATCGCGTTGACGATGCGTGATACGTGGCCAACCCCCTGCAAAGACTGCTCGACGGCGAGTGGAATCTCCCGGCCCAGATAGTCGAGATCGGTCTTCCGGATGGAGGACTCCAATGCCGACAGGACGTCGGGCGTGACCTCGTTAGATTGAACCGCGGCGGCAAAGCTCCGGCAGGCGCGGAGCAAGCTCTCCAGAGCGGCGAATGATTCCTTCATGAACTGGAGGTTGTCCCCGACATATTGAATGGGCGTGTTGATCTCATGCGCGATACCCGCGGCGAGCTGGCCCACCGATTCCAGTTTTTGCGCCTGGCGCAGCTGGACCTCGATCATGTTGCGTTCCTTCTGCGCCTCTTTTTGTGCGGTGATTTCCACGACGAACCCCTGGTAATACAGCAACGAGCCGTCCGAATCGGCGACTCGGCGGGACGTTTCGCTGATCCATTTCCTGGAGCCGTCCCTGCATTTGATTTCCGATTGGAATTCCCGCACGATGCTTTCGCGCTCCAACCGCCTTTGAAGTTCGGCAAGCCGCACCGGGTCCGCATAGAGCTGGTTCCGCGTATCGGTCAATTGCTCGATGAGCTCCTCGGGCGAGGCATAACCGAAAATACCCGCGAGGGCGGGGTTGGCGGTGAGGATGCGCCCCTCGGCGGTTGATTGGTAGATGCCCTCCGGCGAGTTTTCGAAAATGGCCTTAAACTTCTCCTGTTCGTAAGCCACCTGGGCCGTGCGGGCCACAACCGTGTCTTCCAGGCTGGCCATCCTGTTCTTCGATTCCTGCAACAACTGCCATTTCCGGGTTAGACTGTTAGCCAGTTGGCGGACTTCGACGATCTCGAACGGTTTAATCAAAATGACCAGCCGGTCCGTTTGTCCCAGTTTCTCCAATACTTCGCTCCAGACGTGATCGGAATAGGCGGTGCAGATGACGACCTGCAAGTCCGGATCAATCTCCCAAATCTTGGTGGCGGTTTCCAGGCCATCCCAACCGGGCGGCATCCGCATATCCACGAAGGCCACAGCGTACGGCCGGCCGCAATTCACTGCGTCTTGAATGAGACCCAAGCCCTCTTTGCCTTGAAAGGCCGAGTCCAATTCGAAATAGTTCGCGCCGTCGGAGCCGCTGCGTTCGGCGTTCCCAAAAATGGCCGCCTCCGTTTCCTCGAATCGGGCTAATGAGGCCCCCCGCCTTGTCAGGACTTTTCGAAAATCTGCATGAATCGCGGGATTATCGTCGATAATGAGCAGACGGGCGTTTTGTTCGGCAACCGGACTCATGGACCTTCAGTACTTCATCGGTCTTCGACGACGTGAATGAAGCCGGAATCGGGACTGCGGAGCGGCTCGAGCGCACGGAAATAGGGGGTAGTACCTGGATTCGAACCAGGGAAGGCCTTAGCCAGCAGATAAGCCCAACACACCCATCGCCCGCCAAGCGTCAATTTTCAACGGACGTAAGCCCCTTGACAGTTCGGGTATAGTTCCTGCTTTGACACCAGCGATGAGCCGCAGACGCCGCAACGCCGCCCTCGAGACGTTCTGGAGGATCGTCGCCGGAACTTGCACGGCGCTCGTAGTGGCGCTCGTCGTCCTCGCGGTGTGCCCCACGCTCCACGCCTGGCTGCACGGCGAGAAGGAACTGGCGGATGACGACGATTGCGCCGTCGTCCTTTTTGCGAACGGGGTGACCACCGCGGCCACAGCGATCGCGGTCGTCGCGGTCTTCCAGCGTCTTTCGCGGGAGCGGCTCGCCGAGCCGGCCGCGCTCTTTTTTGCGGAGCCCCGTTTTCAGCTTCCTCCGGTCTGCGGACCGCCGGGAGCGTCGAGTCCCGCTTAGCGGGATCGGGTTCTCAACACGTCCGGGCTAGCGCGTGCCCGCATAGCTCGAAGCGCGGCCAATGTAGGCCAGGTCGCCGACCTGCCCACATAACGTGCGCTGAGCAAGTCTGCATCAGTCGTTCGATCGCAAAACCGAAGTCTTACGGCTTCGGCTAACTTCAGTTTCCAATCAATTTCTTCATGCACTTTCATCGCCTCTACCTTTCGTCCCTATTTGCCGCCGCAGCGCCGCTCGCGATGGCCCAGACCTCCGCTTCGCCGCCCGGCCCTCCGGACCAAGCCGTGAAGCTCGATCCCTTCGTTGTCTCCGACTCCCTCGATCGGGCGCGGGAAGACATCGTGCCCTCCCTGGGCGCGACTTCCTTCCTCATCGACGACCGGCAAATCCAGAATATCCCGCAGGGAGCGAACGCCCCGTTCAACCAGGTGCTCCTGCGCGCTCCCGGCGTGGCCGAGGACTCGGCGACGAACGGGGATCTGCACGTCCGCGGCGAACACGCGAATCTCCAATACCGCATCAATGACGTGCTCCTTCCGGAGGGAATCAGCGGCTTCGGCCTGGAGCTCGATTCTCGATTCGTGAATAGCCTAAGGCTCATCACGGGATCGCTTCCGGCCCAATACGGCTTCCGCACCGCGGGTGTCGTGGACATCAAAACAAAGAGCGGCGCGCTCGTGCCAGGAGGAGACGCGACCCTCTACGGCGGAAGCTTCGGCACGATCCGGCCGAGCGTCGAGGCCGGTGCGGTGAGCGGCCATGTCAGCGCTTTCGTCGACGCCAGCTACGATCGAAACGACTTGGGCATCGAAAACCCGACGCCGGAAGCAAAAGCCCTCCATGACCGGACCAGCCAGTCGAAAGCTTTTGCCTACGTCTCCGATATCCTGGATTCCTCCAGCCGGATCAGCTTCATCGGAAGCGCGTCTTACAGCGATTTCCAGGTCCCCGACACTCCGGGCCTTTCCGCGGGAACCTCGCCCGGTGGAAACCAATGGCTGGCGGGAAACTTCGACTCGGCGAAACTGGATGAAAAGCAGAACGAACAGAACTATTACGGGGTCGTCGCCTACCAGAAATCGGCCGGCGAACTTAACTATCAGATTTCAGCCTTCGGTCGGGCGAGCTCCGTGCACTTCATTCCGGACCCGACCGGAGATCTTTTCTTCAACGGGGTAGCCAGCAATGTGAAGCGCAACCTCGATTCCGTGGGACTCCAGGGCGACTCAAGCTACGCACTTGGAGAAGCGCATACCCTGCGGGCCGGCGCGTTTTGGCTGAACGAATCGGTCACCGCCGATTCGACGACCGCAGTCTTTCCCGTCGACGTCAACGGCGATCCCACGGGCCGGGCGTTTTCGATCGTCGACAATCACCGCCTCCATGGCCTGTTTGCGGGATTCTACGCGCAGGATGAATGGAAGTTCGCCCCGCATTTCACGCTCAATGTCGGAGCGCGGGCCGATGCGTTCAACTCGTCCTTCGACGACGAACACCAGATAAGTCCCCGCGCCAACCTCGTGTTCCAACCCTCAGGCTCCACGACGTTTCACGCCGGCTACGCGCGTTACTTCACGCCTCCTCCGGTCGAAAACGTCTCCGGCGCCACGCTGGCCAAATTCAATGGCACGTCGAACGCCGCGCCCACCAATCGGGACGATCCCGTGAAGGCCGAGCGCGCGGACTACTTCGACGCCGGAGCGAGCCGGACTGTTTCTCCCGGATTCCAAGTCGGCGTGGACGGCTATTACAAAAAGGCCAAGAACCAGCTCGACGACGGGCTATTTGGGCAAACGTTGATCCTTTCGGCGTTCAACTACGCACAGGGAAAGGTCTACGGAGTGGAATTGACCGCTTCCTATTCCCACGAGGGCTTCTCGATCTACGGCAACCTCGCGCGATCGGAGGCGCAGGGCAGAAACTGGGTTTCAGCCGAATTCCTATTTGATCCCGACAAGTTCAGCTACGTGCAAGCCCACTGGATCCATCTCGATCATGATCAGAGGCTGTCGGGCTCGTTCGGCGCCGCCTACCTGCGAAAGGAAGCCGGGGGGTCGAAACGGGTGTATGCCGACATCATCTACGGCACCGGATTGAGAACGGACGCCACGGCTCCCGACGGCTCGATCATTCCCAACGGCGGATCGGTCCCTCCCTACGCGACCCTCAATCTCGGCGCGGAGGAGACCATCGATCTCGCCTCGGGTCGCTCGTTGATTCTCCGCGTAGACGTCGTGAACCTATTCGACAGGTCGTACGAATTGCGCGACGGCACCGGCGTCGGAGTGGGAGCAGCGCAATTCGGCCAACGCCAGGGATTCTTCGGAAGCCTGACCTGGGCCTACTGACGTCTTGGTTTCAGAAGAAGCGCTATCGCCCTGGGCAGCCAAAGGAATAGTTACCTTCAAAGGATTGCTTACCTTGGGTCGGCCTGCCCAAACAAGGGCGCCATCGTGTCCAAACGCATTAGCTGCATCTGCCTTTTCTCCGCCTGGCTCTGCGCCAGCGGGGCGATGCTGGACATGATGCAAGTGTTTGCCTGGGCTCGGATGTTCACCGGCTATGCCCGGACCATGTCTGTTGAGCGGGCGGTGGCCCTGACTATGGATCCAGGCAAACCGTGCGCGATCTGCATGGCTGTGCGTCGGGCACGCGAGGCCGAGCAGCATGAAAGGCCTGTCGCCGCGCCGTTGTCCGTCGAAAAGATCCTGCTGGCCCAAGTGCGGAACGAGCCTTTCATCCCTCTGCGGGTCCGACCCGAATGGCCCGATGCGAATCCGGCCTCAGCATTGTCCTGGTGCGCACCCGTGCCGGTGCCTCCTCCCAGGACTCCGATCCGAGCTTCTATCGGTTAGTCGCTCCCGCTTAGCGGGAAGAGGGGGCGGTATACTTGTTTTTGGTGACGGCGCTACTGCGTGCCGCCGTCGCTGCATTTCCCGCGTTCGCACGCCCATCCCTTTTTCCCATGAAGTCTTTCCCTTGTTCTTCTTTCCTTCCTTGCCGCTTTGCCGCGGTCATTTCAATGGCGCTAGTGGCGCTCCCGACGGCCGGCTTTGGCTGCTCGGTCTGCGGCTGCTCCCTCAGTTCCGACTGGGCCTCCCAGGGTTACGGCATGATTCCCGGCCTCCAGGCCGGCGTCCGCTACGAATACTATGACAACACCGATCTGCGCAGCGGTCTCGATAGCGCGAATCGCTCCGCGTTCCGCTATCCCAACGCCGTCGAAGTGCAACGCGAGACGCTGAACCGCAGCACCTGGCTCGGGCTCGACTATGTCGAAAGTCCGTCCTGGGGCATCGCGGCGCAGCTCCCCTACTACGACCGCTATCACAGCACCATTGCGGCCGGAGACACGGGGATATCCGAATCCCGGGCTTCCGGGCTTGGCGATGCACGGATCGTCGCCCGATACCAGAAGTTCGATCCATCGGAGAGTTTCGGACTGCAATTCGGATTCAAGCTGCCCACCGGACGCTTTACCCAAGACTTTGCAGCCGGGCCGGAAGCGGGCACGCCGCTCGATCGAGGACTGCAACTCGGGACCGGCACAACCGATCTGCTGGCCGGCATGTCCTATTTTCGGCGGGCCACGGCCAACCTCGGTTGCTTTGCCCAAGTACTCTTGGACCAGCCCCTAAATTACCGCGATGGATTTGTCCCATCGGCGAGCGTCGGCCTCAACACGGGCGTCCGTTACCTGAACACCAGCTCCCTTACGCCCCAGTTGCAGCTGAACCTCCGTTGGGACGGTCGTGAGCGAGGGGTGAATGCCGACTTCGACAACAGCGGCGACACCGTGGCCTACTTGAGTCCAGGTGTCACCGCGGAACTGTCTAACGGCGCGAGCGCCTTCGTCTTCGTCCAGCTCCCGGTTTATCAGCGGGTCAACGGCCTTCAACTCGAGCCCCGCTGGCTCTTATCGCTGGGCGTCAGCTATAAGCTCTGAGGCGGAATCTGAAGGACCGCTGACCGACGTATCAATCCCTCAAAACCAACAAGGCTCTTAGGAAAACCAAGGGCCTTGCAGGATCAAACCGGCGGCGTGCGTCGTCCGAATAACAATGAAATCAGAAAGACTACGATGAATAGGGCGAACAGGATCTTCGCTATCCCCGCCGCGGTGCCCGCAAGCCCAAAAAAACCCAGAGCCCCGGCCACGAGCGAGATGATCAGAAACAATAAGGAGTAATAGAGCATGGCTCGACTTCGTTCGAAGTTTGCGCGTCTAAGACGACTTTACATTGATATTATGTTAGTCAGCAACGAGGACGCGTGGTGCGTAGGGAGATGCCCGACCAGGGGGTCGGAGATCCGCCCGATGAGGGGATGACTCACGCAAGCTCGTTCAACGGACTCACGAGGGCATTGCCCGCGGCAAATCGGAACCGCATCTGCCGTGAGCGTACTATGCTAAGACATAAACCCCCGTTGCCATGAACCCTAAGATTTCCTTCATTCTGGCCCTATTGACTTGCGCGCTCGCCGGCTGCGCCACGACCGACTATCCGGTCGCCTATCAGGTTCCGCTGAACCCTCCCCAGGTCACGTCGGCCTATGGACCGCTCAATTTGCCGGTGAACGGCGTTCAGGACGTTCCGGCTCCGGCGCATCACGGCGCCCAGCTCTACTTCCAGGTTCTCTCCCCCACCGATGTCGAAGCGTATGTATACGACAAGACAAGTTCGGCCCCCGGCGGGCAGTTGCTGGGCCAATTCCGGGGAACAAGCTTCTATTCGTCGGCGGTGCCGACTAGCGACACCGTGGAATTCGTTTTCTCCGCCACCCAGCCCGTGACGGGCGGCACATTGCAGCTATCGGTCTCCGATAGCCCCATGACCTCGGACTCCTCCGCCGTGCCTTACACTAGCCCCGCGGCCATGGGTCAAGCCGGGCAGTCAGCCCAACCCGATGTTTCGATCAGTCCTGCGAGCCTTTCCATTGCGGCCGGTCAATCCGTGACCTTCACGGTCTCCGGCGGAGCGGGATCCGGCACCTACGTTTGGGGCGGCGCGGCGCCCGCGACGGGCATCAGCAATACCTATACCTTCAGCGCTCCGGGCACCTTTAATGTAACGGTATACCACACGAACGACTCCAGCTACGCCCAATCGAATACCGCGTCCGCCACCGTCGTTGTATCGCCACCCGCCGACGCTCCTCCGGTGACCAGCGGTGGCAGCAATGGCGTTTCGGTGACTCCGGTTCGTTAGGAAAATTGGAAAGGTGAGCGCCGTCCGCGCTTAAGGCGCTCCTTTCCTCGAGACACCCCATTCAAAAAACGGGGCGCAATCGGGGTATAAAAGGTAAGCTGGCTCGGGCTCGCGGGCTTGAAGCCCGCGTTCGCTTCGGCGCGGCAGCCTTCGCCGCGGAGCTGGACAGAGAATCCTCCACACGGTCCACGCGGTCGTCTTCATCCTGGAGCAAGAACGTAGGCGGTGTCTGGCGGGTGATATTCGGTTTGAAAAATTGCCATTCCAAATCAAACAACAAGCATTGTCCGGCGAGGACTTTTCCATTGTCATGAGCAGCTAAGGCATTCCACCATTGGGCGTGGTGACCGACCCGGGATACTCGGAACCCGATGTTGCCGATCGAAACTCTATGAAAGTTGCGATCGCCGCAAATTTCGTGGTCGAGCCGGTGCAGGCGCCGTTGGTCTTTTGCCTGGAAAAAGTTGGCTTGCCCGTGCACCCGCATTTTGCCCCGTTCGATCAGCTGGTTCAACAATTGCTTGATCCAGCGGGCGCTTTCGGCGGCCAGTCCCAGTTAGGAATCATCTTTCTGCAGCTCGAGCGTTGGTTCTCGACGGAAACCGAGTCTCGAACGGACGAGCGCGTCATGGCTCAGCTTTTTGCGCTTGTCGATGCCTTGAGGGCAGCTAGGAGCAGAAGCGCGACAACATTTATCATCCTCCTTTGCCCGGTCTCCCCCGAAAAACGGCATCTTCGCGCCATCGCGGCCGCCGAAGCCGAACTCCGGCTCAGGTTGGGCGCGGTGCTTGACATTGATGTTGTGGGAACGGATGAGGTTCAGCGCTTTTACCCAGCCGAACATTATCATGCCCTATTCGATCCTTATGCGGATCGGTTGGCCCAGATTCCATACAGTAACCTTGGATTTGCGACCCTCGGTACGATGGCCGCTCGACGCATCCATTGCCACGTAAGCCAGCAACGCAAGGTGATCGTCCTGGATTGCGACGACACCCTGTGGGCTGGATCGGCTGGCGAGGATGGCTGCGCTGCCGTGCGTGTGACGTCAGAACGGGCGGCGCTCCACGAATTTATGATCAAGCAAACGGAGGTCGGCAGACTCCTATGCGTTTGCAGCAAAAACGATGTGTCAACAATCATGAGGGTGTTTGACCGCGACACTAAAATGAGGCGTCTACGAGACCACGTCGTTGCGTGGAGGATCAATTGGGAACCAAAGGCGGACAACATGCGCTCATTGAGCGAGGAGCTTTCCATTTCGTTAAACAGCTTCATTTTTTTGGACAACGACCGATTCGAATGCGAAGCCATCCGCGCGCTTCTGCCGGAGGTCTTGACGTTGCAACTTCCGACTGAGGAAAGCGCGTTTGCCAATTTTCTGAAGAACGTTTGGGTCTTCGATTCGAAGCCCGCTACGCGGGAGGATGAGAACCGTCTGTTGTACTACCAGCAAAATGCCGCGCGAGAAAAGGCCGGGGCGGATTCGTTATCTATGGACGATTTCATCGCGTCTTTACAACTGGAGGTTGATTTCGGGTCGTTGCGCGAGTCCGACCTGCCACGAGCCGTTCAACTTACCCAAAGAACGAATCAATTTAATTTGAACGGTATTCGTCGAACCGCTGCCGAGCTGCTGGCCATGACACAATGCGGCGGCCGGGGCATTACGGTGTCTGCGCGCGACCGTTTCGGGGACTACGGCATGGTGGGATTGATCGTCTACTCTATCAGTGGCCATTCGCTGGTAGTCGAAACGCTGTTGCTAAGCTGTCGGGCGCTGGGAAAAGGTCTTGAAAGGCGCGTGGCTGCATATTTGACGAACGAGGCGCGCGCATCGGCAGCCGGTGAAATCGTCTTTCGCTATCGTACTCTGCCGAGAAATGCGCCGATCCGCTCATTCCTTGCCGCTTTGGGTGCCACTCCGAACGCGGAGAAATTATTTTTCGTCACTCTCGACAGGTCTGAACCTTGCCGGCATCTTCGATAGCCTTCTTTAACGGCGAACTCTTCCTATGGACGATCATTATCCTATGCCCCACGACGCTCTCGCGCACATCTCGGTAACGCAGCGAGACCGTCCGGTGATGGATACTCCGCTTCTCCGGCCCCGCGGACCTGTCGAGGAATTCTTGGCCGATTGCTGGTGCAAGGTACTGGCCATACGTGAGGTCGGAGTGGAGGACAATTTTTTCCTGCTGGGAGGGGACTCGTTGCACATGGTGCAGATCGTTGCGCGCGTTCAAGAGCAGTGGAAGATCGAGCTTCCCGTTGGTGCTTTTTTCGATTCGCCGACGATCGCCGCACACGCGAAACTCATCGAGGCCGATCTGCCCGGTTGAGCGTGCAGTCGATCACGGGCAAGGTTACGATTTCTACGGTCGTAATTCCGACTTGTGGCCGCCCCGAGGCGCTTGATCGCTGCCTCGATGGATTGTGCCGGAACCTGGCGGAATTCGCCCCACAGACGCGGGTCTTGGTGTCGGATGACAGCCAGGAACTGGCTATAATCGAGCGCAATTGGGATGTCATTCGCAAGTATCGGCACCGCTACAATCTCAACTTGGCCATTGGGCACTTGCGGGTAGACCGCTCAATGGTCACCAACCGGTGCGTCAATGGTGGATGGGATCGGGAATTGGTTGAATTTGCGTTCGGTGGAGGCGATCGGCTCCGGATGGCGGCGGCGGGCGCGAATCGAAATCGGTTGCTGGTCGCGACCGCTGGAGAGCCGTTCTTGAGCCTCGACGACGACACGGAAGTCCATTTTGCGTGTGCACCGGATTCAGAACCGACCGCTGAACCCTCGACTTTGGCTGAGATGGACGGGTCCGATCCTGCGGATATTTGGCCGGGACCCGATCATCCAGCTCTCCACAGCTGCCATAATTTAATTGCAAGCCACGAAAGCCTTCTGGGGTCTTCAATCTTGCTCGATCCACGGCGAGCGAGTTCGGCTTCGTCCTCGACCCATCACGCCATCGTGACTGTCAACGGTGCCGTGGGTGATTGCGGGTGGGGCAGCCCCTCTCGATATCTCTTTGTCAACGACGCCTCGTTCGCGCGGCTTTGCCGAACTGAAGAGGAATACGCCCGCGGTACTACCAGCCGGGTGATGTTGCGGGTTGTCGCGACAACCCAAATCGCCCAACGAGCAGACAATTTTATGACTACCGCGTTTGCCGCCGATGGCCGGCTTGTTTTGCCTCCATTTTTTCCCATAGGGCGCGGCGAAGATGCGATCTGGGGACAGTTGCTGTCGATTGTCTTTCCCACCGGTTGCTTCGCTCATTTGCCTTGGGCTATCTTGCACCGTCCGTGGGATACCAGGCGGTTTTGGCCGGGCGAGGTCTTGCGCAGCGCCGCTACGGCCGATATTCCCGAAGCTGTATGCAGCCTGATGGCTGATTGCCACCCCGGACCGGCGAGCCAAGACTCGCTCCAGGCCGTTGGTCGGCATTTGTCGGATCTCGCCACCCGGAACTTGGGCGAATTCATCGCATACTTGCGGGAAAAAAAGCAGGCGGGCTCCCGCCGCAAAATAGCCTTTTTGCAAACACGGCTCGGCTGGCCGTCGCTCCCCGAGAGCTGCCGCCGCGACCTTAGGCGCTATATCGAGATTCTGACCGAACGGCAAAACGACATCATGGCAACGATACCGGCCGAATTGTTGTATGGGCGGGACCCTCTTACCGCAGCCGAGCTGTTCCAGAGCCTAATTGGACACTACGGCCGCCTGCTCCATTCTTGGTCTGAACTGCTGGCATTCCTGACCAAATCAGAGGCCGTTGCAGAGGTGTTCGGTGCACAGGGTCCGGGTGGCGCGGGCTAAAGTCTGCAGTTCGCCTCACTCCCGTTAGGCTCAAACCAATCAAGATACTTAACTCCAGCGCCGGTATTGAAGAGAATCACTTTTTCATCGGCGGCGATCGCTCGAGACCGAAGCAGAATTTCGATAGCAGCATAGCCCGCGGCACCTTCGGGTGCGGGGAATATGCCTTCCGCGGCACCCATTTCGCTGATGGCGCCAAGGATCTGTTCCTCCGTTACCTCTACGGCGCCACCGCCCGATTTCTTCAAGATCTCGACGATCATGGCGGACCCGGACGGCATGGGTACCCGCAATCCCGAAGGTCGATTCGCGCGTGCGAGCTGGGAAGCGGCCGATCTTGCGCCTTCTGATCCGAAAGCCTGCACAATGGGCGAGCACCCCACCGCTTGTACGCTGAACATCTTGGGCAACTTCGGGGTGATCCAGCCGATTGCCTGAAGTTCCTGGAACGCCTTCCACATGCCAATCAACCCGCTGCCTCCGCCAGTCGGATAGATGATAGAGTCCGGCAGGCACCAGTCGAGTTGTTCGGCAAGCTCGAAACCCATGCTTTTTTTCCCTTCGATACGATACGGTTCGTTGAGCGTCGAGACGTCGAACCATTCGGGCCCTTGCGCCAGCGATCGAGCTTGGGCCGCGCAATCGTGGATGAGGCCATCTACCAGAGTGACTTTCGCACCCAATAACTGGCTGCCCAAAACATTCGGCGGCGACGAATCCCGTGGCATGAAAATATGCGCCTTTATCTCCGCGCGCGCCGCATACGCGGCCAGCGCCTCTCCGGCATTTCCCGCCGTCGCCAATGTGAGCTTTGTCAGTCCGAGTTGCTTCGCCATGGAAACGGCAACCGACATACCCCGAGCTTTAAAGGTCTGTGTCGGATTTCGGGACTCGTCCTTAATGTAGAGCGACTTCAAGCCTTTGCGTTTGCCGGCAGCTGGCGCACGAAGCAGCGGCGTCATCCCTTCGCCCAAGGAGACCACATCCTCCATGTGCATCACGGGAAGCAACTCGCGATAGCGCCACATGGAATTGGGACGCCCCTGGAGGCTCTCGCGCCTGAACGACCGCGCTACGGAATCGAAGTCATATTGGGCGAACAACGGACTCGCGCAACTCGTGCAGCGGTTTTGAGGAACCGAGGCGGAATAGCTCTTGGCGCATCCGACGCATAGCAAGTGGCTCAGCACGCGGGAGTTATTACCGACGGAAATCGCTAGTGAAAATGGGACCGATTACCTGTCATTTTATGGCATTCAAAATAACGGGACAAGACATTTCCAGGATCGCTAACCGCCGGCTGGCTCGATTAACGCCGCCGCCATCTGATTGCAGGGCGTGGAAATCCCGTCCTTTTCACCCAGCTGCCCATTTCAATATTCGATTCCAATCTGTATCGCCGTGGCCCTCGGAAGCGCGATTTCGGTTTTTCAATCCTCCTCATCGATTCGATTTGTTTTCCGTTCGCATCGCTGGTCGAGCGAATCCGGCGCAGACTCCACGGTCGGTGTCGCAAAATCAAAAAATGGTTTCGCAAGGCATTCTATTTTGGCAGCGTGGCTATGTACCGCCTGCCGTAATGGAGATCGACATCGGGAACCGGACTGGAATCGTTTCTGACTGGTGCCACCTAGCATAAAATCGTCGTGATGCCGCTCGCCACGGTGCAAATCTCAAAATGATGCCGGGTGTCTGGCAGGGGGCGCATTCGCTCCAAAAAGACGAGTCGGTGCTGAAGCACAAGCTGGCTCCCGGCACCCTGTCCAAAATCCTCCGGTTTGGACGGCCCTACGCCCGGACCCTCGCCTTTTTCCTGGGACTGGTCGTGCTGGATGCGGCCGCGGGGGTGGTGAATCCTCTGATCTACCGGCAGTTGATCAACCGTGGAATTCTGGGCGGCAACGAGCATCTCATCATCGAACTGGCCCTCCTGGCCGCCGGAGTCTCCTTCGTGGATTCCGGTCTGACCTTCTGGCAGCGGCAAATTGCGGCGCGGGTCGGCCTGGAAATCGTCTTTGATCTGCGCACCAAAGTATTCGTCCACATCCAGCGGATGTCGCTGGCGTTTTTCAGCCGCGCCCGCACCGGGGCCTTGGTGAGCCGCCTCAACAGCGATGTGTCGGGCGTGCGCGACGCTTTCACCGACATCCTGTCCACGGCCGTCGGCAATCTTGTAACCGTGACGCTCGTGCTGGCAGCCATGTTTTCTCTGTCGTGGCGACTGACGCTGGCCGCGCTGATTCTCGTCCCGGCCTTCCTGCTGCCGGCGCGGTATGTCGGCCGGCGGCTGCGGGCGCTCACGCGTGAAACTTACGACCGCATCGCGGAGATGAACAACCTCATGGTCGAGAGGTTCAACGTCGCCGGAGCCATGGTGTCGAAAGTCTTCGGCCGGCCCGAAGACGAGAAGGCCTTTTTTGCGCGGCAGGCGGGCCGGGTGCGCGACATCGGCCTGAAGACGTCCACCTATGCGCGGCTCCTGTTCATCGGACTTGGACTCGTGGCGTCGCTCGCCGTCTCTGTCGTCTATGGGTGGGGTGGGGTCCAAGCGGTGCGCCATACCCTGGATGTCGGTACGGTCGTCGCGCTGATTTCCTATCTGCTCCGGCTCTACGGTCCGCTCACCGCGCTCTCCAATCTGCAAGTCGACGTCATGACGACTCTTGTCTCGTTCGAGCGAGTATTCGAGGTCCTGGACCTTCAGCCGATGGTGACGGAGAAGGCGGAGGCGAAACCGATTCCGCCGGGTCCCGTCCGACTGGAATTTGCCGCGGTCGGCTTCCGGTATCCGACGGCCGAAGAGGTCTCCCTCGCCTCGCTTGAATCGGTGGCAGTGCTGGGCAAGCATCCGGAAAGGGAGGTCCTGCGTGAGGTGAGTTTTACGGCGGAGTCGGGTCAAATGATCGCCTTGGTTGGGCCATCGGGGGCGGGCAAAACGACCCTGGTCCAATTGGCGGCGCGCCTTTATGACGTCCGGACCGGCGCAATCCGCTTCAATGGTGTCGATCTGCGGGACGCGACCCTCGATTCGGTCCGCACGACCATAGGAATGGTGATGCAGGACGCCCATCTGTTTCACGACACGCTTCGGGCCAATCTGCTTTATGCTAAGCCGGAAGCTAGCGAGGCCGAGGTGGCCGCGGCTCTGCGCGATGCCCAGATCGCCTCAGTGGTGGCATCACTGCCGCAGGGACTCGACACCGTCGTCGGCGAACGCGGCCACCGGCTTTCGGGCGGGGAGAAACAGCGGGTCGCGATCGCCCGGCTGCTGCTCAAGGCGCCGGCCGTTGTCATCCTGGACGAGGCTACCGCGCATCTCGACTCGGAATCGGAACGGGCGATCCAAGAGGCCTTCCTCTCAGCCCTGAAGGGCCGGACCTCGCTCGTGATCGCGCATCGGCTCTCGACGGTTCAGAACGCCGACCAGATTCTCGTTTTGAACCAGGGCCGAATCGTCGAGCGCGGCCGCCACGCAGAGCTCCTCTATGCGGGCGGCCTCTACGCGCAACTCTACCAGACCCAGTTTGCGGTGAAGCCGAAGTCGTAAAGCGCACTGTTCGGCGTGACGATGGAGACGCCGTTTTGGATACCGCGCAGAGCAGGCTAACGCCCCCCTCCAAGAGCTGCCGCGATAATTGGGCCGACCTCGGCAGCCCCTTTAGGACTCATTAATTCATCGTGTGATTTCGCAACCTCTTGAACCAGAATTCGGCCGGACACAAAAAGTTTCCAGGTGGAGGCCATCTCTGCGGTGCTTTCTGCATGCTTGGCAGTAACTAATCTCACGTCCCCGTGATACACGCCACATGTAAATCCGGACGACAACCGCTCCATATTCGTTATCGCGTCCACCATGAGTTCGATTTGATCCTGGGATGCATCTAACTTCCAAGATCTAAGTACGGCTGCTGCAGCTTCCGCTGACGCTTTGGGAGCCTCACGGCCATCGTGATCAGGAGGTTCTTCAATTGCGGATCTGGCTCGCGGATAAGCATCCAAAATTGCCAAAAGGTTGATGCTCGCCCCACTGGCCTGCATTTTCGTTGCGATCGCGTGCGCAAGAATGCCACCCAGGGACCAGCCGATGAGATTATAGGGTCCGGATCCTTGGATCCGATGAATCTCATTGATGTAGTCAGCGATACATTCCTCAGATGTCCTCGGAAGGGCTTCGTTTCGCTTTAAACCGCGAAGCTGCAACCCATATATTGGGTATTCTTCTGGTATATACTGAGTAAGCCTGAAATAGCACCAGCTAAGTCCGCTAACGGGATGTAAGCAAAATAGCGGGGGACGACTGCCGCGTGTTCGTATAGGTAATAAAACGGCAAATGGATCCTCCTCAGCAACCGTTTGCAGCAACGG
>Ga0206969_1035_pt1 | contig 38981 bp, 36 predicted proteins | sample Alteio_BWOrgHeat_87_FD_153256 | JGI IMG/M metagenome (GOLD analysis project Ga0206969, IMG submission 153256) | Enriched cells from forest soil in Barre Woods Harvard Forest LTER site, Petersham, Massachusetts, United States -... | ecosystem: Environmental > Terrestrial > Soil > Temperate forest >... | reverse complement strand
GCTATACGTTTTGAGGCGCCCATTACATTAGTAGGGTTCACTGCTTTATCAGTTGATATCATGACAAATTTTTTCACCGCATATTTTACAGAAAGATCAGCAATGATGCGTGTGCCAAAAACATTGGTTTTTACCGCCTCAGAGGCATTATCCTCCATTAATGGGACGTGTTTATAGGCTGCGGCATGGTATACATAATGAGGCTTGTAAGTTTCAAATAAATAATCCATTCGGGTTTCATCCCTTACATCGCCAACAAAAGCATGAAAGTTTGCCTCGATATATGTTTCTTCAATTTCTAAATATAAATTGTGCAAAGCGGTTTCAGATTGGTCACACATTATGATCAAATCTGTATCGAATTTTAATAACTGCCTTACTATTTCACTCCCTATAGATCCGGCAGCGCCGGTTATTAATATTCTTTTTCCTTTGAGTTCCTTTTGAATATTCGTAATATCAATTTCAATAGATTTTCTATTTAAAAGCTCTTCAATATTAACTTCTTTTATCTGGGTTGACTGTAATTTTCCGCTTATCCATGCATCAGGTGAAGGAATGCTTAACACTTTAACATCATTTTCAAGACATATATCAACTATCTTGTTTTTAAGTTCAATCGGAATAGTATAGGAAGCAAAAATAATTTCGTCTAATTTATGCTCTTCTATTAATTGGGGCAAATCTTTAGCATTCAAAATAGAAATACCGTCAATGGTTTTCCCTACCTTTCTTTGATCATCATCAACAAAGGCCATAATACTTTTATTAACTTTATAATCATGATCAAAGGTTCTTTTAGCAGCTACCCCTGCCTCGCCGGCGCCATAAATGATTATTCTTTTTTTATCTAATTTTAAATTTTTTATATAAAGAAAAAAATATTTTACTATGATCCTATAAGTAACCATTAACAGGAAGCATACTAAACAATTAATAATCAATAAGCTGTTTGAAATTAAGGGGCTTTTATTAGACGCTACAGAAATAGTAGTTATCAAAAAAAATATTCCGTTGGTTATTAATATGGCGCTTAATATTCTAAAAGAATCCTGGGCACTGGTATATCTTATAATTCCTGAAAAAGTTTTTAATGCTACAAAAACCAGGGTACTTATAATACCTAATATTAAAACATTTCGGCTAAGCTCAATGTGGTTCACATTGGTAAAATCAAAATTGGATTTGATCAAATAGGCGATAGTTAATGACAGGAAACTGATAATCAAATCAAGAATAAAAATGAACCACCTGGGCACTATATTTATTTGATTGAATAATGTGGTAGAGGTATTATTCATAAGCACATAATTATTGCGAGTTGCTATAAATCTAAGTAAATATAATAACTATTATAGAATTACCAATAAAAAATCCAAATCAATAATTTTATCATAAAAATTCATCTTATGCTATGCCATATTATTAATTGTTTTTAGATGCATGCAAATTTACTAATTCACTATGTTTCTGTATAATAAAATCGCGTCACTATTTTAAATTGAAAAGTTTGTGTGCACCTTCACAGTATAAACGTATTAAAATAAACGCCAGCGTTGTAATAATTATTAATACTATCAGACTAACAACTGACCTGGTTAAAAAGTTCAGTAGTATAATATTTGTTATCGCCTGAATGAATGTGTATAATGCGGCTATAGCCAAATGAGGTATTTTTTTTTCATTAGCTAAAAATTGATAAAAGTGCCCCCTATGTGCCTCAAAAATATTTTCCTTTCTTAAAACTCTAAACCCAATAGTTGTCACAGTGTCTAAACCGTAAATTAAAAGTAATAGCAAATAAGTAACATTATTTGTTTTAATTATTAACTGTAAAAGAAAAAAAAGTATAATAAATGCCAGGCTCACACTACCCACATCTCCAGCAAAACACTTTGCTTTTATGCGAAAATTGAAGAAATTGAAAACAAGCAAAGAAAGAATTGGCAGGATCAAATAAATTTCGCGTGTAAATAAAATGATATGCTGATTGATAAAATATAATGTAAGTAATGTTACGAGACCAAAGCCCCCCGTTATTCCGTTAATGCCATCCATAAAATTTATGGCATTTATTGTTCCTATAACGAAAATAAATCCCAGCACTATCCAATAAAACGATAGATTATATATGTTTAACTGGTAAAACAACAGTGCGACGGCAACTAAATGAAAACTAATTCTGATTCTGTTACTAATTGTTTTAATATCATCAATAAAACTAATCATACTGATTAAAAACAACCCGGAAAGAAAATAGCCATATTGCCATCCGAAATATAGTGAGCCCAATAATAATGAAACGCAAAAGATGATTCCTCCGCCTCTTATAGTCACCTTTGTATGAGAACTGCGATGATTAGGATGATCAATAATACTGTATTTATCGGCTATTTTGAAGTAAATAAGTTCAAGTGCGAAAAGGATAAAAAATGTAATCAAAAACTCAAATAGACTCATGCAGATTTTAACAGTTTAATGCAAAAATAAGTTTATTAATGGATAAATATAATTCTTAAATAAAAGGATTATTTAGTAAGTTTATCTTCCGTTTTTGGATAAAAAATATGGATTGATTCCATTTTCTACCTTGTCTTCGATGATTATTTCCAAAATGGTATATTTATTTACCGGTACCCCCCAGCCGCATAAAACTTATAGAAAATTTTTATTTTAATTAAACTAGTCTTTCAAAATTTCGTCTATCTAAAGATTTGTCCGCTATGAATTACAATACAGTTTGCGGAGGTTATTTTTAAACTCTTATTTATAAAATATAACAATAAGTTTTTATTAATTATTTCTTATTTTTAAACATTATACTTTATTTACAATTAAAAATTAACTAATACATGAATCACCTTTTATATATTGACTCAGGCGGTGGAAGTTACATTATCCAGATAATTATTGCAACGGCCTTAGGTGCTGGATATTATTTTAAATTTTATTGGGGAAAAGTGGTTTTCTTTTTTAAAAAGGATGTAAAATCTATAGATCAGTGTGAACAAGATAAACAATAGATTACCAAGTTCTTTTAAAGATCCAAGTGGGTTTGTATTTAAATTGAATAATACTATTTACCGCCAAGTAAATAAATCTTATTGTGAAAATTATAATATTTTAATAAATAATGGCTTGTATGAATACCTTGCCAATGATGGGTATTTAATTTCTCATGAGGAAACTCACGACGTTGACTTTCAAACCATTGAGGGATATAAAATTATAAAGCCCAAACAAATTTCGTTTATTTCTTATCCTTACGAATGGTGCTTTGACCAATTAAAAGATGCGGCTCTTGCCACTCTTCGTATTCAACAAAAAGCTTTAGATTTTGGTATGGTCTTAAAAGATGCCACACCTTATAATATTCAATTCCTAAAAGGAAAACCTGTTTTTATAGATACGCTCTCATTCGAAAAATATATTACAAACCACCCCTGGGTAGCATATAAACAATTCTGCGAGCATTTTTTAGCGCCACTATGTTTAATGCATTATACAGATATTAGACTATTTCAACTTTTAAAAACTTATATAGACGGTGTCCCGTTAGATCTTACCAGTAGATTGCTACCTGCAAAAAGCAAATTATCTTTCTCTATTTTGTCTCATATTCATTTACATGCTTACAGTCAGAAATATTACGCTAATAAAACAGTAAAATCTGAAGGAAAACTATCTTTAAAAGGATTACAAATTCTTGTTCAAAACTTAATTAACGTTACTAACAGCCTGACTATCAAAAAACAAAAAACTGAATGGGGCTTTTATTATAATAATATCAATTATATTGCAGAGTCTGAATTACATAAGAAAACAATAGTGTCTTCACTTTTGGAAAAAGCTTCTCCAAAAACTGTTTGGGATTTTGGCAGTAATACCGGCTTATATAGTCGCATTGCTAGTGAAAAAGGAATTGAAACTATTTCATTTGATATTGATGAGATTGCAGTTAATACTAATTATAAACTTGTAAAGGAAAAAAAGGAATCCAATATCTTACCCTTAATACTCGATCTTACTAACCCTAGTGCTAATATTGGATGGGCAAATAATGAGAAAGACAACCTGGAACGCCGCGGTCCGGCTAATTTAATTATGGCTCTAGCCCTTATTCATCATCTCGCTATATCAAATAACGTCCCTTTATTACAAATAGCTTCTTATTTTCACAGACTTGGCAAATGGCTTATTATAGAGTTTATTCCTAAATCAGATTCTCAATTTCAAAGGCTATTATTATCAAAAAAAGATATTTATCTCGATTATTCGTGTGAACAATTTGAAAGCGATTTTCAATGTTATTTCTCTATTATTGAACGAATACCTATTTTAGGTTCAGAAAGAATTTTATACCTAATGCAAGCCAAGTGATATATGTATCAAATTAAAACATATTTTAATAAATTGTTCTATACTGGACATACGTTTTTGCTTCTTCTTTATTTCATAATTTATGAGTTTTTAAAAATTTGGGAATTAAAACTATACGTATCAGCTTGGAATAGAATATCTTTAATTATACTACCTTCCTTGTTTTGTTTCATTGTTTACATACTTTTTCTACGAATTACGAGATCTAAAATTAAAGCAAGCCTCCTGACCTCAGGTCTTTTCAGTATTATTTTTTTTTTTACAACCTGGACTGATATTTTTTTAGATGTTTTCCTCTTAAGCAAATTTATTCTATTGTTTGATGTTCATAGAAAGATATTAGTTTTTGGCTTTTTATTCCTTTTTTATGTTTTATTTGGTGTCCAAGTCTGGAAAAACAAATCTGAATTAAAGCAGCTGTCTGGGTATTTCACTTTATTAATTTTTTTTCTTTTAGTATTAGAATTAACAAATGGAATTACATTTCATCCTAACAACATTAAATTAAAAGATCCGTTCATGCCTGCAAAAACCGTTTTGTCAAATCGGCCTGATATATATTATATAATTTTGGATCATTATTCGAGTGATGCCAGCCTTAAAAATTATGAGCAGTATGACAATTCTTATTTTACCAATTTTTTAAAGGGAAAAGGGTTTTATGTTGCCTATAAAAGTAAGTCGAATTATAACTTTACAAGTTCTTCATTATCTTCTTCGCTTAATAGTTCTTATCTAAATATAAAAAATAATGGCCGATACAGTACTGCCGATGTAGATAAACTATACAAGTTTATTCAACAAAATAGAATTTGTGCTTTTTTGCGTGATTACGGATATATACAAAATATTTATTCGGTTTTTACAATTGGAAATAAACCAGGAAAATTAACCGGGGCAGACGATAAAACAGGGCAATCGAAAACATTTATCAATTCGTTACTAAGAGCTGTTAATCAAGTTTTTGGTGTAGAAGATCAACAAACCAAACATAAAGTTTATTATACCTATGATATTAATTCTTTCAATTTTTTGGATAGTTTAGCAAATACTGATAATTTAACAAGTTATCCACGGTTCGTTTATGCTCACACTTTAACTGCACACCCTCCTTTTGTAATAGATTCTACAGGAGCTTATCAAAAAAATTTAAGCTTAACCCATGACAGAGAAAGCTATATTAGAGAGGTTAAATATGTCAATAAACGTATTACATTATTTGTCAATTCGATATTATCTAAGCCAGGGAAAAAACCAATAATTATTATTCAGAGTGATCATGGCTCTCACCTTAACACATTGGAAGAAACATCGACAATATTAAACGCCTATTATTTTCCTGACAAAAATTATAAAAGCCTATATCAAAAAATAAGCCCCGTAAATACTTTTAGAATTGTGTTAAACAAATATTTTAATGCTAATTTATCGTTATTACCAGACACAAACTATCATGTTTTTTACCCCATGCTATAATTAATACAACCCATGTTTTAATTTTTCAGCTACATTAACAATATGCTTATTAGGGTAAGGAAGGTAAAGAACCAATATTTAGTTATTATATATATTAAATTTTTTTAAAACATTATTGGGTTCCCAACCAAGTAGGTTTCGCGCCTTTGAATCATCAAAAGTCAAATCCAATGTAATTTTTTTTAATTTATTAGAATTTACCGGCGACCTCTGGCCGATTAAATCCCCCATCAATGCTAATAATTTAGCTGTATTATAAGAAATGTTTAATGGTGGCTTTTTATTTAGCTGCGCTGATATTAGTAGGCTTAACTCATAAAAAGATGGATGATAATTATCGGTAAGATTGTAAGTACCCCCAAGTTTAGCCGCTTTAAGTATAATATGAGCCACATCTTCGGCCAATACTATACTTTTTTTCGCATTCCCGCCTGCTATATTAAAATAATACCCCTTTTTGATTCCATTAATCATCGATTTCAAATTACCTGGTGGATTGGGCCCGGCAATTAAGGGCAATCTTAATACAGAGCAGATCACATTGTTTTTTTCACACCATTTTTTAATTAATTTTTCAGCCTGAATTTTACTATGGCCGTATGGGTCTTTGGCTAGTAAACTGGTATTTTCATCAATTAAAGTTCCGCTTTCTTTGCCATAAACAGCAACTGTGCTAATAAAAACGAAAGATTTTGGAAGATAAGAATTTTCGAGGCCCCTGAGAAGGTTAGCTGTTCCATCAACATTCACGGTATAAAACTCTAAATTTTCTTTCTTTGTTTTGGGAACTGAATGGGCTTTGCCAGCCGAATGTATTACAATATCAACATAAGGCAATTGTGGGACATTTATAGTAAGATCTATATTAATATCCGCATTACTCCTTGCCAGAGAAATCACCTCATTTTTATTTAAAGTGTTTTTTATGATTTTGCCTAAAAAGCCCGATGCGCCTGTGAGAAGTAATTTCATTATTTTAATTAATGAACTGTATTAACCTTTTTATAATTCTTTTTGGCATAAGGGTTATTGGCGGGTTTAAACTATTTTCTTTCCAGGCTCTAAGAATTTCCTTATTGCCATTTAATACATTTTTAAAACTTTTGTTAGTAGCGCCGCCAAGCCGCATTCTAACCATCAGCCTGTTAATATATTTAGATTTAAAATTGTGTTTTTTAAATATTCTAAGCATGAATTCATAATCGGCCGAAAATCTATATTGTGCATTAAATAAGCCGGCTTTCCTGTAAACTTTGGACCTAAGAAATAAAGCGGGATGAGGAGGAACATTAGCATGTTCAAAGAAATTGTTATAATAAGAAAGTGATTTCCAGTTTCTAACAATTTTATTCATATCCTGATTTTTAACATATACCAAATTCCCATATAAAATATCCAGATCCTGATCATTAACAAAATGATTCATCACATCACTTAAAACCTCATTATCCGAATAAATATCATCTGAATTCAGGATCCCAATAACGTCTCCCGTTGCCAATTGAATTGCTTTATTCATGGCATCGTATATACCATTATCGGTTTCGGAAATAACTCGAGTAATATTATCCCGGTATTGTTCAATAATTAACAAGGTGTTATCTTTTGATGCCCCGTCAATTATTATATATTCAATGTCATTATAGCTTTGAGAAATAACACTTTTAATAGTTTCTTCTAGTGTTGAGGCGCTATTAAAACAAATGGTTACTATGGAAATTTTCATAAATTATTAGTAAATAAACTATAAGCCAACCTTAGCCTCTTTTTTTAAGGATACTATATTCACGCCTACCGAATTTTTTCAAAAAGAAGTCGCGAAATCCTAAATATATCGCAGCAACTCCTCGGTTATTTCCAACAAATAACAATTTAGCTATCCGGATCAAAGTGGAAAGAGAGTAAACAGAAAAAACCAAGGCAAAGTGCATATAATTAACAGACCATTTTGAGAACAAAATAAGATAGCTCCTGGCTTGGTAATATACATATTGCGGGTTATCGGCCCCTCCTGCACTGGCAGACTCGATATGATAAACATAAGCATCTGGTACATACCAAATTTTGAACCCAGCTGCGGATGCGCGCAAACCGTAATCTACATCCTCGCAAACGGCGAAATAATCGTCATCAAGCATCCCTATTTTTTCAATTACAGATGAACGAATAAGTGTTGCACATCCAACAGCATAATCTAAGTATTGTTCCTTATCTAAGGTTGGGTCATTTTTTTCTTTATAACCTACTAACCTCGTACGAAGCAATAGTTTATTGAGTTTAGTAGAGCCTGACCAAATAAGTGAACTATCAGGATAAAAAAAAATTTTAGGTTGAGTTATCCCAATTGATACGTCCTTGTTTAAAGGCGCCACAAGGTTGAATAAAGTATTGGGGTTAATTAAAGTATCATTATTTAATAATAATACATATTTACAATTCATGGCCATTGCATATTCAATTCCTAAGTTATTGCCCCCGGTATAACCTAAATTTTCTGTAGCCTTAATTAAATGAAAGTTAAGGTTGCTTTGCTTGAAAATTTCAATCGAATTATCTGATGAATAATTATCAACAACAACGGTTTTATATTCTTTATAAGATGATTCATTAATTGATTTTATACAGTCAAGAGTAAGATTAGGTTTATTCCAGTTTACAAGAATTATATAAAGGTCTGGATTTGATATATTCATTTTTTGTTGTTAACTATCCTAAAAGAGTTACAAATCGTAATTCAGGATAAATAAATTAATTTTTCTTTTTAACCGAATTGAAAATTTCATCATATTGTTTACCAAGAACATTCCAGTCAAAATTTGCATAAACATAGTCTCTTGCATTTGAACCCATGGACTTTAATAATTGAGGATTATCAAAAGCATATTTTAATCCTGTTTCAATCCCTTCAACTGTTGGGGGTACTTGTATTGATGCTCCATTTAAGGCCAAACCCGGAAAATCTGAAGTTTCCGTTATTAAAATTGGTTTCCCGCACGCAGCGGCTTCCAGCGCAACAATAGTCATTGCATCATAAAGGGAAGGAATTACAAACAGATCACAGGCATAATAAGCACATCGCTTTTCATCGGCGTATAGGGGATCAATAAATGTTATTAAATCTTTATTAATAGCTTTAACAGCTTTACTAATTAATTCTCTGCGATATTTATTTTCAGGGCCAATTATAACCAGTTGCCAATCTGCAGCGTGTTGTCCCAAATTATCATAAGCTTCTAATAATAAATCAACCCCTTTTATGGGATCCATCCTGCCTAAAAACATAAGCATTTTTTTAGAGCTTAATTTATATTTTTCACGAAACACATTGTGTGGGCATTCAGTAAAGTCAGCAGCTACAAAACCATTTGGAATTAATTTAACTTTGGTTTTATCTAACATTATTTCAAGGCAATCCTGATATTCCTGATTAGAAACTGTTATACAATAACTACAGTTTTTAATTGTGAACGATGTTAAATACTTTAAATAAAAAAATTTAACTAAACGGGATTTATTATTATGAACGGTAATAAATCCCATGGGCGAAAAAATATATGGAATATTATACTTCTTTAAGCAATAAGCCGCAAAAAAACCCAGCAGGCTCCAATTTTTAGAGATATGAACAACATCATAATCTTTTACTATATGTTTTATGTAACCAGCGCCTTTTAAAGGGATAAGGTATTTATATTTAATTGACGGCAAAAGGTAAACTTTATTTATCCCGTTCTTTTTCGCGAATTCAGGGTCATAATCTCTTGCCAGGGTTAATAAATCAACTTCATGTCCATGATCTATAAGACATTTGCCAATACGCATTGACCGTTCTGCGCTACCCCCAGCAAGTGGATATATAGCATCATCAACTAATAAAATTTTCATACCGTTAATATGTGCAGCATTAAATTATCGAAACATTTATTAACTTAATTATATTAACATTGAGGATTTGTTTGGGTGCCAAAGATAATATTTTATACTGTTAATAAATGATTATTAAGATTTACCAGGATAAAATTAGAACATTAATTATTGAAATAATTAACCCGTTCTGATTGTTAATACCCACTCTTTGAAAACCATGTTAATACTAACTTTTATGTTGCCGATTGATCCGGTTGGCTTACCGGTAAAATAGTTCTTTGCCCCTCTAAAATGATTGCACGGCTAAGCGCTATACCGCATCCCATTATAAACCATACAAAATCATTCAAATAATAATAATAAAAAAAGTTGCCGAAAATTATAGTGATATATGTTGATAATAATCCCACTAATACGAATTTAGCTTGTTTATTGGTTGAAGGGGCCTTTAACCCTCGAATCATATACAAAACTATTAATACCATAAGCAACCACTCTGTTATTGCACCTAATAGCCCTGTTTGCCCCAAAATATCAAAATGATAAGAATGGGATCCCGCCCAATACCTCCTATAGCGTTCTGAATACCAGGGGGCCGCATTAACACCAGGGCCTACACCCAAAACAGGACTAGATAATAAAGCATCCAATCCTGTTTCTCTTGTAATCACATGCTCTGACATTGATTCAGAACTGGAACTGCCTGGGTCAACTATGTTTTCAAATCTTGAGCTGAGGATTATCAAAGGATTTGGTATATTTAAAGGAACAAAAATCAATGCCACATTAACAATAGCTGCTATAGCAATTAATTTTATTGGAGACTTCAATTTGAATTTTGGAAGAAGGTGTGTACGTTTTAGGAAGTAAAATAAACTCGGTAACCCAAAAGCTAAAAACGCTAAAATACCACTTCGGGAAAGTGAAAATAGAAGGCCGGCTCCTCCAAATAATAATACTAAATATGGAAAAAGTGAACGCCGGTTATATATAATGAATGTGATAGCTAATAACAAAATTCCAGCCATATATCCCGCAAAATGACTTACATCAGATGAGAAAAAACCAATTGCACGAAAAGTACTGTAAGACCCTGAATAAAAATATCCGTCTATTGTTCTATCATTGGCCATGGGTATGCCTGCCATTAAGGTTTGGTAAGTAGGCCAGTGACGCGCCCCGCCAATGAGTTGATAAATGCCATAAAGCCCTTGAATTATACCCATTAACAAGTATATTTTAACTGCTTTAATAATAACTTCAGTTTTAGCGCCAAGTATAATTACCGTAATAAAGATGAAGGCCAAACAGGCATATATAAAAATTGCGCGAAGCCCTTCCGAAATATGGTCTGAAAGCAATACCGAAACGAATTGAATCAATAAACTTATGAGAGGTATTTGGACCCATATAAGTTTAATACTTGCTTTTATTGTTCGCAGAAGTAACGAGATCAAAAATATAATAAGTACAATTCTGGATAAATAAAAAGTAACCCCAATATGAATATTTATCCCTACAACAGAAACTACAAAAGCTAACGCATAAAGGGTTATAACAGGACGATATGCTGTAATCACTATTGCAAAAGCAACAAATAATACTAAAATAATTATTCCAATTATTATCATATTTTATAAAGCATCGCTATTAAAGACGCTAACCTGCTTTTTAGTTATGCAGTAATTTCTCGTTTATTGGTTTGAAATATTTTGATTTTCATATTTCTTTAAAGTCGTTTTTATATGCTCTTCCAGCTTTTGGTAGGATTGCTTCCAGGTCCATTGTTCCAAGACTGTTTTAATACCAAGGGCACTCATTGCTTTCCACATTGTCTTATCATTAATCAAATTATTCAATGCTTTTCCAAATTCAACAGAATCTCTTTCAGTAAGCAATCCGGTTTTATTATGCTGTATTGTTTCACGAATACCGGCTTCGGCAATGCCTACTACTGGCGTACCGCAAGCCATCGATTCAAGAGGAACTAAACCAAGCGGTTCTAACCTACTTGGAAATACCGTAAGTATGGCTTGATTATACGCGTTAACTAATTCAGTATCATTTGCCATATTCTCAAAAGAAATTGAAACGCCGAGTTGCTGTGCACGATTAATAAGTTGTTCCTTAAAGTTTGTAGCACCATAGCTAAAATTATAAATAAATCTTATACTTGGTTTAACTTTCATGGTACCTACGCTCTCAATAATAAAATCCTGCCCTTTAGCGGGATTAAGTGCCCCTACAAATAAAAGTGTAGATGTTCGTTCAAGATCAATAGGATGAAATTGTTCTGTATCTACACCTAAATAGTTTAACTTGGCATAAACCCCATAATTCCTATAAATATTCTCAATACAATATAATGAACTGGTACAAATTAAAGTAGCATTTAAAGCATTCTTCTTATCAATAGATATAGTCCAATTAAGAAAGAGTTTTTTTAAGAACGATAACAATCCATTTTCATTGTTACCGCGATAATGAGGTTCTAAAATTTTTGCCAGGGGCTCGTGGCAAAAATAAAGAGATGGAATATTTAAATAACGTAATACAAATGGACTGTTAGAAACTTTGCACTGCATGATCAAAGCAATATCATAATTGCCTTCATTGATTAATTGTGCAATTTTTTTAGATGCTATTCGTACTGTGTTTAAAGAAATTAAGCGTTTTATTCCTTTTTCACCGTATGTGTTTCCCCGAGGTATAAGTATAGTTTTATTAACAAGTTGCCTTATGTCAAGAAAATCTTCGGCATGTTGGTCATATATATACAAATCAACCGTATGATTTTTTGAAAGGAATTGGATTAACTCGAATGCACATCGTTTAGCCCCTCCGGATGGTAAATTATGAAAAAAAGCGATGCGCATAATATTTAATATGGAAAGTCTGGATATAATTTAATACTAATTTGATCGATATAAGTTATTTGCTTTTCGCCATTTCAATTGCTATTGATGTAATCCGTTCTGATGAATGCCCGTCAATTTTATATGCTAATTTATATAAATAGTTTTGCCTGGCCGGATCCATCTCCTTTATTATTTCTTTATAAGAATAATCCGTGATCTTTTTAAAAATATCCACAATCTCTTCCTCAGATCTGGGAACCAGCACAGCATTGCTTTTCACAAACGGATCACTCCAAATCCAACCCTTAAAGCTAGGGCAAATGGTTAGTTTATTGGCTATTAATGCATCAACAGTTGCGGTAGATCCAAAGCCAATAAATGCATCGCAAGCTTTCGTTAATTCACGAATATCCTCACCAGCATTTAATAACAATACATTTTTTGCATTACCAATCAATTGCTTTGTTTCCTGCACATTTTCTAAAGGATGTGGCTTTACTACTAAACATAACCCATCAATCTCACCAGCGGCCTGAAACACAGCTTTTTTCATTGATACAAGTAACTCTGGATCCGAAAGGGAGTTGTACTCTTTCTGCTGATAGGTTGAGGCACATAATACCATAGCAGATGCCGGCGGAATGTTTAACCGCTTACGGGTTTGAGCTATTTCGTCAGCTGATACATTTATTAAATTATCATGTCGGGGCGAGCCGGTTATAGTAATTTTTTCTGCTGGCACATTGTGATTTAATAATACTTCATAGGTAGTATCTCCCCATGTTGCAACTTGATCTGCTATCACAAACTGCCACTCAACCCCTTACGAACCATTTGGGCCAAACTGAATTTCCAACGAAGGAATGCCCATCTGATGTCCGAGTAAACTATAAAGACGTGTACGCGGATCTGCTACATCGGCCGAAATAATCAATGATGGCTTAAACCGATTTAAAATATGTCTGGCTAAAACTGCTTGGGGTATCAATATGGGTAAATGAAATCGAAAAAGCCAGTTAAACGCATTTTTCATTTGGGGCCATAACATTACTTCATCAGCATTAATAATTTGAGGCAATATATTCATGGTTAGCAATTCATCAATACCCTGCTGCATTTGCTTACGCAAGTGCTGTGTCTCCATCTTTATATTACGATCCCAGTGCTGCCATATAGATTGATATGTGATCAAATCTTCCGGCATAATAGCCTTGCGCATGGCACCATCATGAATAACAACGCTGCTTTTTTGCCGGTTAGTTGCCAAATGATCGGCAACTGGATTAAGAACATCCCGATACATGTAAGTACTAAACCCAAGAAAAAGGAACGTTGATTCCTTTTTCCATTCTACATGATTTTGTGTGCTTTTATTCCGTTGGATAAGGCTTAGCAGGTTACGTTTAGCTAAAGTAACGTGCGGCCTTAGTTGTTTTAGGATGGATGATTGTTGAGTACCAGCTGATAGTGCCACAGGCACATAATAAAGTGCCAAAACCGGTGCCATTATTTCCCAAAACGACACACCCTGAAAAGTTAACTGCTCTGCTAATGTTTTACCATTTGGAAGCTGAGTCACTTCCCACATTTTAACTATTCCAACTGAGCGTTCAAGCTGCCGGGAAACATCGTCCATGAAAGTTATGATTTTGGAACATAATCCAGATGCAAAGGGGGTACCCTAAAAGTATCATTTTCATATTCTTTCCCCCCCCGCGGCCCACGTGTAATAATCATTAAAACTGAATCTTCTATTGCATGCAGTGCATGAAGCTCTAAAACAGGCGATTCTAAAAGGTCGCCTTCAAAAAGACTTTCTGACTCCACTAACTCACCCGGGAATTGAGTATAAGCTACTATTTGGCCAGATATAACATAGGTATACTGGATAGATTCCTTATGATAATGATTACCCCTAATAGCGCCTTTATTACAAGTAATAAGCGTTACGCTATCAACGGGGGTATGCTGAATGATGTCTGTTATAATACCGCGTTCATCCGAAAAAGCCGCCTTAAGATGGTGTATAATCATAAAAAGTTTTGTTATTTAATTTAAACAATATGAGGTTTGGGAACAGGGATTATAAATTTACCTCCCTTATCACGATATTCTTTAAGATTTGCAATTATTTCATCTGCAAAATTCCAAGCTAAAAGTAAAGCATAATCAGGCTGCTCATCAGTTAATGCTGAATCTGCCAATATCGGAATATGTTTTCCGGGAGTATAAAGCCCAATTTTAAGCTGTGATTTTTCAGTTACAAAATCCAATAATTCCGGGCCTATATTACAATAGTTAAGCAAAGTCATCCCCTTAGCCGGTGCGCTAACTCCTACTAATGAGGCACCCTCGGCTTTTAAAGAACTCAATAATGCAATAAGTTTGGTTCGATGCGATGCAACTTCCTCACTGAACTGGCTTAATCGGTCATAATCAAAAATATGATTGGCCTCTTCGGTTGCAATAAGATCACTCAGCGCTTTTGTAATGGAATGAACTCCGATACGAGTAACATAAATACGAATTGAACCACCATGGATGCCTATTTCTTCGACATCAAAAACTTCAAAACCAAAACGATTAAACAATCTATTGAGCGGACGAACGGAGATATACAAAAGATGCTCATGGTAGATAGTATCATACTCCAAATTTTTAACCAACTTCAAAAAGTGAGGAGCTTCAATAATAAGAACACCCTGGTCATCTAACAGAATATCCATTGCTTTCATAAAATCATCTAAATCATCAATGTGTGCAAATACATTGGTAGCAGTAACAACTGATGCTTTTCCATGACTTTGCAAAACGTGAGATGCCAATTTAGGGCTTATAAAATCATTAATGGTTTCAATACCGCGGCCAATGGCAGTTGCAGATATATTAGCAGATGGCTCAATTCCTAAAATTCTGCATCCTTTAGTTTTAAATCCGTCTAAAAGCACTCCTACGTTACTGCCAATATCAATTGCCAGATTTTTTGAATCGAAATTAAATCTTTCTACAACTGATGCTGCGAAATTAAAAAAGTGGGTTCGCCCAGCACGCGTAGTTGATGATTCATAAGGATAATCATGCTGATATAAAATGTCCGGAGGAACTGTATAACCAAGTTGAGACATTCCGCAGTCATTACATAAGTATACCTCTAAAGGATAATGAGTTTCTGGTTGCTGCAAACCTTGTTCACGAATAAATGAATCGGCTGGCGGAGTAAAACCCAGGTTGAGGTAGGGCTGCAAACTACTTCCATGACAAATACGACAAGTTTTAAGGATCATATATTATATATGTGTGTGTGGGTAATAACTACAATTCTGACAAATAATCTATTAATCTATCACCTATTTCTGTTTCGGCAAACATATCGCATTTTAACTTTAAATCCAAACTACATTTAAACATTTCTTAAGTGATTTTATATTTATAAATTCTGGCTAATTGAATATAAATCTTCAATTATTTTTATATTTTCAGCGGCATCGATAGCTTGAGAATAATTAATTTCTGATTTGACTGTGTGCTCAGAAAAAGATTGTATTTGATCAGCATAAATAGCAGATACATCAACCCACTCTTCCTTTATTAACGGTCCGTGATCAGCTTCACGCATCTTTACATTTACCGTGCCCCAGGATGCTGCAAAATTATCTATAACTATCTCTCCATTAGTACCAGTTATTGTTAAAACAGTGGCGTATGCTGTTTGTGCATTTATACTTATATAGCTTTTTACATTATCAATTACAAAACTACATTCGGCAATACGCTCAAGATCATCTTCATATAAACTGCGATCTGTTTTTGCTTGAAGCAAAGCAACCGGTCCGTCAATAAGAAAACGTATAGTATCAATACAATGTACACCTGCATCCATAAGGCAACCCCCTCCTGAAAAATCGGGTTGATAAGCCCAGTACCTGCTACTTACCGGCAAGTCATAATTGAAAACGATTTGGATTTTTGAAATTTCTCCGATCTCGCTATTAAGAATCCAGTATTTAGCCAATTTTAATGCAGCAGAATACCTAAGCTGATGGCCAATTTGTAAATGTAAATTCCGTTCCGTAGCTTTTTGAATCATTTTTTTACAGTCAGCACTTGTGGTAGCCATAGGCTTTTCGCAAAGCACATGAAGCCCTGCTGATAAACATTGCAAAGATTGTTGTGCATGCAAATAATTAGGTGTTGCAATATATATAACTCCGCTTGGTGAAGTTTCAAGAAATGCTTCAAGAGAAGAATACTCTTTTATCCCGCTAATTATCGGATTATCCGGTTTTTCTGACCTGCGTATTACAGATGTTAATTTAATATTATCGCAAATATCCAATACCGGCAAAATACGGCGCGACACAAAGCGCCCTGCTCCACAAATCGCCAATGAAACTCTATTACTGTTCATTTTTTTGTAAGCGCTTCTTTTTACTAAATTTCACTATAACCTTTCCAAATTCTGATTTTACAAAATCGATCACCAAACCATCTCTATTAACAATCCATAAATACAATAACAAAGACGTTAATAAAGCAACTATTTTTATTATGGCCCATGTAATATAGTGAATCATATCTCTTGAATCAGGAAACAGCTTATTAAGAATTAAAAATGTTAACAGTAGCATTACAACGGGGAACGTTTGCCAAAAAATATATTTTACAACTTCTTCACGTTTTCCAGTAGCCATATAAAGGGCTATTGAAGTATATCCAAGGCCATATACCAGGTAACCACAAATTGTTCCCGTAGCAACACCGGTTAAACCGTATCCTAAATGAATAAGAAGCCAGTCAACCAGTGATACCAACGCTATTGAAGTTAATTGTAACATAATAAGGAATCTTTGCCTGTTAACTGCAATTAAAAACATTCCCGGGACCTGTGAACTGGACATAAAAAATGAGCCAAAAAGCAGCATCTGAACAATTGGAATTGAGGGAATATATTTTGGTATAAACAGGTGTATCAAGCAAGGGATTGCAATAATGCTAAAGCCTATTAAAAGAATTATTATTGCCCACATTACTCTTATTGGCCCAACTAATAAACTCTTTACGTCTTTTGGGTCATTATTTACAGAATAATTTTCAAGCATGGTTGAATATAGTACACTTGCTACCGATCCGGGGATAAGGCTTACCATCCCACTGATCATTATTCCTAATGCATAATAGCCTAATTGTGCTTCCTTCATATTAATGGCTATAAACATCCTGTCAATGCTTACCGTACACGAATCTAATATTCCTATTGCAAGAACCGGAATACCAAAGAAAAAGCATTTTTTAATTGTGGCCAAGCTTATTTTATACGGAAAAATGTATGCCCCTTTAATCATCCAATAAAGTAATACAATTAACACGCTAAGACCCGAACCGATTAATCCACCAATTACCGGATTGGAAAAAATCAATACGCAGGCAATAACCAAAACAGTAGATAAAACCGAGGTAAGAAAAATTCCATAACTAACTATTATAAACCGCGAATTGGCCCGTAATAATGAAAAATAATAATAGTATAGCATTTGAAAAAATATAACTGCTGCAAGTATCCGTAAGGGAATAACATAGGATTCTGCAACAAAATAAGAAGATAAAAACACACCGATAAAAGCAAGAAGACTCAAAAAAACATTCACCCAAAATACACTGTTTTGAATATTGATCTCTTCTTCACTTTTGCCGCTTCCTTTCATCATCGGAATAAGCTTGTTCAGTCCATGCGTAAGGCCTAATTGTGCATGCGGGCAATAACTCAACACTAAATTCATAATATTCCATACCCCAAGTTGGGTTGGACTAAAAAACACCGGCATTAAAACAGCTCTCAGAAGCCCGAACCCCTGACCAATAATGGATGAACCCACATAATGACTGGAATCTTTTATAATTTTTTGCCGTCCGGTTCGTACGCTTTCACCCATATATATTATTAAATAGCATTGTTAAAAAATAAATTAAAATTTTGGACATTCGTTTTAGTGAGTGGGGTATAAATGATATTATCAAGGTGAGGATAACTAATTTAAGCGCATATATTGTGTAATATTTTCCATCAGAGCGACGGTTTGCAAATTAAGAATGTGGTTAGATTCAAAATCAATTTCCTGAAGAAGACACCTTTCAATAATTGTTTTTAATGGATCTTCAGTATTGTTTGCAAAATTTATAATTATATTATCTAAATATAATATTTTTTTCTTTTCGCCCGGGCTAACTCTATTATAATCAATTTCAATTTTTAAATCGCCGTAATTAAATGTAAAAATTAATACATCCTTTGTATTAGTTATATATTGTAAAGAGTTAACGGATTTGTATCCAACAATGGTTATGAGGATATACAAATCATGATAAAGCAGGTCATTGATCAAACTTCCATTAGCAGGGCCGTTTTTATGCCAATAAAATTTAATTGTTTTATACTGTTGTTTCTTAACATTTGCCAGTTCGCTTCTTAACAAGAAAACATTATCTACATATAAACTAATACCCTTTTCATTTGCTAATGTTATTAATTCCTGAGCTTCTGAAAAAGTAGAACAAAAAGGTTTTTCAACAAAAACATTTATCCCTTTGCTAATACAATCTTTTGCAATTGTATAGTGAGACTCAACCGGTGTAGCAATAAAAACCCAATCAGCTGTATTAAAAACTTCCGGATAGTAAGTTGAGGACGTTTGAATAAATTGAAGGTTAGATAATGTCAAAAGTTTGCTTTCCATTATCTTACCCCAATAACCATATCCTATCAGTCCGGTTTTGGTCATACGTAAATATGAGAATTAAAATATCCTGTATGCAATCCTACATTAATTTGCTTGGCAATTTTTACGGCAGTGGTTACTTTTCCGGAAAAAACAGTTATAAAATTATTATTTTCCTTATAGGTAATTATTTCAGAAAGTCTTTGATCATTATTGGTTATTGGAATAGCCCTGTTAGTTCTCCAATAATTAATTATTTCACAATTTTTAAGAAAAGGGAAATACTTAATAGAATCCATCAAAATCAAATCTATACTGGTTTGAATATTAGCATTCATTTTAAGTGCAGATGAGATTGCTTGTTCCATAATACTATATTTAGCATGATATAGCAAAAACGTATTGGGTTCAAACCCTTTAGGCATTACACTGCAGAATGGACCATCCATAACAGTTAAACCCGTTCTTTCAATATTTGATCTAAAAATAGGTATAATTACATCCTGCATATGAAAATCCTGTTCTTTAACGTGCATGTGCCTACACAACTCGTTTATATTTGAATAAGCGCAATTAATTACAAAATCAAAACTTTCGTTTGATTTTATATAATCAGAATTTAACCGAAGTTGTACTTTACTTTTTGCAAGTTTTGACTTTACAATTGATTGAAGTTTTGCCCAGTCATATATTGGCTCCTCTACTAAATATGATTCATCAATCATATCAGGATTCATCATTTCTTTATCAGGAAATTGTATCCTATAACTAATGCCCGCCTCCTTACAGAATTCTTTAAATTGAGCGGCGGTTGACAGGCTATTATCTTTTGCTATTGAATAGTAATTTTTAAATCCAAACAAAATAGATTCAGAATAATTAGCCATAAATGACAGCAATCCATCTAAACTCTGTTTTGTTGTTTCCAGGCTCCGCGGATAGTGATAACCATAATGTATTCTATTATGATTGTTTTGGGTTGCTTTAAGCATTATATCTGCTTCTTTTTCAAAAAGTATTACCTCATAACCCTCGTGATCAAGTTCAAGAGCTATAGAACAACCAAATATACCAGCGCCAATTACTGCAATTTTTTTAATAGACATATTTTTAATTATAATTTTTCAATTACCAGAACGCCATAGTTATAGCCGGAATTTGTTGGGGGTACACAACCCGGCAGATCAATGTATTCAGCATTGTAATTATAATTATTGAATGCTTTAGCGATATCTTCATAAAATGATTGGTATTTTTTTTGATCAATATCTTCTAACACATATATTCCATTCTTTTTTAATTGAGGTATAAAGGATAGCATAGTAAATACTGAAGCCTCAGGCTGGTGCCAGCCATCATCAACAATTACATCATACTTTTGTTTCCATGCCATATTTACTGCATTTAATGATTCCATATTATTTTGATCAGCAATCATGGTATTAATGCGGGGTTCAATAAATACAGTATCCGGGTCAATATCAATTCCATAAATGTTGGCTTTTGAAAAATAACTTTTCCATGAGCGTAATGAAGCTCCTTTATAGGTTCCCACTTCCATCACATCAGTAGCACTATCTTTTATAGGTCCAAATAAAGCCCCGTACAAATAATTGTAATTATGTAAAACGCACTTATCGCTCTCATATTTAGCAAACAATTCTTCTAAAATAGCTGCCTCCTGTTTTATAGAAGCTCCATTTGCAACTATTAAATCTTTTATTTTACCGGGGTTATCACTCTTATTGGTTGTTTGCTGTTCATTAACTAACAATCCGGCAATTAATGATTGCATTTTTTTTAATAGCAAGCGCTGCCTAACAGTATATAGGTAATTCCAAAGTGCAAGTGGAATGATATGGCGTAAAAATCGCCAGGTTTTTTGTGACAAGTAATGCTTTGAAGTACTAAGGTATTTTTTTTCTGTTTGTTGTTCCATTATAAGTTAAATTTTATGACTTTCTTCTATGCTTGAAGCGTTTGTTATGTATGCTTTTGAACCTGCAAATTCCTCACCCGGTCTGGGCAAATAAATTGCTGTAACTTCTGGTAAATATCCAATTCTGGCTCCTGCTTTAAACATTCTGTTATGAACATCAACATCAAAAACACGATTGTATTTTTTTCTCCAGCAATGGATATTTATTTTGAAGTTTTTTAAATAACCTCTAAATAACCATGTGCATGTATTCCCTAAAGGATCGGGCGAGTTTGTAATTATTTCTTCTTCACCTGAGCTACTCATTTTTGCCAAAATATGGCTATAAACAAATTCGAAATTGTTTTCTTTCAAAAATTCGGTTAATTTTTCTAAATGGGTTTCCGTCCATATATCATCATCATCAATGCGGGCAATAAATTCGCCCATACAATGTTTTAACCCACAATTTAAAGCAGATACCCCGCCTGCAAACCAATGGTATAATGCTTTATTGGGATAACGAAATGATGTGCGTGAATTGCGTATAATTTTAATTTTGGGGTTATTTAAAGCGAGAATTGTTTCATGCGTTTTATCACTTGATCCATCATCTACTATTATAATTTCATAGTTAAGATAGGTTTGACTCAATACAGAAGGCAATGCTCTTTCAAGCAGTATTTGGCACCTGTTATAGGTTGGTATAAGTACTGAAACTAACCCCGGATTTTGGGGTTCGTTTTTATTTATACGCCCCTGGTATAAATAAAACTTATCAAGTATAGCAAACTTAACAGCAATAATTGCCGAAACTATTGTATTGAAAAATTTATTGTCGGGTAAACGTCTAAGCATATATGAGTAAATTATTTAAATGCAAGTATTTGAATATTCAAATACTTGCATTTAAATTTAGGAGAAATATAATATGTTCTATAGGGCAAAAATTAGTCATCTAATCCACCTCGCCAAACCGTATGCCTTAATTGCCATTCACCTTTGTCATTTTTGCTCCAAAGATGTGGTGAACGAAAACGATCCGCTAATTCATTTCTAAAATAATCAGGATCAATATCCAGATACTTCATGATCTCATCAAAATAACGGTCAGGAAATTCACCATCAAATTTTTTCACCAGCGCAACACCATCTTCACGTGTCAAATGTAAGTTTCTGATCTCTTGAGAGGCATCATAAGTTGCGCGGCCGATTCCAAATTTTACATAAGTTGTGTAATAATGCAAATCATCAATCTTATCATCAATACTATTATATTTACTATATGTCCCTTGCGTTCTGAATGGACGCGCTTTGAACCCGGTATTCTCTACAGCATAATAATATACTTCCTGTGGGGTCCATCTTAAATAGTAACCTAAGTAGTGCACTTCAATTTTTGATCTCTCCAGTTCTGATGCATCTGCGGGTAAAAAGGATAACAGATCATTTAAAGGTACATTATATTTTTCTTTGAGTTCACGAATAGAAACGCCGCCCAGATAAATTTCATCTAAGTTTTTGTAACTGTAATAAGATTTATCTCTAAGAGACGATGCATTATCTGCAATTGGATTGCCGTATTCAGCTTCGTTCTCGCCATAAAATATTAAAGGAATATTATAACGTGATGCAATTTTAGGTGCCAGGTTTTTTTGTCCTAGTATGAATGTTTGAAAAGGATGATATAGATTTTCGATTGATAATTTGGTTAACAATTTCATTGTTTTACCATTTCTATTAAATGATATATTATCAAATCCGCTATCTATCCAGTTTTTCCAATTCTGATATCCATATTCAGTATAAAGAATAGGTGGCCAGGTTACAGTTAAGGGGTTCATACCATATTTGTATTTCAATACATGAGCTTGATATGCACTATCTTTACCACCGCTTCCGGGAACAAGGCAATCATAACTTCCGTCTTTACTCCTATGTTTATCTAGCAGCTTAACTAATTCTTCTTCGCGTTTGTGCCAATCTATTTTGTCTTTTACTTCAGCATTACGACATGCATCACAAACTTCATCACCATCAAAATGCATCGTGGTTTTTTTGCTATCTTTTGTATGCTTAAATTCGATGGCAGATGTCGGACGCTGATTACTCATTACGCATTTACTACAAAACTTAACTTCTTTAGGTAAACCGTAGAAAGCTTCCAGATCTTTTTTTTCTTTATTCATTAATTATTTGTTAGATTAAATTATTTGATTTTGCCCAATTTCTATAAATTTTCAATCCTTCACCTGCACTTTTTTCCGGATGAAACTGGCAGGCAAAAATATTATCTTTTAAAATACTTGATGCATATAAAATATCACCATAAGAAGTTTTTGTTAATACAATTGTTGAATCAACAGGTTCAATGTAAAATGAGTGAACAAAATACATGTCTTCTCCATCTTCCACATCAATTAAAGGAGACTTTTCCCATTTTTCATTTACTACTTTATTAATGGTATTCCACGCAATTTGCGGAACCTTTACCATATCGCCTGATTTATTTCTATTTGAAAACCTTTTTACTTTACCCGGTATAATATTCAAACCTTCGGATGAGCCAAATTCTTCGCTGTCTGAAAATAATAGCTGTAATCCTAAACATATTCCTAAAAATGGTTTACCACTGTTAACAAAGTCTTTAATTGGACCGGCTAAACCTAATTTATTCAAATTTTCCATTGCATCTTTAAATGCTCCTACACCTGGCAATACTATAGCATCTGCATCCAAAATATCATTTGGATCCAAGCTAATTTGTACATTTAATCCTATATTAATTAAAGCTTGTTTAACACTAAATAAATTCCCTAATTGATAATCAACAATTATTATTTTTTTACTCATATATCGTACATTAAAGCCTAATAGGGATCCCCGCAGTTTTCATAAAAAGTTTTATATCTTCAATTGTACAAGGCTTAATTTTCCCATAAACATTGCCACTTTTCAAAAATGATATATTACCTTCTTCTTTAAAGTCGTCATCATGATTTTGCTTGGTAATATAATCATAATGAAGAACTGAAGCCATTGAAATAGCATCTACTTTACACTCTTCAACAACCTTTACTGCATCAGCCGGATCTCCAAACCCTCCATGAGCAATAACCGGTATTGATACTGCACGCGAAATTAAATTAATTAATTCAATATCAAACCCCTCTCCTGTACCTTCTCTATCAACAGAAGTAATCACCAGCTCTCCTGCACCAAGTTCTTCTACCTGTTTAGCCCAATTTAAAACTTCAATTCCGGTGTATTCCCGGCCATTATCAGTATAAGCAAGATATTTTCCATCTGGTTGTTTAATAGCCTCAATTGCTACAACAATTGTTGATGAACCAAAACTCAAAGCCGCTTTTTTTATAAAATCAGGGTTTCTTATAGCTGCAGTATTAATTGATACTTTATCAGCACCGGCTCTTAAAATAGATTTAATATCATCTATAGTGCGTATTCCGCCACCTACAGTAAGGGGAATAAAAATTTCTTTTGCCGTTCTGGAAATAATGTCGTTTAAATTATTCCTATCATACAAACTTGCAACGGTATCTTGAAAAAATAACTCATCCGCTCCGTTCTCATAGTAATATTTTGCATAACGTTCAGGCTTTCCTAACACTCTTAAGCCTTCGAGGTGAATGCCTTTCACCAAATTGGGGCCTTTAATGTCTAACCTTGGAATTAGTCTGATTTTATTCATATTTGTTATCTAAATTTATATTATAGTCCATCCTCCGTCAACAACAATATTTTGACCTGTTATATACTTTGCTTCGCTAGAAAGCAAAAAAGAAACAACAGGAGCAATATCGTCAGGGTTTCCCAATCTACGCATAGGCACTTTAGCTTCGTATCTTGAAACAAAAGAGGGGTGTTGATGATCAAATATCCCTCCGGGTGATAAACAATTTACCCTGATGCCTTTATGTCCGTAATAGGACGCCAAATAACGAGTAAAATTTATCAATCCACCTTTTATAGCCGAATAAGCTGCCGGCGAAGTACCGCCATATTCTTCGTATAGCGTAAAATCATTCCCGACTATACCATAAATAGAAGCAATATTTACTATTGAGCCCTTATTTTGGGCCGCCATTATTTTAAGTACTTTTTGACAGCAAACAAAATAGCTATTTAACTGCATGTCTACATTAATACGCCATGATTCGGGATCGATGTTTTCGAACTTTGTTCCCCAGTCCTTGGTGCGCGGATAGGCATTATTTACCAATCCATCAATTTGCCCATATTTTGTTAAAATTTGATCTATACCTGCTTGAACTGACTGATCGTTGGTAATATCCATTTGAATAGTTCCAGCCTGCAGGTTAGTTTCTACATTAATATCTGCATTAATTACTTTTGCACCTTTACGTTTAAGGTCAGCAACAAGCTCTTTTCCAACCAAACCTGAACCTCCGGTAACAATTATAACTTCATCATTTAATATCATTCGTCCAAACAAATTTTAAGTACCGCGTATGCATTAGAAATTGTATTAAAAGTATCGGCTTTTTCCCTAACACAATTACTGAAATAATCCATTTGTATTTGATAAGTGTCGGCTATTTGTTGCTTTGATGAGAATATTGTTTTATTGTTGCAGGTTATTTTATTTTTTAACAGATCAATGTTCCATGTTTCATCAGCAAATATAAGTTCTAAGCTTCGTTTAGCGTCTCTTCTATAATAATTTAATACAATATTTACACAAAAGCCATTATAATCTAATATATAATTCGCGTAGTCAAATGATGATATTAATAGTGAGGATTGATTTTTGAATGTGCGTTTTACATCATTGGGTTTATCAAACAACCAATAAATATAATCTAACTCATGAATCAAATCAATATGAACACCGCCACCCAATTTATCATTAGCGGAGTATGTTTCTCTAAAATCAGTTCCGGGCCTCCAATCTGGTAAGTATGAACCGCAATATACATTAACCTCATTCAGCCTTTTAGTTTGCGTTGATAATTTGTCCTTAACAAATTTTATACAGTCTAAAAATCGTAAATTACAAGCAACATATGTTAAAATCTTATTCTTTTTAATGGTTTTTATTTCCTCTTCAAGATCTAAAGATGAATAAACAGGTTTTTCAATAAACATTGGAAAACCATATTCAATCATTTGTGCAATAGTTTTTTTATGTGCCGAAGTAGGGTTAGCTATTATTACAAAATCAAAATCAATTGATTTTACCTCATCAAAAGTATAAATGTTTATTACCTCCAAATATTTTTCCGCTTTCTTTTCTGAACGCAAAGCAAAAATTTCATTATTTGGAATAGCAGCCTGTATAGCCTGTATATGCTTTTTACCAATAGAACCAAGACCAACTATTAATATTTTCATAACTGAAAATCTAACTTATCGTTCTTAATCAGATAAGATATTATTTCAAAATCTATTAGATGGTCTAAATCAAAGCAAATATGCGGAACTACATAAATTATTGATTTATCAGTTACAGCTCCTTTATAACCTATATCAAAAAATGCTCTTTTATAGAAATAAAATGAAGCATTCATATCATAAACTTTAGGAGCTGACTGCCGAGTTTTTATTGAGTCGTCTAATTTTTTTACTTGTGAAAAAAATCCATCCTTTCCTGGTTCAACCATGTTGAAATATGGGTTTCTATTAGCAGGGCTAACTGAAAATAAATTGACAGCATCTCTATTTGCTTTCAGCAACTCAAATGCATCAGACAAATCCTGAAGATTTCTCAATGGCGAGGTAATATCAAGATCTAATATATAATCGAATTTATTATTGTCGGCATCCTCCTGCCATAATAATACATCCTTTATAGCATCAATCTTACCGGTAGCATCTTCTGCCAGATTAGAAGGACGACGATAACTTGATTTTAACCCACAACTTTCAGCAACCTTAGCTATCTCGTCAGAATCCGTAGATAAAACAATTGTTACTTGTTTGTATGCATCCTGAAATTGTTTTGCAGCATTAATAGAATAGTAAATTAATGGTTTACCGTTTAACAGTTTTATATTTTTTCCGGGGATACCTTTTGACCCGCCCCTGGCACATAGCGTAATAAGCACTTTCATACTTTATAAATGACGCATAATTTCTTTTGCTTTGTTATAATCATCATGTTTGCCTATATCAATCCAGTAGCCGGTAATAGGACTATGTATTAATTTCCCATTTGTTGATAGTATAAGATTCATTAAGTCGGTTGCATTAAAAAATGTATTTTTTTTGATCAGCTCTACACTTTTTTTATTAAACAGGTAAATGCCGGCATTGGCATAATAGGTATTTTTGGGCTTCTCTTTAAAGCTGGTAATGCAATTATCATCCAATTCCATTATGGCATATGGAATATCAACAGAATATGATGTTGAGGCAACGGCCATATCTGCATTAGTATCCATATAATTCATATAAAAATCTTCAAAATCAATACTAGTTAAAACATCAGAATTTATTACTAAAATAACGTCCTGTTTAAATTCTTCAATTAACGACAAACAGCCAATAGTACCCAGCGGGACATCTTCTTCAATATAGTCTATAGAAATACCTTTAGCAGATCCATCACCAAAATAATCCATGATCTGTTCAGAAAGATAGCGCACTGAAATAGTAATTGTTTCGATACCAAAAGAAATTAAACGATCAATATTATGTTCAATAATTGGTTTATTCCCTAACGGTAACATCGGTTTTGGCGTATGGTCGGTTAATGGACGTAGCCGTTCCCCCCGCCCCCCGGCCATAATTACGGCGTGTAATGGAAGAATGGATTTTAAATTTGATAAATCATAAACCTTTTCAATTTGCCCGGCATTATTTAATTTTGGAAGCACCTTTATTCCTGCCTTTTTTAGTTTTCTAATTTCAGTTACATTAATTTCTCCATTTAAAAAACTAAAGTTTGGGTAACAAAATTGAACAATTTCAGTATGAATATTTAAACCTTTAATCAATCCGCGCCTAATATCACCATCCGTTACCGTGCCTATTAATCGTTCGTTTTCATCAAGTATAAAAAGGGTTTGATTAGATTTTTCTACATCTAACTTTTTTAAAGCTTCTAAACAACTTATTTGTTGGTTTACTGTACAATTAATAAAATTTTTCATTTAAGCCCTTTAAGAATAGAACAAATGCTTTTAGCCGTGTTTTCTTTAAAATACACATTGGTTCCGTTATAAATCAGATTTTTTTCTATTTTATGTACGGCATCAATAATATTATTGCAGATAAAAGGGGCATTAATTATGTTATCACTTTGTTGCCGTCCTTGCTGTCTGTTACCTAAGTTAATTACCCATTTTTGAAATGATGCCGCTTCTATAATTCCGCTTGAGGTATTGCCCAATAGGAAATCACAATATTTCATTGCACTAAAATATCCTTCCTGGCCAAGGTTTTCATGGCAGCTAATTCTGCCATTGGATTCATTCGCTAATTGTAAAAAACGATATCGAATAAACGACCCGTGAGTATCCGCATTAGGTAGAGTTATTAATATTTGATAATTTTTTAATTTCAATAAGGCATTTACCATTTCGTCCACGTGGGAAGTATTATTTTCACCAGAAACAGTTTCCGGATGAATTGTCACCAAAATGGTTGGCAGATTTAAATTCACATTAAAACGATCAAAAAACTCTTCCTTGCTTAATATTGAAAGTGAGTTCAAATTATCCAAACTAAGAGATCCTACATTAAATATATTGTTTTCAGATTCAATTAATTTAGAAACACGCCTCCTATGCGCTTCGCATGAAACAAAATGATATTTACTGGCCAATGTTATTGAATGCCTTAAAACATCATCAATGGCGCCCAGCGTTTTTTCTCCACCATGCAAATGTGCGTATTTTATTCCAAATGGAATTCCGGCTACAACAGCAGCAAACATTTCATATCGATCTCCTAAGCAAAGCACCAGGTCAAAATCATTTTTATGGTTTTTCCAAAAATCGGCAAATTTTAAACTGGTTAAAGCCATTGCTGTAGAAATAGCATTGGATGAATCGCCGGCAATCATGGATTCGATTTGAAAAGGCACTTCAAACCCATCACTTATAATCTGGTTTAATGTATACCCATGAAAAGGTGAAAGATGGGTTCCAAAAGCAATTATCTTTAATTCAAAGAAACGATCATTCCCAATTACTTTCAATAACGGAAGATAAATTCCATAATCAGCTCTGGAACTAGTTAATATACCTATCCTCATCATTCAATATCAGCCATTGTAAGTTTATAACCTTTCGGCAAGTCCCGTATTACTTTTTTCCCTATCAAGTCCCGCATCTGCATGGGTGAAATCCCATCGCCCGGCCGCAGCATTTCAAAATCATTTTCAGTTAACATTTGTCCTAGCAATATGCTTTTGCTCAAATGTATACTTTTACGGGCAACGTTTATATTTTTTAGTTCCGACGGTGTTGGTGTTTTTTGATAATTTCCAAGTGCCAATTCAATATTCCTGATGGCCTTAACCATTGCTATTAATTCATCGGGTTCAAGTGACGCTATGTGGTCTGGCCCAGCCATATTACGGTCAATAGTAAAATGCTTTTCAATGACCTCTGCACCCAATGCAACTGCAGCAATAGGTACCTCGATGCCTAAGGTATGGTCAGAATAGCCAATGTTAACATTAAACTCCTTTTTTATCGTATTCATAGCGTTGAGGTTAACATCACTAAAGGGAGTTGGGTATTCGGTATTACAATGTAATACTGTTATAGGAACGCGGGGATCGGCTTTCAATACCTTTAGCGCTTCGCCAATTTCTTGCATAGTCGACATGCCTGTTGATAGTATTATACTATCGGCAAGTTGGGCTATTTTTTCTAAATATGGCCGATTAGTTAGTTCACCGGAAGGAACTTTAAACATTCTGATACCCAGTTTATATAAAAAGTCCAGGCTGTCAGGGTCAAATCCGGTAGATAAAAAATTAATATTCTTAGTTCTGCAATATTCTACCAGATCATAATGTTCTTCTTCTGAAAGTTCCAGTTTTTTTAACATTTCGAGCTGGGTTGTAACATTGTCGGCTGTGTTTTTTTTCTGATAGTCAGCTGTATTAGCTTGACTACTTACCATTTTCGATGCTTTAAACGTTTGAAACTTTACAAAGTCGGCTCCCGCTTCTGCGGCAGCATCTATTAATTTTTTAGCTAAATTGACATCGCCGTTATGGTTTACGCCTGCTTCGGCTATAATGAGCGTTTTCATACTTTTATAGTTGCTGGATTACCGTATACAATACAATTATCAGGAATATCTTTAACTACAACAGAACCTGCCCCAACTAATACATTATTCCCAATTGTTATGCCTTGTCTTACTACCGAATTTGCTCCTATAAACGAATTATTTCCTATAGAAATGTTACCGGCCAATACCGCACCCGGTCCGATATGGGCAAAATTTTCAATAATACATTCGTGTTCTATAACTGATGATGAATTGCAGATCACTCCGTTTCCAATTTTTGAAAGTGCGTTTATTGTAGCTCCCGGCATAATTACGCTGGCCTTTCCAATTGTAACAGATCCAGCTATATTTGCAGATGGATGCTTTAATACAGGAAACGAAATGCCTTTTTCATTTAAATATAAAAAAACTGACTCTCTTAATTTATTGTCTCCTACACCTATAAATACAGGGTATTTACTAAGCAGATTCGCTACTGTTTCACTTCGTTCATCACCGGCATATTGAAGATTAAAAGGATTGTATATTTTTTCGCTTTTTTCGCAATAATAAGCAGGGGTCAACTTATTTGCCAATAAAATATCCATCACTACAAAAGCATGCCCTGAATAACCTATAACTACTGCCTCCTTACTCATAATCGTACGCTGCTTGGTATATTTACTAACCTGTCAGCTACCCATTCGCTATTTAATAGGTTTACATGTTCTGCATTAATAAACATTGGTAAGCGGTGCATTAATTCCCAGGCTGGTCTTGTCATTACGCCGTTTTTATTAGCAAAATCCAGGAAGTTATCCCGCTCCTCTTTATTGTTCATAAGTATTGCATTAAGCCAATAGTTAGCCTTTGCCTCATCTATCTCATTTATAAAAGTACAAGTAGTTTCTTTAAAAAAGCTATTGTAATTTATTGCCAGTTCGCGTTTATTTTTAACAAAATCGCCTAATTGTTCAAGCTGGGCACATGCTAAAGCTGCATTAAGGTTTGGCATTCGATAATTATACCCAATTTCATCGTGTATAAATTCCCAGGGGTGAGCAACCTTTGCCTGTGTGGTTAAATGTTTGGCCCTGCGTGCTATATTTTCGTCATTGGTAACCAATGCGCCACCGCCTCCACAAGTAATTGTTTTATTGCCATTAAAGCTAAAGGTTCCTATCTTACCAAAAACACCTGTATGCTTGCCTTTATAATATGAGCCAATAGATTCTGCGGCATCCTCAACTAATGTGATGTTAAACTTATCACAAATAGCCGCAATTTCATCAATACGACACGGAAACCCAAAAGTATGCATGGGCACGCATGCCTTTATTCTTCGGCCCGATTTTTTATTATAAACAAACCCATCCTTGTGCAGCTCTGCACTTTCTTCTAAAAATGCCGAAAGAGACTTTGGCGACATGCCTAAAGTATCTTTATCAATATCAATAAAAACCGGCTTTGCTTTAATATAGCTTATGGCATTACATGTGGCAACAAAGGTTAAGCTTTGTGAAAGCACTTCATCATTTTCTTCAACATCAGCCAAAAGCAGGGCCATGTGCAACGCATTAGTACCATTTACTATAGCTATTGAATAATTTGAACCTGTTATCTCACACATCATTTCTTCAAACCTGTTAACATATGGCCCAACAGATGATACGTATGTTGAATCAATAGTATCTGCAAGATATTTTTTCTCGTTCCCTTTAAAAACAGGCACATGCAGCGGAATAAATTTGTTACCGTTAAATTGTTGTTTTATATAAGAAACTATAGTTTCAAAAAGTAGTTTATTCAATGCTTTTCTGAATAAAAGTTAATGTCAAAATTACGTGCAACACAGGCCATCAATTACTATTTGCCAATATTTTCTTTATGGAACTGTCATTACAATGCATACCATCATAAAAACATGAACCATCAAGTTTTAAAACAAATGGATTAAATGAGCCCATTACTTTAATTTTATTTTTTAATGCTAAACTTCTAAAGTATTTTTCACTCGCCATAACTTGGCTATACTTTGCAGAGTTATAGATTTTTTGGTAAACTATTGGATGATATGGTGGCAGGAAAAACTCAACTACAATACCCTTTTTTAATAAATACGATACTAAAAATTCAAGCTTTGATTGAATTTCTTTATCTAAATTATCAAAATGTTCTATACTATAAAAATCGCCTTGAATATATTCTGCAATGCGCTTCTGCATTTCAATTTCAGAAAACACCCGGTAATTATAATCATAACTTATTGATCCATCTGATAATCGTGTATATGTATTATTTATAACATCCGTTGTTACCTGAAGTTTTTTGTTAACAAAAAACAGACTATATATACTGCTTTTAAAATAGGAGGGGGAAACAAGCTGATAGTACTTAAGACCGACACGAAACATTGTTTTTAAATGCTCCTTGATCCCTTTATTTACTTTTACCTGTGCGTTTGGCATCAGGCTTATAAAACTTTCATATTCTGTCTCTAAAGATCTCCACCTCCCTTGTTCATTACGCTTATTTAAAGTCCATGGATCAAGTCCTATAATAATTTTTTTAGGGAAACAGTTTTTTTGTGCATATAGCTGAGCGATGGCCAATAAATCTTCGATCGAGGCACCACTCATCCCATTATTATATAAAGATGAATCTTTAAATGACGAGGCGTGTATTTCCATAACCCTACTTGAGCCAATTACTACAATATCGGGACAGAGATGTGTGTTATTTATAAGATATTTCTGTAAGAGCCTTTCATCGCAGTTTAAAACGTTTTTAACATTATGATTTTTTATAACTTCGTCAGCAATCTGCTTTTCGTATGATTCTCCGAATAGATTTGCCGCATCACCAAAATAATTGACAAGTATAACCAGCAAAACAAGAGGAGATAAAACAAAAAAAACTCTTTTTAAAAAAAGCTTCATCAGAATTGAAAATAAATAAATTGGTTACTGCTAAAGTTTCCAAATATCAGGATTAAAAGTACAATGGTATAATATCCGGCAATCCTTAAAAATTTGCTGTTTACTTTATTTGCTATTTGCAATCCGTATTCTTGTTCGCGGCCAAACCATTCTACACACATACATACGACAATCAAAATAATTAATGTTACCGGAAATAGTTGTGGTATTGAAAATAATGTGGGTGAATATATTTTCGAAATGTACTTAAATGCAAAAGAAACATTATCTGATCTAAAGAAAATCCAGGCAAATGTTGTTAGACAAAAAGTGAGCGTGATAGTTAATAACTCCTTAAGGGTTGGTAATAGCTTTCCTTTTGCAACTATATCGAGATTAGTTCTGTTCGTTTCAAACAAAATTGATGGCATAATATATATTGCATGAAGCAGTCCCCACAAAATAAATGTCCAATTTGCGCCATGCCAAAATCCGCTTATTAAAAAAATAATGAAAGTATTTCTAATTTTTACCCACATTCCAACCCTACTTCCTCCTAATGGAATATATACATAATCTTTAAACCATGAAGAAAGAGAAATATGCCACCTTCTCCAAAATTCAGCAATACTTCTTGAAAAATATGGGAAAGCAAAATTTTTCAACAAATCAATTCCAAACAATTTTGCACTGCCTATAGCTATATCAGAATATCCGGAAAAATCGCAATATATCTGAAAAGCAAAAAATACGGCTCCAATTACATGTGTGCTTCCGGAATAGGTAGACGAGTTAGCAAAAACTATATTTACGTACTCTGCACAATTATCGGCTATTACAATTTTTTTAAAAAGTCCCCATAAAATCTGGGATAATCCATCAATAGCTTGACTATAAGAAAACTGCCTTTTTTTCTTAATTTGGGGTAATAAATGGGTAGCTCTTTCAATTGGCCCGGCAACTAATAAAGGAAAAAAACTAACAAATACTGCATAATCAATAAAATTTCTTTCTGCCTTTATTTTTCCCTTATAGTTATCAATTATATAAGATAATCCATGAAAGGTATAAAATGATATCCCTATGGGTAAAATAACTTTAAGTGTCCAAATATTTGGCTTAAAGCCAAAATGTGAAACACCATCTACTAAAGAGGATATAAAAAAATTATAGTATTTAAATACCCCTAAAAATCCCAGGTTTATACAAATACTTAATACGAGCCAAAATTTTTTACTCGTTTTTGACGTGCTATTGTTAATTTTTATTGCTGAATAAAAATCAAGCAAGGTTGAAAATATTAAAAGGAATAAAAACCTATAATCCCAACATGAATAAAAAAAATAACTGGCTGCTAAAAGAAGTAAGTTCTGTATTTTCAAATTGGATTTTGTAAGCCAATATAACAGGAATACTATAGGTAAAAAAAGCGCAAAACTAAATGAATTAAATAGCATAACCTTATTTAAATATTATAGATATCTGCTTTATACTGGCTTAAATTTGAAGGATCTTTAAACCAATTGATAGTTTGGGCCAATCCTTCAGCTAATGAATATTGAGGTTTCCAATTTGTATGGGCCATGATCTTGTCATTAGAACCGTACAACCGGTAAACCTCGGATTTTTCTGGTCGCAATCTTTGGCTATCTGAAACAATTTTCGCGGCAGGATTAATTTGCCGAATTATCTCCAGGGCCAATTCACCTACTGAAATTTCGGACTGAGTTGCTATGTTACAATCATGTCCAATGAGACCATCTGATTTTGATATTTCTATGAAGCCATTAACCGTATCTGCTACAAAAAGAAGATCTCGCGTGGGATTTATATCGCCAAGTTTTATTTCTTTTTTTCCATTAAGTAGTTGCGTAATAATTGTAGGGATGACTGCCCTTGCAGACTGCCTGGGACCATAAGTATTAAATGGCCTTACGATAGTTAAAGGGAGGCCAAAGCTTCTGTAAAAGGATTCGGCAATGCAATCAGCACCAATCTTCGAGGCAGAATAAGGTGATTGAGGTTGCCTGGTATGTTTTTCATCAATAGGAATGTATTGCGCGGTACCATACACTTCAGATGTTGAGGTAATCAATACCCTTTCTATATTCAAGTCCTTTGCCGCCTGAACAATATTTAATGTGCCCTTAATATTGGTGTCAATATATGAATCAGGAGAATGATAACTGAAAGGTATAGCGATCAGAGCAGCAAGATGAAATACAATATCAATATCTTTCATGGCCGTGCGCACTCCGTTAGTATCCCGGATATCGCCGGCAAAAATTTCAACATGTGTAAGTTGCTCTTTTGAAAGTGTATCCAGCCAGCCCCAGCTATTAAATGAATTATAATAAACGAAAGCTCTTACTTTACATCCTTCAGCAATAAGTCTTTCTACCAAATGGCTCCCTATAAAACCATCGGCTCCTGTAATTAATACCTTTTTGTTTTTTATTTCCACGGCGTCAATATTAAGAAAGAAATATCATGAATTTAGAAGTATTATATATTTAATAGCTCCGCCTCGTCAGTCCCATTTTTAGGTTCTAACAAGTTAAAATATTTTAATATATTTATTTAAAAAGTATTAATACTTTTTGCGAAGCAATATTTTTAAAGTGCTGATTGTATTCAGCATCATTAAGAATAATGAATCTTATTTTTCTATGTATTATCTCTTCTGCTTTTTCAATCAACCTGATCACATACATCTTATTTATCTTCCCAACCAAAACAAGATCAATAATGCCTGTATCTTTTCCTTCAGCATAATCACCGGTTATGAATGCTAATTTAAGATCCCCTAACTTAGCCAGAACCTGGTCAACGATCTGGTCAATTCCTATGTACTTTTTTACAATATTGCTGATATCACCGAATAAAGGATGATTTTGATTAGCCTGGTACATCACGGTATTTCCTTCAGGATACATACATAATATGCCCGCTTCACTTAATTTGTTTAATTCTACGCGTACCGCGTTGGTAGATTCGTTAAACTCACCGGCCAACGAACGCAAATAAGAGCTTGTATTGCTATTCATGAAGAATTTGAGCAATAGCTTAAGCCTGGTTTTTGATGTGATGAGTGAGTCTAACATTGTATAATGAGTAACAAAATTACTCATTTCATTCAAATAATAAAAAATATTACTTAACTTTTCAGATAGTGAAGTGGGGTATTTAGCAATTACGAAAAATTAGCACTTTAGCCCGCGTAATTTTGTTGCCCTTTTTATGACCAATTTCAACCGCCTTATTGGAAACAATACGCTCAAATTATATTTGTTACATACAACCCGATAATATAACTTGATGATAAATTTTTGGTATAATTAGAAGAGCTATTTAACCGACAAAATATTTTTTACCCCTTTGCGAAAAAGAAGTATAATTATTGTTAAGAATCCACTAATCATCCCTCCAAAAATTAATCCTTTTAATTTTCCTGCTTTCTCTATTTCCAGTGGCAAAATCGGGGTGTCAATTACTTGTATTAGGGGGGTTTCTTGCAATAAAGACATTTTAGATACTTCCAAATTTCTAACCAACTCACCTAAAATTGCTGTATTAGCCGCTACATCTATCTCCCTGCGCCGAGATTGTACATGTAAAGTTTGAAGTGCCGGGTTTGGATTTGGGTCAGCATCTACAGATAAAGCAACACCGTTTATTGCCGCATTCAAAACACGGCGCACAGAATCAGTTTGACGTTGTAACATAGCCACGTTCTTGGTCGACTTTTCGGTTTGTGTTTGCACATAAAAATCAGATACTACCTTTGCCAGTACTTCTGTAAAATACTTCGAAAAAAGTTCATTTGGTGAATTAACTTTAACCGAAATGATACTTAGTTCTTTATCTATTTTATCTACAACGAGATTACTGGCAACTAATGTTTTATGAAAAACTCCTAATATACTATCCTGCTTTAAAGTAAATTTTGAACGGTCAGCATCCGGTAAAAAATGCATATTCTCTAATTCCGGATTACCCTTCCAACCTTCACGAAGTTTATTAAATGAAATATAATATTCTGCCAGGGTTTCCTTTTTACCATTAATAGATACTGTCGTTAACAGCGCTTTCTCTACCATTGAGCGCGATTTCATCAGTTGTAATAAATTATCACCAGAAAAAGCGCCGCCACCACTGCTTCCAACAGCAAGCCCCAATTGACTGGCAATACCCGAATAAGCCCCCAATCCTCCCCCAGATTTTGGATCTTGCAACGCAAAACTTAATTCCCCTTTATAAATTGGCTTTTTTAATCGGGCATAAGTAAATCCTATAGCCCCGCCAATTATACCTGCGATTAAAATAATTAACCATTTAGATAAAAGGAATTGCCACAATTCCCGAATTTTCAGAAAGAGATCCTTTAAAGAAATCTCGTCTGCAGTATTTAAAGATTGTTGCTGATCTTTTGCATCCATTATTTCTTAGAATTTTAGTCCTGTTAAACTTATGATACCCAGAAGAATTGTTCCAAATGATACTAAACCTGTAGCGATGGCAATTGCCGCAGATGTGGCCGCCGCATTTGGTACAGGCTTTTTAGGCACATAAATTTCGCTGCCCGGTGTCACTCGAGGGTGATTGATAAAAAAAAGAAATTTTCTCGTTCCTTTAACTGTTCCGTTAGAATAAACAATATATGCTCCACGTTTAAGAGCAGTGGGCGCATACCCGCCGGCACCTAAAACATAATCTTTAAAACTCTTTCCGTCATCATAAACTATTGAACTTGGGAAAAGTACTTCGCCGTTTACCATAACTGTTTCCAGTTTTTCGGGTATTCTTAAAATATCCCCATTTTCTAAAATCAAATCGTCACCGGTACCAGGCTTTTGCAGTATTTTCCGCAAATCAATCCCTACATAATTATTTCTTAATTGTGAAACATCCAGCAATGAAGAGTCTTTGAAGGTCCGCTCCAGTCTTTTTAAACGGTCATTACGTTCTTTACTTAATGCTGCTGTATCTATCTTGGTTTTCTGTGTATTTTCACTAGCCGAATTATCGCGTTTTAAATTGGCTCCGTCTACATCCGCAGCAGAGGTTAATCCACCGGCCCGGGCTATTATATCCGATATTTTTTCATTTTTCCTTTCAAGCACATAGTAACCTGGATGGAGAACTTCTCCTTCCAGTTTTACCTGTTTTTGCGTTTCATACCCGGGTGAGGGGTATACTGATACTATATCAAAGGGTTTAAGGCTAAAGTTTATATTTTCAAATTTAAAATTAGGATCAACGTCTATGCTAAATACCTGGGCTGTTGTTGCATCTTTGGTATTAGGATCACTGTCATATACCCGTCGTCCTACTTCAATACGTTTTGAGCTGGCCCCTTCTGCAAACCCCCCTGCCCTGATAATTAGGTCTGCAACTTTCATACTGTCGGCATACACAAATCTTCCTGGTTTCCTCACCTCGCCTACAATAAAGACAATATATTTATCATGCAGATCAAATTTAGATGTGATTTTTACACTATCTTCTCTTTGCAATAAAATATCCGAGGATGGTTTAGTTAATGCATCCTGTACGTTAAAAGACAGCTGATAGGTAGTGTTATCAGGGTTAAGCCTGATTATGGTTCCGCGGCCTGTAAAAGCATCTTCTTTTAACC
>Ga0206969_1034_pt1 | contig 39294 bp, 39 predicted proteins | sample Alteio_BWOrgHeat_87_FD_153256 | JGI IMG/M metagenome (GOLD analysis project Ga0206969, IMG submission 153256) | Enriched cells from forest soil in Barre Woods Harvard Forest LTER site, Petersham, Massachusetts, United States -... | ecosystem: Environmental > Terrestrial > Soil > Temperate forest >... | reverse complement strand
TTTTAATATCGGCAGCTATAAAAGCCATGATCTCTTCAGGCTCGGCCATGCGACCTTCGCCCTGGAGCCCACTGGCTAGCTCGCCATAACCGGGGGCTATCATTACATTTCCGAATGATTGGAGCCTGGCTATATTTTTGGTAGTTGAGGGGTGCTTCCACATATCTAGGTCCATAGCCGGCGCAAAATACACCGGGCATTTGGCTGATAGGTATACAGCAGTCAATAAATTATCGGTTAAACCGCCCGCCATTTTGGCTAAAGTATTGGCGCTTGCAGGGGCAATGATAAACAGGTCGGCCCATAAACCTAACTCCACATGATTGTTCCACTCGCCGCTTTCGGGCTTGAAATAATCGGACAGTACCGGGTTTTTTGAAAGGGTGGAGAGGGTTAAAGGGGTAATGAAGTTAATAGCATCGGCGGTCATAACCACCTGCACATGGGCACCCGCTTTAATAAGCAGCCTAACCAGCAAAGCCGATTTATAAGCAGCTATACTGCCGCATACACCCATAATAACCTTTTTACCCTCAAGCATCTTGTTAAAGTAAAAAATAAAAAGCCAAAATTCAAAAAAACTGGAAAACCAAATATTTTTGAATTTTGACTTTAAGGATTTGAATTAAAAGAAGCTTATACTTCTTTTGTAGGATTGCGGTAGTAAATTTTGCCATCTAAAAATTCCTGAACTGCAACCAATGAAGGTTTCGGCAATTTTTCGTAATATTTAGATATTTCTATTTGCTCGCGATTTTCGAATATCTCTTCCAGGTTATCATTTGACGAAGCAAACTCCGAAAGTTTTTGATGCAATTCTTCCTTTATATTATTTGATATCTGGTTCGCCCTTTTTGACATAATCACCAGCGACTCATAAATGTTGCCTGTTTCTACATCCAGTTCACGCAGATCACGGGTTACTGTACTGCTGGCTATAGCAGGTTTGTTTGTTGTTGTATTAATTACGTTGTTACTCATATCTTTTTAATTATGGAATTTTTTTATTAAGGTCAGGTTTCTCTGAAAGTGGTATAGCTACAGAATCTTTTTTAGCTAGCCTCCGGGCAATCCGGTCATTATTGAGCGCCTCAGCCATCAACCTTTTTACCGAAAGGATAGCGCTTTGGCTATCTTTTTTTACCGCCTGGGCCTGGCTTACATAAGCGCTCTTCGGGTATTTATCAACAAACAGGTCAGCATCCGTTATGGTTTGAGTGTACCGCTCTTCCTGTTTATATTCACGGCTTTCGTGGGCGTATGCATATTGTGCTTTTATAGTTAAAAATTCCAATTCTTCAGCATATTTAGTATCGGGGTAATCGCGCAGCATATTACCAAATGCTATAACAGCCGACTGGTTCTCGCCTATGGTTAAATACATTTTTGCATTGGCATAGGCCTTTTGCTCCAGCCTGTCGCGCAGGTTTTGTATCAGTTTACTCGCCTCGGCATCACGTTCGCTTTTAGGGTAAAGGTTAATAAACAATTGTAATGATTCGATACACTTTAAGGTGTTCTCCTGGTCTAACGAAAATACAGGCGCATCCAGGTAATAGCAATAGGCTGTTAAAAACCTACATTCCTCTGCGCGTGGGTCCGATGGATAGGAAGTAGCAAAATCTTTAAAATGATAAGCCGCTGCTGTATAATCCTTTAATCTGTAGTTAGTGTACGCATTATAATAAAATAGGTCCACGGCCCCATCCTGGCCACGATAACGGGTTAGCAGGGTTTCAAATAGCCCCAATGCTTTGCTGTATTCTTTTTTATCATACAGCCTTTTACCTTCCTGGAATTTTTTGGCGTTATCATTACTTGCTTTTAGTTTTTCATACTTGGTTTTGCAGCCTGCTACTGCAAAGATCAATACAAGTAAAATACCGGCAAATAGCGCTTGGTGTTTTTTAAACATTTTGCAAAGATAAGGGAATATTATAAAACAGTCAATTATTTATTTACCGGCTAATATATAGCGTGTTTTTATTCTATGTATATATATGGTGCTGTTTTAACATCTTTTAACGAATGGTGCCGGAAGATAGTATTGAGCTAACAAGCTGCCTTTAAATTTTACGCCTGATTTGCAAAGATTTATGTTTTAATAGTAAAAACCATTTGAATAAGCCAAAATTCGGTGTAACTTTGCAGCCCGCAAAAAACATAGCGAAATGGCTCTGAAAATTCAAGAAAAAAATATTTAATAATATATCTTGCAGAAGCAGAAAAGGTTCGTACCTTTGCAGTCCCAAAACAAGGGGCGTTAAATAAAGCGGTTGCCGGAAGCGATTTCCGGCATACAAAAATTGAAAAAGTAATCACTGTTAAAGGTGATAACCAAAATACAAAGTTTGCTGCGAAGCGAACTAAGAAAGTTCTTATAAGGAATAGAAAATCATGCAGTGAGCGGGCTTTTAAGGAAGTTGGCAGTTTTAAGTTAGCAGTTAGCAGTAAGAGAAAGCAGTTAGTAATAACGAGCGGCCGGGAACCAATAACTGAATAACCAATAACTAATAACTAAGAGAAGAGGGCGCTTACGAAGGAAGAATCGGAAAGAAAGCGGAGATATTGTATAAAGAATACAATAACAATGATTAATCAGATTCTATTATTAATAATAGGGTCGGGAAGTCAGACTAAACATTTTACAATGGAGAGTTTGATCCTGGCTCAGGATGAACGCTAGCGGCAGGCCTAATACATGCAAGTCGGACGGGATCCAGGAGCTTGCTTCTGGTGAGAGTGGCGCACGGGTGCGTAACACGTATGTAACCTACCTCAGTCAGGGGGATAGCCTCTCGAAAGAGAGATTAAGACCGCATAAAATTATTTTGTGGCATCATAGAATAATCAAATATTTATAGGACTGAGACGGGCATGCGGAACATTAGCTAGTTGGTAAGGTAACGGCTTACCAAGGCTACGATGTTTAGGGGATCTGAGAGGATGGCCCCCCACACTGGTACTGAGACACGGACCAGACTCCTACGGGAGGCAGCAGTAAGGAATATTGGTCAATGGGCGCAAGCCTGAACCAGCCATGCCGCGTGCAGGAAGACGGCCCTACGGGTTGTAAACTGCTTTTGCAGGGGAATAAACCCCCGGTCGTGACCGGGGCTGAATGTACTCTGAGAATAAGGATCGGCTAACTCCGTGCCAGCAGCCGCGGTAATACGGAGGATCCAAGCGTTATCCGGATTTATTGGGTTTAAAGGGTGCGTAGGTGGCCTGTTAAGTCAGGGGTGAAAGACGGTAGCTTAACTATCGCAGTGCCCTTGATACTGACGGGCTTGAATGAACTAGAGGTAGGCGGAATGTGACAAGTAGCGGTGAAATGCATAGATATGTCACAGAACACCAATTGCGAAGGCAGCTTACTATGGTTTTATTGACACTGAGGCACGAAAGCGTGGGGATCAAACAGGATTAGATACCCTGGTAGTCCACGCCCTAAACGATGAATACTCGATGTTGGCGATATACGGTCAGCGTCTAAGCGAAAGCGTTAAGTATTCCACCTGGGGAGTACGCCCGCAAGGGTGAAACTCAAAGGAATTGACGGGGGCCCGCACAAGCGGAGGAGCATGTGGTTTAATTCGATGATACGCGAGGAACCTTACCCGGGCTTGAAAGTTAGTGAATAAAGCAGAGACGCTTTAGTCCTTCGGGACACGAAACTAGGTGCTGCATGGCTGTCGTCAGCTCGTGCCGTGAGGTGTTGGGTTAAGTCCCGCAACGAGCGCAACCCCTATGTTTAGTTGCCAGCACGTTAAGGTGGGGACTCTAAACAGACTGCCTATGCAAATAGAGAGGAAGGAGGGGACGACGTCAAGTCATCATGGCCCTTACGTCCGGGGCTACACACGTGCTACAATGGGCAGTACAGAGGGCAGCTACCTGGCAACAGGATGCCAATCTCCAAAAGCTGTTCACAGTTCGGATCGGGGTCTGCAACTCGACCCCGTGAAGTTGGATTCGCTAGTAATCGCGTATCAGCAATGACGCGGTGAATACGTTCCCGGGCCTTGTACACACCGCCCGTCAAGCCATGGAAGCTGGAAGTGCCTGAAGTGCGTAACCGCAAGGAGCGTCCTAGGGTAAAGTCGGTAACTGGGGCTAAGTCGTAACAAGGTAGCCGTACCGGAAGGTGTGGCTGGAATACCTCCTTTCTGGAGCAATATCTCCCATTCCGCTTCCCAAAATGAGCAAAACTGCTTACTGCATGATTTAAATTTCTTAAAGTTAGATGATTAGTTGATTAGAGAATAGTTGATTAGGCCTGAATGGTTCAAACATTCACTAATTCATTCATTCACTAATTCACTCATTAATAACAAAAAGTAAACCCAAAGATGAAGCCATCTATGTGGTGCCGGCCCGCTGGGGCAGGGACACTCGGTTGGCAGTTATCAGTAGGCAGAAGGCAGTTGGCAGTTAGCAAAAGCGAAGCTAACAACTCAAAACTGCAAACTCAAAACTGCAAACTCAAAAAAGTCCTGTAGCTCAGTTTGGTTAGAGCACTACACTGATAATGTAGGGGTCAGCAGTTCAAATCTGCTCGGGACTACATTGCGGCGGAGCCGCAGTTAAAAGTAATGAGTTGTGCGTAATGAGTTAAGGAACTCAGAACTGCAAACTCAGAACTGCAAACTCAATCTAAGGGGGGATTAGCTCAGCTGGCTAGAGCATCTGCCTTGCACGCAGAGGGTCAACGGTTCGAATCCGTTATTCTCCACCAAGTTTTAGGTTAAAGGCCTAAAGGTTAAAGGCGAAAGGTAATACCTTTTACCTCAAAACCTTTCACCTTTTACCTCAAAACGAACGTTCTTTGACATATTGGAAGAAGTAAAAAAAGAGAAAACAACAGTAGAGGACTGTTGGGGCTCTGAAAGAGACAAGAATAAAGAAACAAGGATCAAGATTCGTCTTGGCTCTTGAATCCTGACTCTTGGATCTGCCGGACACAACAAGAATCAAAAAGCATACCGTGCCGAGCAAAAGGCGGCAATGGTAGAAGAAAGTAAGAAAGGGTACACGGGGGATGCCTTGGCTCTCAGAGGCGATGAAGGACGTGATAAGCTGCGATAAGCCGCGGGGATCAGCAAATATGAATTGATCCGCGGATTTCCGAATGGGGAAACCTAACTAGTTGAAGACTAGTTGCATAAATGCGCGAACCTGCTGAACTGAAACATCTAAGTAAGCAGAGGAAGAGAAAACAACAGTGATTTCCTGAGTAGTGGCGAGCGAAAGGGAAGCAGCCCAAACCGGCTATGTTACGGCATAGCCGGGGTTATAGGACCACAACATGAATATTACAAAGAACCGGAACGGGGTGGGAAACCCGGCCAAAGAGCATGAGAGTTGCGTACGGGTAATGAGTAATAGGATAGTGGTATCCTGAGTACCGCGAGGTCGGAGACGCCTTGTGGGAATTTGCCGGCACCATCCGGTAAGGCTAAATACTCCTGAGAGACCGATAGTGAACCAGTACCGTGAGGGAAAGGTGAAAAGAACCCCGAACAGGGGAGTGAAATAGAACCTGAAACCGTGTACTTACAAGCGGTCGGAGCTGCAGTAATGTGGTGACGGCGTGCCTTTTGCATAATGAGCCTACGAGTTACTCCTCTCTGGCAAGGTTAAGTGTTTAAGACACGGATCCGAAGCGAAAGCGAGTCTGAAAAGGGCGTATAGTCAGAGGGGGTAGACGCGAAACCTTGTGATCTACCCATGGACAGGTTGAAGGTGCCGTAACAGGTACTGGAGGACCGAACCGATAAACGTTGAAAAGTTTCCGGATGATCTGTGGGTAGGGGTGAAAGGCTAATCAAACTGGGAAATAGCTCGTACTCCCCGAAATGTTTTTAGGAACAGCCTGGCGGTTGAGTTATAAAGAGGTAGAGCTACTAATTGGGTGCGGGGGAGTCAAATCCTACCAAATCCAGATAAACTCCGAATGCTTTATAATATACGCTGGAGTGAGGCTATGGGTGCTAAGGTCCATGGCCGAGAGGGAAAGAACCCAGACCATCAGCTAAGGTCCCCAAATTACCGCTAAGTTGAACTAACGAGGTCCGATTGCACAGACAGCTAGGATGTTGGCTTGGAAGCAGCCATTCATTTAAAGAGTGCGTAACAGCTCACTAGTCGAGCGATCGGGCATGGATAATAAACGGGCATTAAGCGGTATACCGAAGCTATGGATTTATCCGCCAGACGGCGGATGAGTGGTAGGGGAGCATTCTATTTGCGGTGAAGCAGGAAGGTAACTGACTGTGGAGGGAATAGAAAAGCAAATGTAGGCATAAGTAACGATAAGGCGGGAGAGAAACCCGCCCACCGAAAGACTAAGGTTTCCTGATCAACGCTAATCGGATCAGGGTTAGTCGGGGCCTAAGGTGAAGCCGAAGGGCGTAGCCGATGGATAACTGGTTAATATTCCAGTACGTTTTATAACTGCGATGCAGTGACGGAGTAGTGAAACTGACGCGAACTGACGGAATAGTTCGTTAAAGGCCGTAGGTATAGGTTTGGTAGTTAAGTACGCCAGATTTGCTGAAAGCTGATAGTACCCTGAGCCTTCGGGCAAGGGGATAGTTCAGGTAATCAGACTTCCAAGAAAACCTGCTAAGCTTCAGGTTATAAAACCCCGTACCGTAAACCGACACAGGTAGTCGAGGAGAGAATCCTAAGGTGCTCGAGTGAATCATGGCTAAGGAACTCGGCAAAATGGCCCTGTAACTTCGGGAGAAGGGGCGCTCCGCGTGAGCGGAGCCGCAGTGAAAAGGCCCAGGCGACTGTTTAACAAAAACACATGGCTTTGCAAAATCGAAAGATGAAGTATAAGGCCTGACACCTGCCCGGTGCCGGAAGGTTAAGAGGGGATGTTATTGCGTAAGTGAGAAGCATTGAATCGAAGCCCCGGTAAACGGCGGCCGTAACTATAACGGTCCTAAGGTAGCGAAATTCCTTGTCGGGTAAGTTCCGACCTGCACGAATGGTGTAACGATCTGGGCGCTGTCTCAGCCATGAGCTCGGTGAAATTGTGGTATCGGTGAAGACGCCGGTTACCCGCAACGGGACGGAAAGACCCCATGCACCTTCACTACAACTTAACATTGATATCGGGTACAGGATGTGTAGGATAGGTGGGAGGCTGTGATCCGGATTCGCCAGGATTCGGTTAGCCAACGTTGAAATACCACCCTTTCTGTATTTGGTGTCTAACCCCGCATATGCGGGGGACATTGTTTGGCGGGTAGTTTGACTGGGGTGGTCGCCTCCAAAAAGGTAACGGAGGCTTTCAAAGGTAAGCTCAGTACGCTTGGTAACCGTACGCGGAGTGCAATAGCATAAGCTTGCTTGACTGTGAGGCAGACAAGCCGAGCAGGGTCGAAAGACGGATATAGTGATCCGGTGGTTCTGCATGGAAGGGCCATCGCTCAAAGGATAAAAGGTACGCTGGGGATAACAGGCTGATCTCCCCCAAGAGCTCATATCGACGGGGAGGTTTGGCACCTCGATGTCGGCTCGTCACATCCTGGGGCTGGAGAAGGTCCCAAGGGTTGAGCTGTTCGCTCATTAAAGTGGCACGCGAGCTGGGTTCAGAACGTCGCGAGACAGTTCGGTCCCTATCTGTTGTGGGCGTTGGAAGTTTGAGTGGGGCTGACCTTAGTACGAGAGGACCGGGTTGGACAAGCCTCTGGTGAATCTGTTATGGCGCCAGCTGTATTGCAGAGTAGCTACGCTTGGAATAGATAAGCGCTGAAAGCATCTAAGTGCGAAACTAGCCACAAGATGAGACTTCCATTGAGGGCCGTAGCAGACTACTACGTTGATAGGTTACAGGTATAAAGGTGGCGACATCATAGCCGAGTAATACTAATCGCCCGAAGCTTTCTTCGTGTTGAATTAAAGGTTGATAGCAAATGGATCATAGTTCATAGTAATATGTAGCCATGAACCATGAACTATCAACCACAACAAAACAACAGACAGATAATAATAAACTGTTGTTTTCTCTTGAATTACTTCTTTCAATTTTTGTCATTGTTTTATTGGTTCATAGTTCATGGATGATAGTTCATGGTTTTGGGCCGGTTAAACAAATAAAATACCGGGTAAAAACGTAAGGAAGCGAAAGGAAAAACCTTTTACCTTCCAGCCTTTTACCTCAAAGAAATTCAGGTGCCTATATCGGCGGTGTCTACCTCTTCCCATTCCGAACAGAGAAGTCAAGCCCGCCAGAGCCGATGGTACTGCGGTAATACGTGGGAGAGTAGGTCGGTGCCCAATTTTATTTTATCCGCCAAAGGCGGAATAAGCCCGCCATCGGAAGATGACGGGCTTTTTTGCGTTTATAAACCTAAACTATTTGCTACAAGATTATCATTAACTTTATATTATGAAAAGGTATGGCATGCTTATCATAATATGTTGTTTTGCACTTATTGTAAATGGCCAGGTTCGTGACGATAGGTCTATTCCTGATAGTATACCAAATATTCCCGAACCTAAGCCGTTTATGGATGGGGAAAAAGGATGGGTAGTATGGCCAGAGCCGGGTTATCCCGGAGGATTTGATAGCCTTTTTAAATATTTAAATGAAAAGATCATTTATCCCAAAAAAGCATTAAGAAAAAAGGTGGGCGGCAATGTTGTGATGACCTTCGTTATAGAAAAAGACGGCAGCTTAACCGATATTAAAGCATTTAGGTCTCCGTCTATAGAATTGAGCGATGAATGTGCAAGAGTATTGCAAAATGTTAAGTTTGAACCGGGTACACAAAATGGTAAACCTACGCGGGTTCGATATGTAATGCCTATTTTCTTTGATGTAAATAATCCTAAAGTACATACCAAGCCACCCAACTATTCCCCACCTCTTACTCCTCGTTAATAAAGCAAATATAAATCTTAACCTCCCAACTTAACTATATCATTTTGTATAGCATACAAAACTAAACCGGTTCTTGACTTAAGATTCAGTTTTTGAAAAAGCGCTTCGCGGTAATTATCAACGGTGCGGGGGCTGATGAACATTTGGTCGGCTATTTCTTTGTAGGTTAGTTCAGTGCAGCATAGTTTTAAAAAAGTGGCCTCGTTTTTCGAAAACATAGGGGCGCTATCGGCAGCGGTAATTGAGCGCACCATCTTGCCTGAAACCAACTCATTAATATATATCCCTTTTTCAAAAATAACTTTTATGGCCTCATGTACTTCGCGCGGGGCCGATTCTTTGAGCAGGTAACCGCATGCGCCGCATTTTATCATTTTTATCACTGCCCTGTCGTCCTCAAACATACTTAGGGCTAAAACTTTTACGGTAGGATATTTTTCTTTCAGCCAGGCCGTAGCGTCGTAACCATCCAGTACGGGCATATTTATATCCATTAATATAACCTGCGGCAGGGGGTGTTCGGTTATCATTTGCTGCATCTGGTAACCGTTATCGGCTTCAAATAAAACGTGCAGGTCATTAAACTCACGCATTAGCGCAGCAACGCCGTTGCGGAACAGGGTGTGGTCGTCAACAATAGCAATACGAATACGGGGGGTTTCCATTTTTTAAGGATAGGGGATAATAACACTTATTTGGGTACCTTCATTTTGTTGCGATTTGATAAACACCTGCCCGCCTACTATACCGGCCCTTTTGTTCATGTTTTGCAGCCCCATTCCCATTTGGGCCGCGGGCAGGCTGTCGGCATTAAAGCCTACGCCGTTATCGTCAATATGCAGCTCCACATTTTGCGCCTTCCAGGCTAATTTAATATTGATACGGGTAGCAAACGAATGCTTGATAATATTATTTATTATCTCCTGTAAGATACGGAACAGAATGAGGTCTTTATCTAAATTGGTATTAGCGGGCATTTCACCTTCGTGCACGTAATTAACCTGGTATTTGCCTGATTTTTCTATCCAGGTTATTTCATGACAAATGGCTTCCGACAGGCCCACACCTAATAACTGGTCGCCCTGTAAGAGTTTGCCCAACAGGCGCATTTCTTTAATGGAACGGCCGGTGAGGTCGATAGACGCCTCAATTTTTTGGCGGGCCTTTTCCGGGTCGTCCAATTCTATGGAGCTTAATGTGAGTGAGCTCAGGCTTAGCAACTGGCCGATGTTGTCGTGCAGGTCGGCGCCTATGTTTTGCATGGTTTGTTCCTGTACCTCGAGTTGTGTTTTTACAATTTCGGCATCAAAGGCCAGCTTCATCTGTGCTTTTTCTTCAATATGCTTTATTTTACGGCGGTTATAGACCAAAATATATAAAATAACAGAAAGAGGCGCTAATAAAAATATCAGCGTGGCTGCTAAAATTAAGTTTTGGATATTGTTCGTAGCCATTTTTTGCAAATGAATGAATAGCTCCAGCAACTATACAAAATAATACTGAGTGCTGTAAATATAAAATAAGTAATATTATGCCCGGCAATTTTTACGTGCGGTAACGACGTAAAAAACAGGTTAACGGCGGTGCTGCCGAAATGAAAAAACAGTGTGCCTGCCACCCACCAAAAGGGGGGTGAACGTTTAAGATCAATATATTGTTCATCGTTTATTAACAGGAAATAGTAATAAAAACTGTATAACACAAAAATAACCGACATAACGGTTGCTGTGAGATCATTATAAATTAAAAAACCATGCTCAAAAACATCATGAGCATACAGCAATAATAATAAAGCAAGCCCGCTTAAAATAATGGGTTTGCTGTTAATGTACCGGCTTAATATGCTTCCAAACATTAAACTGGTGAAACCCGCTTCAATAACCATGAATATATTATATAACCATTGGTTGTTATGATATGCAATTCTTAACCATCTGCCTGTTATTTCGGTTATGCAGGTTATCAGCAGAAAAACAACCATGCTGCGCCATACAAAATTTGCATCCTTTATTAAAGTAATAAAGGCGATGATAAAACAGATCAACTCGAAAAAAATTACTACTGACATATATTAGCAGGTTTTGCCTCATCCCAACCCCCTCTCTCCCGATAGCTATCGGGAGAGAGGGGGTTTTTAGATGCGGGTAATATTATTAATTGCCGCAGGCAGGATCGGTAGGGTCAGGGCATACAAATAGTGCACCATCACAATTATCCGGGCATAACTCTCCCTGGTTTTGCGGATCTAAGGCAAACATGTGCAAGGGCAGTTTATGATTTGGCGCGCCGTAATAATCAAGGTGTATTCGTAATGGTTGCGTACTGCCTTTTACAATTACACTGGTATCCTTGGTTGAAACCAGAACAATAGTATTGCGGAACGGATGCTCGTAAGGTGTTTTCCCGTCGGGGTGAAATTTCGGGTACCTGCCAAAGTACACGCGTATTCCATCGGTTTTCCCGTCACTTTTTCTTGCCGCGTCAAGCGCAGCCACCAGGCTGTCGAGTTTTGTTAAAGGCATAAAAACACTCCTGGTTTTTGGACCCTTTCCGCCGGGTACCTTTTTTGAGTCGTCCAATCCGTACATTCCAAAAGTGTCTACTAATAATTTTGCTTCGTCATAGCTGATGCTATTCTCTGATTTGAATTCTCCGGTTCCCGAAGAGACTGTAGCTGTGCTTTTTCCTTTAGAGATGTAATAACCGGCAATAAAGCCAATTAACAACATAATAATTGGCAATGTTAATTTTTTCATAATGGTGTAGGGTTTAAGTTTAAATATAAAAGGTTGTTAATTTAAATTCTGCTAAAATCAATATTAAACAGCGTATTACAAAAGTAATTATACCCTTTTAAAAAGGGTAAAAACACCCTATTAAAAAGGGGGGATTTACTGTAAGGGATGATATTTTTCCTGCTCATATTTGCTGGAGTTAGTTAATAATTAACCGGGAAAGGGGGATCAGCGGCTGGGGGTGGCTGCTGTGAACCCAACCTGGTAAATGCCCGAAAATAAGAAGCGTATGAATATAATTAATAAACCCAGCCCAAATTATTATCCGGGCCGTAAGACTTATAAACCCGAAGCTATAGTAATACATATTATGCAAGGTACACTGTATGGTACTGACAGCTGGTTTCAAAGTACTTTATCGAAAGTATCGGCCCATTATGGCATCGGCAAAGCAGGCCAGGTACACCAGTATGTAAATGAAAAAGATACCGCATACCATGCCGGGCGCGTTAATACCCCCACCTGGGGCCTGATCAAACAAACTGATACCGGGTTATACATTAGCCCCGATTATTATACCATAGGCATTGAACATGAGGGTGATTTTAATGTAGACTGGACCGATGAAATGTACAACGCAAGCAGTAACCTGATAAGAGCGATCAGCCTGCGCTGGAATATTCCGCTTGACCGCAAGCATATTATAGGCCATCACGAAATATATGCGTTAAAAAAGTGCCTGGGTAATACGGTCGACATTAATAAATTGATCGCTATGGCCAATGATCATGCCCCGCTAATTGACCAGTCGCTCACTGTTTAAACGAAAAATAGCATAAGTAATATGATAGCGACGGAAAGAAAATGCGTACATATAAATCAACAAAAGCTTTTAAAAAAAGCGATAAGCACGAAGAATTTTTGAAAGACTATGTGCATGGCCTTGAAGAAATGATGTTTATGACCCACCATAAAGTGCGCCAGCCCGTTGCCAATATTTTAGGTATGGCGATCCTGATGGATGAATACTCGAACTCGCCCGAAGAACTGAAAAAAATAGCCGGCTACATGAAACAATCGGCATTGCACCTTGATGCCTTTACACGCGAACTTACTGCCTTTGTAAGTAACCTGGAACAAAAGGAGAAACATAAGTAAGCCTCTTAATGAGGTGGGTAACGTTTTACTAAACCCTTTCTGCATCGACAGTTATACCGGAAAAATTGATATACCTATATAAGTATTTAAATTATTACCTTTGTGAATTAACAAGCCGATATGATATTTTTTGAAGAAAAGAGACAGGAAGTGATGGCCTATATTGAGAAATTCATGCTTGAAAAAATGCATGAATATCTGAAACCTATTGATACCATCTGGCAGCCATCTGATTTTTTACCCGATTCTTCGAGGGATACATTTTTTAGCGAAATAAAAGATATGCAGGAAAGCGCCCGGGGCCTTTCGTACGACCTGGTAGCTGTTTTAATTGGCGATACGATTACCGAGGAGGCGCTGCCTACTTATGAATCATGGCTCACCATGGTTGAAGGCGTATCAAAAAATGAAGAGGGTGGTTGGATGAAATGGACCCGGCAATGGACAGCCGAGGAGAACCGCCACGGCGATCTGCTTAATAAATACTTATACCTTTCGGGCCGTGTAAATATGCGCGCTATGGAGGTATCAACCCATTACTTAATAGCCGACGGATTTGATATTGGTACAGGGCATGACCCTTACCGAAATTTTATATACACTTCTTTTCAGGAACTGGCCACCAATGTTTCGCACCGCAGGGTAGCCTCGCAGGCGAAAAAAGACGGCGACGCTTTATTATCAAAAATGTGCGGTGTTATTGCCTCGGATGAGGCGCGCCACGCCAAAGCCTATAAATATTTTATAGAGAAAATTTTTGAAGTTGACCCCAACGGCGCCATGCTTGCTTTTGAGGATATGATGCGTAAAAAAATTGTTATGCCCGCGCATTTTTTACGCGAGGTAGGTTTAAAAATAGGGCAAACCTTTGGCCATTTTACTGATGCCGCACAACGCCTGGGTATATATACCGCCGTTGATTACGTGGATATTTTAAAGGAACTGATTGCCGAATGGCATATTGAAAGTGTAAGCGAGCTCAGTGAATCGGGCGAAAAGGCGCGTGATTATATTGTAAACCTGCCTGCCCGTTTATTGCGCGTTGCCGAACGGATGAAAAACCCCATGCTGGAATATAAATTTAGCTGGATAAATTAGCCTCTATCCCTCCAAAAGCAAATCAACCCCCCTGCTGTCATCCGTAATATCCTCAAACAAACTGTTTAATATGGATTCGACCGTAAGCGAGTTCACATCATCCACATAATGCTCATTGCGGGTTATCCACAATCGTTTGCCTTTTATTTCTAATTTAAAAAGCACGCCTTCATATAGTTCAGGCTGCGATATTTCAATAGTGTTGCCAACTTTTTCAATTTTGAAGCTGATATCCTGCTGCCGTTGCTCCCTGAACAGCGGGTTCAGCTTTTGTACAAGGTGCGCTAACAATTTATCGGCATCAACGCGCGTATGCAGTGTTATAATTTTCATGTATAAATTACAACCCAACAGCTATTATTGTTTAGTTTTGTTTAAAATACGCTATATATATGAACTATAAATTATTGGGCCGTTCGGGCCTTAAGGTTTCCGAACTATGCCTGGGCACTATGGGCTTTGGCACCGAAGCCGGATGGGGTGCCGACGCGGCAACCAGCTTTGCCATTATGGATGCCTTTGCAAATGCCGGGGGCAATTTCATAGACACGGCAAATGTATATAAACTGGGCACCAGCGAAAAAATAATAGGCGATTATCTTAGCAATAATGACCGCGATTTTTTTGTGCTGGCCACCAAATATTCGTTAAAGGATAATATGACCAACCCCAACGCGTCGGGCAATAACCGCAAAAACATGATGCGTAGTGTGGAAGAAAGCCTGAAACGTTTAAAAACCGATTTTATTGATATATTGTACCTGCACATCTGGGATGACCTGACCCCTATTGATGAAGTAATGCGCGGTTTAGACGACCTGGTACGCCAGGGAAAAGTGAACTACGCTGCCATAAGCGACACACCGGCATGGATGGTTGCCAAAGGCAATACGATGGCCGAGCTGATGGGCTGGAGCCAGTTCATCGCTTTGCAGGTAGAATATAGCCTGCTGCAACGCACACCCGAGCGCGACCTTATACCTATGGCCAAACATTTCGGGATGACAGTTACGCCGTGGGCCCCGATGGGCGGCGGCGTATTAAGCGGTAAATACCTGCGCGGCGAGCAGGGCCGCATAAAACCCGAAAGCAAACGCCGCGATGAGCTTAGTGTAAATATTACCAAAGCGGTAGTGGCTGTTGCCGATGAACTGGGTGTATCGGCAAGCCATGTGGCGCTGCAATGGGTTAGGAGCCAGGGTTTTTCTTCTATCCCCATAGTTGGGGCAACAAAGCTGAGCCAACTGGAGGATAACCTGAAAACCATTGATGTTACCTTAAGTAAGGAACATTTAGAAAAACTGGATAAAGTAAGCGCAATTGAACTGGGATTTCCCGGCGATTTTTTGAAGGAAGATGCTGTAAGGATGAATACTTTTGGCGGGTTTTATGATAAGGTGGAGAAACGGAAGTGATTTCGAATTTCGAATGTTCAATTTCTCGCCATTCCTTCCAAAGCATCTATCCATAAAGGCGAATCATTCAGGCTTTCCACCAATTGCACATGTTCACCGCCTAAGGCGCGGAACTCGCCGCCGTATTCTTCGGTAACTTCATAAACGGTTTCGAGGCAATCGGCAACAAAGGCGGGGCAAAATACCAGCAGGCGTTTCTTGCCTTCATTGGCTAATTTAGCTACTACTTTGCTGGTATAGGGCTGTACCCAGGGGTCGTTACCCAAACGCGACTGGAAGCAAACCGTATATTTTTCTTTAGGCAACCCCATTTTTTCGGCAATTAAATGCGCCGTATCGTACGATTGGGCCGAATAGCAAAACTTATTGGTATCGTTCATTGTATCGCAGCAGCCATCAACTTTAAGGCAATAGTTGTGGGTATGGTCGCATTTCATTATTTGGCGTTGCGGCAGGCCGTGAAAGCTAAATAATATATGATCGTAAGTTTCAGGTTGATACTTTAGGCCGTTATTGGCGAAGGTTTCTATCATCAGTTCATTATTATGAAATGAATTGATAAAAGAAATATGTGGTATGGTTTGCCATTGTTTTACCAGCTCCATCACCTTATCATGCACAGAACCCGTACTTGCCGACGCATATTGCGGGAATAGGGGGATCACTTTAATATCGTTAACCAAATTTGCCTTTAGTCGCTCCAATGCCGCCTCAATGGTGGGGCTCTGGTAACGCATAGCCAGTTCTACCTGGTACTCATCGCCCAAACGTTCCTGCAATAATTTATGCTGTAAAATGCTGTAATATAATAAGGGCGATCCGGTTTTATCACTCCATATTTTTTGGTACAGCTTTGCTGATTTTGGCGACCTGAAAGGCACAATAAGGCTTTTTACCAAAAACGTGCGCAGTACCGGGTTTACGTCAATTACCCGCGGATCCATTAAAAACTCGTTCAGGTATTTGCGTACATGGGCAGTACTGGGGCTGTCGGGTGTGCCCAGGTTAACCAGTAATATTCCTTTTTTAGCCATAATTAAGTGCGCAAAAATAAAAGAAAAAACCCCCTAACCCCCTGAAGGGGGAATTTATTACAAATAAATTAAACAAACCTTTATTGCTCCTCCGCCTAAAGGCGGAGGCCGGGGGCTTAATATCGTTCTAACTCTGCCTTCACCTCTTCCATCAACCACATGGGGGTTGAGGTGGCGCCGGCTATCCCCACCTTATCGCCGGGCGCGAACATAGACGGCTGCAATTCGCTAACCGAAGAAACAAAATAAGTATTAGGATTATGCTTACGGCAAACTTCATATAAAACCTTGCCGTTTGATGATTTCACGCCTGATACAAATACAATTTTATCAAAATTACTTACAAAAGCGGGCAGGTCCTTATCCCGGTTTGATACCTGGCGGCAAATGGTATCGTTGGCATTCAGCTCATAACCACGCGCGGTTAGTTCTTCCTTTATATGGTAAAACTTTTCCATGCTTTTGGTGGTCTGGCTGTATAGGGTGATGTTTCGCGGCAGTTCCACATTATCCAGCTCGGCAATATCCTGGAAAACCAGCGCCTCGCCATTTGTCTGCCCCTCTAAACCCACAACCTCGGCATGGCCGTGTTTGCCAAAAATTAATATCTTTTCTTTCGCGTCGTAGGAGGTTTTGATACGATTTTGTAGTTTTAACACCACAGGGCAGGAGGCATCTATCAGCGTTATATTATTTTCTAATGCCGTACGGTAAGTATCGGGGGCCTCGCCATGCGCACGGATCAGCACTTTTTCGTTATGCAGGTTTTTTAGTTCGGCGTGGTCAATAATGCGCAGGCCACGGGCTTTAAGGCGTTCCACCTCCTCATCATTATGCACAATATCGCCCAGGCAATACAGGTAGCCGTCTGCCTCCAGGATGTCTTCAGCCATATCAATAGCGTAGATCACCCCGAAACAAAAGCCCGAATCCTTATCTATAGTAACCTTTAACTGGTATGCGCCCATTGCGGTACAAATTTACAGATTATTTGTCTGAACAGTGCGCCGTATGCTTATATTTTGCGCCCTTTCCAGGTGATGGTTTTAGTGAGATGTTTTTGTATGGCTAAAAAAGCGATGAGCGTGAGGTTAAACATTTGTAAGGGGTGTAAAACTACATTATACCAGGCGTTTTGACCAACTGAAAGTGAGATCATTACACGGGTAAGTATAATTAAACCCGCCATGAAAAATATTAAATGAAAATCAAGTGTCATTATGATCAGCATGGGCCCGGCAATTACCAGCATAATATAAATTAAAAGCCATAAAATATTATAGTTAAACGCGGCCAGGAAGTTTTTGCTGAACCCGTTTACTGCATTTAAATAATTTTTGTACATACGGCAGCTTATCATTCCGTTGGCCAATAAAGTCTCGCCGTTACAAGCCGCGGCTTTTACTAAACGCATTATTTCTACATCTTCGTCTACCTGGTGCCTCACCTGCTCATGCCATTGGTGCTTGCGGTATATTTCAGCATCAAACAACATAAACTGGCCGCTCGCCGCCGCAACCGAATAGTTTTTTACCAGGTAAATTAAGCGCAGCGGCAATAAATTAAGCAGTATATAATGCATTATAGGCACAACCAGTTTTTCGCCAAAAGTCAGCATCCGCTGGTTGGTAAACAGACTTAATAGACCCAGTTTCTGCATATACATACGGTGTACGGCACTGTTGATTAAAGCATCGTTTGCCTGTTCATCAGCATCAATAAATAAAAAGAAATTCCCCCGCGCCTCCTGCGCTAGTTGATAACAAGCGTAGTTTTTACCCAGCCAACCGCGCGGCAGGCTTTCGCCTTTTACGAGCCTGAAACGGGAGTTGACGGCAGCAAAAGCCGAACAAATTTCATAAGTGGCGTCGGTTGAATCATCATCCAACAGAATAACTTCATAGTTTTGATAATCCTGTTGCCGGATAGATGTAAGCAGGTTTAAAATGTTTTCTTCTTCGTTGCGTACCGGTATCAAAATAGAAACCAAATCGTTATAGCTGCGGTTAACGCGCCTCAGTTTAGGGTCAGAAATAAAATTGAACAGTGTTACCGCGAAGCGCAGGATAATGAAGAAGAAAACAACAGATATGGCAATTATCATGTCAATAGGATAATGCTTTTTCTATATACTCAACAATAACCCCCGTAGCCCCTATATTCTCTGTTACATATTCCCTTGCTTTCGTACCAGCATTTCTACAATAAGCATCATCATCAACTAAAGCGGCTACTAAATTTTTCAATTCGTCCTCATTAGCCACGCTAAAACCCGCACAGAGTTCTACCAGGTCTTTCGCCTCTTTAAACTTAGCATAATTAGGGCCAAAAATTACAGGCAAACCAAATGCCGCCGCCTCTAAGGTATTATGTATACCCGCGCCAAACCCGCCGCCAATATAAGCGATATCGCCGTATTGATACAGGGAGGACAACATACCGATGTTATCGATAATGAGTGTTTGAGTGGTGAGTGGTGAGTGGTGAGTGGTAAGTTGTGTGTATCGGACCGCAGAGTTTTCAGGCAGCAAACTAATAAGGCTATTTATTTTCTCTTCACTAATTTCATGCGGGGCAAAAATAAATTTACAGCCCGGGTATAGGGTAACTAATTTGGCTACCAGTTGCTCGTCGGCAGGCCAGGTGCTGCCGGCTATAAATGTTTTTTGACCGCCTATAAATTCTTGTATTTCCGGCAGTATTTTTGGTTGCCGGGCGTTGGCCCAAACGCGGTCGAAACGGGTATCGCCGCTCACGGTTACGTTGGTTAATTTAATAGATCGCAGTAATTGTTTTGACCGTTCATCCTGCACAAAAAAGTGGCGCACAAAACTTAATATTTTACGATGCAGGCCGCCATACCATTTAAAAAAAACCTGCTTTGGCCTGAATATGCCCGATATGATATATAAAGGTATATCCCGCTGATGCAGTTCGTTAAAAAAATGATACCAGTATTCGTATTTAGTGAATATAACGAGCGTTGGGTTTATAGCGGTTACAAATTCGCGGGCATTTTTAGCTGTATCCAGTGGCAGGTAATAAACTGCATCGGCCAGTGGTGTGTTTTTTCTGACCTCATACCCCGATGGCGAAAAAAAGGTGATAACAATTTTGCTTTTCGGGTGCAGGTTTCTGATCTGTTCTAAAACCGGTCGGCCCTGCTCAAACTCACCCAGCGAAGCAAAATGAAACCAAATGCTTTCATGTGGATTGGCATAAATAATTTGCTGCCGCCCCTTTATCCAAAGCTTTGCCTTTTTATTGAAAGCAGAAAATATGAATATTAAAATATAGTATACGCGTAATCCTAAGTTATATATTAACAACATTTAAATACGAAATCAGTATCTTCGCCGCGATAAATATAATAACAATAACAACAAAATACTTTTGTGAAAATAGCTGTAATAGGTACGGGATACGTAGGTTTAGTTACAGGCACCTGTTTAGCCGAAACGGGCAACCAGGTTACCTGTGTTGATATAAACGAGAAAAAGATAAAAATGATGCAGGATGGCAAATTACCCATCTATGAGCCGGGGCTTGAACTGCTTTTTCATCGGAATATTGATCAAAAAAGATTGCATTTTACCAGCGACCTGGCAGAAGCTATAAAGGAAGCAAGGATCATATTCCTGGCGCTGCCTACGCCGCCGGATGGAGATGGCTCGGCCGACTTGAGTTATGTATTAGGCGCAGCTAAGGACATTGCAAAGCTGATTACCGAATATAAGGTTATTGTAACCAAATCAACCGTACCGGTGGGTACGGCCGATAAAATAACCGCGGTGCTTAAAGCGCATACCAGTGTTGAGTTCGCTGTGGTTTCTAATCCCGAATTTTTGCGTGAAGGTGTTGCAGTTGAGGATTTTATGAAACCAGATCGCATTATTATAGGCACTATGGATGAACGTGCCCGTAAGTTAATGGGTGAGTTGTATTCGCCTTACGTTCGCCAGGGTAACCCGGTTATTTATATGGATCAGCGTTCGTCTGAATTGACAAAATATGCAGCTAATTCTTTCCTGGCCACCAAAATATCATTCATGAACGAGATAGCGAACCTTTGTGAACTGGTTGGTGCCGACGTAGATATGGTTAGGCGGGGCATTGGGTCTGACGATCGCATAGGCAGGCGTTTTCTTTTTTCGGGCATTGGTTATGGCGGAAGCTGCTTCCCTAAGGATGTGCAGGCGCTGGCCCAATCGGCTAAAGAGTATAAATACGATTTTAAAATTTTAAACTCAGTAATGGATGTTAACGACATCCAAAAAAAGGTGCTGGTTGAAAAAATAAAAAAATACTTTAAAGGCGATTTAAAAAACAAAAAATTTGCCCTGTGGGGACTTGCTTTTAAACCCGAAACGGATGATATACGGGAAGCCCCGGCATTATATATTATTGATGAATTACTGAAAGAAGGTGCGTCAATAACCGCGTTTGACCCGGAAGCTATGACCAATGTTAAAAATTTGCTGGGCGATAAAATAAATTATGCCGCCGACCAATACGAAGCTTTATCCGGTGCGGATGCTTTGTTAATATTGACGGAATGGCAGGTATTTAGAACGCCTGATTTTGACCAATTGGAAAAATTGTTAAAATCAAAAGTTATTTTTGACGGGCGTAATTTATACGACATACAAAAAATGATTGATTGCGGTTTTTACTATAACAGCATTGGGAGGAAAGTGGTAAACTAATGGCACGTAAACGCATATTGATTACCGGGGCTGCCGGATTTTTAGGCTCGCATTTATGCGACAGGTTTATAAAAGAAGATTACCATGTTATTGGTATGGATAACCTGATAACCGGCGATCTGCGCAATATTGAGCATTTGTTTAAGCTGGAAAACTTCGAGTTTTATCAGCACGATGTTTCCAAATTTGTGTATGTGCCGGGCGAACTGCATTATATACTGCATTTTGCCTCGCCTGCAAGCCCGATAGATTATTTAAAAATACCTATTCAAACTTTAAAGGTAGGCTCGCTCGGTACGCATAATTTATTGGGGTTGGCGCGGTCAAAGAAATCAAGGATGCTTATTGCCTCTACATCCGAAGTATACGGCGACCCGAGTGTTAATCCGCAACCCGAAGAATACTGGGGCAATGTTAATCCCGTTGGCCCGCGGGGGGTTTATGATGAAGCCAAACGTTTCCAGGAAGCTATTACGATGGCTTATCATACTTTTCACGGGCTGGAAACCCGGATTGTGCGCATATTTAATACGTATGGCCCGCGTATGCGGTTGAACGACGGGCGTGTATTGCCTGCTTTTATAGGGCAGGCATTAAGGGGAGAACCGTTAACCATGTTCGGCGACGGATCGCAAACGCGCTCATTTTGTTATGTTGATGACCTGGTTGAAGGTATTTACCGCTTACTGCACAGCGATTACACGCAACCCATGAACATTGGTAACCCCGATGAGATTACCATACGCCAGTTTGGCGAAGAAATAATAAAATTAACCGGCACAGATCAAAAATTAACAGGCCTGCCATTGCCTGTTGATGACCCCAAACAGCGCAGGCCCGATATTACCAAAGCTAAAGCCATTTTGGGCTGGGAACCTAAGGTTTCCAGAAGCGAGGGGTTAAAAATAACGTACGAGTACTTTAAATCGCTGCCTGAAAAAGATATACAGCATAAAGATTTTACCTATTATAATAAAAACTAATGGCCAGGATATTAGTAACGGGTGGCTTAGGCTTTATTGGTTCGCACACGGTTGTTGAACTGGTAAATGCAGGTTATGAACCTGTTATTGTTGATGACCTGTCTAACTCTAATATCAAAATATTAGATCAGCTTGCCAGGATCATAGGTTACAAGCCCGATTTTTATCAGCTTGATCTTTGTGACGAACCGGGCGTAAAAAAGCTGGCCGAAAGCGAACCGGATATTGCGGGTATAATTCATTTCGCAGCTTTTAAAGCTGTTGGCGAATCGGTACATTTTCCTTTAAAGTATTACCGGAATAATTTTTATTCGCTGCTTAATGTATTGAATGTTTACCATGAGCAGCCTGTAAATTTTGTATTTTCATCAAGCTGTACTGTTTACGGCCAGCCCGATCATTTGCCGGTTACAGAAGAAGCCCCGGTTAAAACTGCCGAATCGCCCTACGGAAACACCAAACAAGTTGCCGAAGAAATACTGAAGGACATGGTTGCGGCGGGCAGCAATTATAAAGTAATTTCATTAAGATACTTTAACCCCGTTGGGGCGCATAGTTCAGCATTAATTGGCGAATTGCCTATTGGCGTACCACAAAACCTGGTACCATTTATTACCCAAACAGCTATTGGCAAACGAGAAAAAATAACCGTATTCGGGAACGATTATAATACTCCCGATGGCAGCTGCATACGCGATTATATTCATGTTGTTGACCTGGCTAAAGCACACGTAGCCGCTTTAAAATTAATGGAAACAGCTAATTTTACCGGCTACGATGTTTTTAACATTGGCACTGGGAAAGGCAGCTCGGTTTTAGAAGTAATATATGCTTTTGAGCAAACAACAGGTGTAAAACTAAATTATAAAATAGGGCCCCGCCGTGGCGGTGATATAGAGCAAATATGGGGCGATGTTAACAAATCAAAAAATATTTTAAAATGGCAAACAGAACTGGATCTGGATACAATGATGTTATCTGCCTGGGAGTGGGAAAATTATATTTCCCAAAACCCATTATAGTTATATAAATAATGATGAAAAAAATAATTATTACCGGAGGAGCAGGTTTTATAGGTTCGCATGTTGTGCGCCGTTTTGTTAAGAATTACCCCGAGTACGGGATAATTAATTTGGATAAGCTTACCTATGCGGGTAACCTGGCAAATTTAAAGGATATAGAAAACGCGCCCAACTACCGGTTTATAAAGGGCGATATTGTGGATATGGAATTCATTAACCAGCTTTTTGCTGATGAGCATCCAGACGCGGTGATACACCTGGCGGCCGAATCGCATGTTGACCGCTCAATAACCAGCCCACTGGAGTTTGTAATGACCAATGTGGTGGGTACAGTAAATTTATTGAACGCCGCACGCGATTGCTGGCGGGGCAATTATGATAAAACCCGTTTTTATCATGTATCCACCGACGAGGTATACGGAACATTAGGAGAAAGCGGGATGTTTACTGAAGAAACCGCGTATGATCCGCACTCCCCTTATTCAGCCTCAAAAGCGAGCTCTGATCATTTTGTACGGGCGTATCATGATACTTATGGTTTAAATACCGTGATCTCCAACTGCTCAAATAATTATGGATCCTACCATTTCCCCGAAAAATTAATACCGCTTGCCATTAATAATATCAAACAAAAAAAGCCCGTCCCGGTATATGGGAAAGGTGAAAATATACGCGATTGGTTATGGGTTGAAGATCATGCACGTGCAATTGATGTGCTATTCCATAAAGCAAAAACCGGTACAACGTATAATATAGGCGGCCATAACGAATGGAAAAATATCGACCTGATAAAACTATTATGCCGTATATTAGATAAAAAATTAGGCAGGGCAGAAGGCGAGTCGGCCAAACTGATAACTTTTGTTACAGACAGGGCCGGGCATGACCTGCGTTATGCCATTGATTCATCTAAACTGAAAAAAGATATGGGCTGGGTACCCAGCATTACATTTGAAGAAGGTTTGGAAAAAACCGTAGATTGGTACCTGGCTAATGAGGAATGGTTAACTGATGTAACATCGGGCCATTACCAGCAATATTATTCTGAACAATATAACGACCGATAAAAATGTTTTCCTGGTTTAAAAAAAAAGAACCTGAATTAGATCGCACCCTCAATTATAAGTCGGTAATGGTTGATATGCATTCGCATGTTTTACCCGGTATTGACGATGGGGCGCAAAATGTGCAACAATCTGTCACGCTGGTGAAAGCAATGATGGGCCTGGGGATAAAAAAGATCATTGCTACCCCGCATATCATGGCCGATTTTTACAAAAACACTCCCGAAACCATAAACCGTGCATTAGACATACTTAAAGCTGAATTAAAAAGGCTTGAAATTGATATTGTGGTAGAAGCTGCCGCCGAGCATTATTTTGATGAAACTTTTCAGGAACTTGTAGATAAACGCGGCTTGATGACGATGGGTGATAACTACGTGCTTTTTGAATATTCATTTATAGACCCGCCACCCAATGCGTACACAGTTATACAAAAAATGATAGAGTGGGGGGATTATAAGCCTATATTGGCGCACCCCGAAAGATATTCCTATATGAGTTTAGATGCCATTGCCGACCTGCGCAGTTGGGGATGCGATGCGCAATTAAATACCATGTCATTAACAGGGTATTATGGCAAGGACGTTAAAAAGAAAGCCGAAAATATGATCGATATGCAATTGGTTGATTTTATATCAAGCGATATGCACAACCCTCGCCATGCCGCCGCTTTTCGCGATGCTTTAAGCACCCCTTATATTAAAAAAGTTCTTTTTGATTACCCGCTGAAGAATATTTTGTTGAAGTAGAAGTGCACATTTGCATATCTGCACATCCACGCATCTGCACATCTATTCGTATCGCAACGCTTCTACAGGGTCAAGCCGGGATGCTTTTTTGGCGGGATAAAATCCGGATAGCAAACCAATTAAGGTACACAATGCTATAGCCGAGAAGAGCCATAGCCAGGGAATAACAAATTTACCGCTTATCTGCACGGCTATAAGGTTGCCAACGGCCATACCCAGTACGATGCCGCCAATGCCGCCTATCAAACATATTACTATAGCCTCGATTAAAAACTGCTTGCGTATTACTGCGGGGGTAGCGCCTATTGCTTTGCGTATACCAATTTCGCGGGTACGCTCGGTAACAGAAACCAGCATAATATTCATTAACCCTATGGCGGCGCCAATTAAGGTAATTATGCCTATGGCAAATCCGGCTATCGTCATACCGTTTAACTGGCCGGCTAACTGTTGCTGTACCGAATCACTCCTGGTTATTTCAAAATTATCAGCGTTAGCAACATTAAGGCCGCGTATGTTCCTGAAAAGAGAGGTGGCCTCACCAATACTCGCGTCAAATCCGCCACCGTTAGTTACCATTACAGTAACCGCGAATGATGGTTTTGAAATTTCGGCAATTTGCTTGGCCTTAAATATGGGAATAGTACAAACCCTGTCGCCCCCAAAGCCGGCGCTCGATCCTTTTGAGGCAAAAACCCCGATTATCCGGAATTTATTGCTGCCTACAAAAATAGATTTATTAACAGGGTCCTCATTTTTAAAAAGTTTTGTTTTTATTTCGTCGCCTATAATTACCACATTAGCGCCATGCTCCAGTTCTGATTCTGAAAAACTGCGGCCAAAAGCTAATTTATAGCCATTGGTTTGCAAATAATTCTCATTGGTGCCGGTTACTGTAATGTTAGGGTTAGTTTTTAAACTACCATATTTTACAACTGCAATGCCCGATATATCTAAATTTATAGCAACTAACGCGGGCAGTTGAAAGGTTTCTTTAAAGCGCTGGGCCTGCTCGTAACTGATAGACGGATATATCTTTCTATGGCCGCCATTCCCAAAATTAACGCCCGACCCCCTGTTCTGTATAGTGAAGGAGTTGGCCCCCAGCCTTGAAAAAGCGTCGGTAGTATATTGTTTAATGCCTTCGATTGCCGTTAATATCCCCACCAAAGCCATGATACCGATCGCAATAATTAGAGAAGTAAGCGAGGTGCGAAGCCTGTTACCGGCTATAGATTGTAGGGCTATCGAAACGTTTTCCCGAAGGGTGGTTTTTACCGGCATGGTATAAATATAAAAAACTTAGCGGTAAGACTAAGCAACGGAGCGATTTGTTACAACTATATTTTTATAAATAGCGATAGGTTTTAAACCGGACATATTTATAAAATATGTGCTAAATTCACTTTTTAAATTTAATCACCATGAAAACCACATCAATTTGGCTAACCCTGTTATTATTAATAACAGTTGCAACCTTGAGGGCCCAAACGCCGGCGGTAAATACTTCGATAAACAATTTAACTACAGCCTACCTCGATTTAAAGAACGCTTTAGCTGCGGATGATGGTACAGCGGCGCAGGGTAAAGCAAAAATTCTGAAGGCCCAGGTAGATGTAATACAGACAAAAGAAATGAGCGCTGTCCAACAAACGATCTGGAAAAACTATGTGGACAAATTAAGTTTCGATAGTCGCCATATCAGCGAATCAACAAGTATTGACCACCAGCGTGAGCATTTTGCATCGTTATCAAAAAATATGTACGAGGTTGTAAAGACGTTTAAGGTAAATAGTACCCCGCTTTATTGGGAGTATTGCCCCATGAAAAAAACATCATGGCTGAGCGATAAAGCTGTCATTGAAAACCCATATTACGGAAAAACAATGCCAGAGTGCGGAAGTGTTAAAGAAACTTTGAAGGCGGCGAAGTAAAACGGAGAGTCAGGAATCAAGATGCAGGAATTAAGACTTTCACCATCCCCGCTCTTGATTCTTATATTTTGATCTATACAGAAAACGATGTGCCGCAACCACAAGTACTGGCAGCGTTAGGGTTATTAAAGGTAAAACCGCGCGCGTTCAATCCATCCTGGAAATTAATTTGCATACCCATAAGGTACAGGCCATGCGCTTTATGCATAAAAACCCGCAGTCCGTCTATCATAAATTCCTGGTCGCCGTCTTTTTTCTGGTCAAAGCCCAGCACATAGCTCATTCCCGAACAGCCGCCGCCCTCCACGCCAATGCGCAGGCCAAAATCGGTGCCTATCTCTTGCTGATCTCTTAATTTAAAAAGTTCTTTAACGGCGCCTTCTGTAAAGGTTACCGGTGCGGGTGCAGTTTCAACAGCAGTGCTCATCTTATTTTTAATTAACTACACAAATATAAGGTAAAATGCGGATTTTTGTTTCGGCCGCAATATTTATGACCTGCGCTTAACATTATCAACATGGTACTTTATCCTTATTTATTAGATATTATAAAATATACGGTTGCCGGTTTGGGTGTGGTATGGATAGCTTTTTACCTGGTAAAGCCCTACCTTGACAGATCGGAAAGCATCCAACTTGTCGAACTAAAAAAAACCATCAGCAACCAAACGCTGCCTTTACAACTACAGGCATACGAGCGCGTGGTGTTATTTATTGAGCGGATAAACCCCGCCAATATGCTGCTTCGCTTAAATGACCCCGCTTACTCGGCTGCCGAATTACATATGCTTATAGTTGCCGAATTGCGTAATGAGTATCAGCATAACGTTACCCAGCAAATTTACGTAAGCAGCAATGCCTGGGCCGTAGTGAAACGGTTAAAGGATGATACCTTAGGCATAGTAAACAACGCGGTTAAAGCATTGCCTGCTGCCGCTACCGGGCTTGAGCTAAGCAAAACCATACTGGCGCATTTAAGCCACCTGGAAGATAACCCGTATGATATTGGCCTTAACCTGGTCCGCAGGGATCTGCAGGAATTATTTTAATTTGAGAATGTGTTAATTTGAAGATTTGAAAATCACTTTATGATTATGAAACAACATTTTCAAATTAGCACATCTTCAAATTTTCAAATCAACAAATATGCCGGGTAAAAAAATAACAACCACGTCGGGTATTGAAGTTAAGGAGGTATATACCGGTCCGTCAAAAATGAATGAGTTGCCCGGCGAATACCCCTATACCCGTGGCATTCAGAAAGATATGTACCGGGGCAAACCCTGGACCATGCGCCAATATTCCGGCTTTTCAACAGCAGCCGAATCAAACAAACGCTATCACTACCTTTTAAACCAGGGCACCATGGGGCTATCGGTAGCTTTTGACCTGCCAACGCAGATAGGCTATGACTCGGACCATGAGTTGGCTGATGGCGAAGTAGGTAAGGCAGGTGTAGCTATTGATTCATTAAAGGATATAGAAATTTTATTTGACGGTATTGAGTTAGCCAAAATCACTACCTCCATGACCATTAACGCCACCGCGGCTATTTTGCTGGCCATGTATATAGCGTTAGCCAAAAAGCAGGGGGCTGATCTGCGGCAATTATCAGGCACGGTACAAAACGATATATTAAAGGAGTATGCCGCGCGAGGCACTTACATCTATCCGCCCGGGCCCTCTATGCGGCTGATAACCGATGTATTTGAGTATTGCAGTAAGAAAGTACCTAAGTGGAACACCATCTCCGTATCGGGCTACCATATTCGCGAAGCGGGTTCCACAGCTGCGCAGGAACTGGCCTTTACGCTGGCCAATGGCAAGGCGTATTTAAAAGCGGCATTAACTAAGGGGTTGGATATAAACGTGTTTGGTAAACGGGTATCCTTCTTTTTTAATTGCCATAATAATTTTTTCGAGGAGATAGCCAAATTCAGGGCCGCGAGGCGGATGTGGGCGCATATTACCAAAGAACTGGGGGCTACTGATGCCGGCGCGCAAAAACTGCGCTTTCATACACAAACCGGCGGATCAACCCTAACCGCGCAGCAACCCATGAATAATATAGTACGGGTAAGCAGTCAGGCGCTCGCCGCGGTATTAGGCGGCACACAGTCGTTACATACTAATGGTTATGACGAAGCTATTGCCCTGCCCACCGAGGAGGCCGCAATGATCGCGCTGCGTACCCAGCAGATCATCGCTTTTGAAAGCGGCGTTACCGATACGGTTGACCCATTGGCCGGGTCGTATTTTATTGAAGCCTTAACAGACGAACTGGAAGCCGCCGCGCAAAAATATATAGATAAAATTGACGCGATGGGCGGCTCGGTAAAAGCTATTGAACAGAATTATATCCAGCAGGAGATAGCCAACTCGGCCTACCAATATCAGAATGAAATTGAAAGCGGCGAAAGAGTAATAGTGGGGGTGAACCGTTTTGAGGAAAAAGAAGAACCGTTGAGTAACGTGTTCCGCGTTGATGACGCCATCAGGAAACAACAAACAGAAAGAATTACAGCATTAAAAGCCGAACGGGACAACCGGGCAGTAGCTGTTTGCCTGCAAAATTTGAAGGATGCCGCCGCCGGAAATCAAAATTTGATGCCTTATATATTGACCGCTGTTGAAAATTATGCCACGCTGGGTGAAATTGCAGATACCTTGCGCCATGTTTTTGGCGAATTTTGAGAAAAATTAACCCTATCGAAATAGTAGAGATTCCTAAAATTACGCCAATAATACCTTAACGTTAAGAAGATATTAAGCTAAAATATTTGAGGTAATTAATAATAAAACCGCCAAAACAGCATAAAACGCAGGGTTTACTATTAAAAAGAATATAATGGCGGTCTGTTCATGCGAAATATAACTTTTTATATTCGGATTTTCACAACATTAAGTGCTGTTTTTTTTAAATTTATTTTAATAAAAAGTGAAAAATAAATTTTTTAATTCGCTTTTTTTCTGAATATTCGATGTTCCGTAGCAATCCCAATGAAAGTGCACTGGGGGGTTGAAAATCAATCTTTTATTTAAAATTTTATATGGAAAAAACTTGTACTAACGTTTGGAACAGCTGCCTGCTGATAATAAAAGACAACATCCCCGCCCAAAGCTTTAAAACCTGGTTCGAGCCAATTAAAGCTTTGCGTATGGAAGGCAGCGTTTTAACGATACAAGTTCCCAGTTTATTTTTTTATGAATGGCTTGAAGAACATTACGTTGGCTTGCTCCGTAAAACAATTAAGAAACAATTGGGCGATGACGGACGTTTAGAATATAACATAGTTGTAGAGCAATCATCAGCCAGCAAACCTTATACTACTAATATGCCTTCAAACGGAAATGGCGCAGAGTCGAAAAATCAGTCAATGCCTATTCCTATTTCTATAAATAAGGATATTAAGAACCCGTTTGTAATACCCGGCTTAAAGAAACTGAATGTAGACCCGCAATTAAACAGGCAATACACTTTTGAAAACTTTGTTGAAGGCGACTGTAACCGTTTAGCACGCTCGGCAGGGTATGCTGTTGCGGCGAAACCCGGTGGTACCTCATTTAACCCGTTAATGATATATGGCGGCGTAGGTTTAGGTAAAACCCACCTGGCGCAGGCTATAGGCAACGAAATTAAACGCGCGCTGCCTGATAAGCTGGTACTGTATGTATCATGCGAAAAGTTTACCCAGCAATTTGTTGATGCCTTAAAGCATAATAACATTAATGATTTTGTGAATTTTTACCAGGCTATTGATGTGCTGATAATGGATGATGTGCACAATTTTGCCGGCAAAGAAAAAACACAGGATTTCTTTTTCCATATTTTCAATCACCTGCACCAATCGGGCAAGCAATTGATCATTACATCCGATAAAGCGCCTAAGGACCTGGCCGGTTTAGAAGAACGTTTATTGTCGAGATTTAAATGGGGCCTTTCGGCCGACCTGCAAATACCCGACCTGGAAACCCGAATGGCTATCCTTAAAAATAAAACCTACCAGGATGGTATTGAACTGGGCGATGATGTAATTGAATATGTTGCCCACAATATTGATAATAATGTGCGCGAACTGGAAGGCGCTATGGTATCGTTGTTAGCACAATCAACCCTTAACCGTAAGGAAATTGACCTGAACCTGGCCAAGCAGATGCTGAAGAACTTTGTAAAAAATTCTTCGAAAGAAATTTCAATGGAATACATCCAGAACCTGGTTTGCGAATATTTTGAAGTACCTATTGATATGGTGAAATCGCAAACCCGCAAACGCGAAATTGTGCAGGCAAGGCAAATATCAATGTACCTGGCAAAGGCGCATACCAAAAGCTCCCTGAAATCAATCGGACACTTCTTCGGTGGCCGCGACCATTCTACCGTTATCTATGCATGCCAAACGGTTGAGGACCTGATAGACACCGACAAAAAATTCAAAGGCTATGTAGCCGATATACAGAAGAAACTGAAAATGTCGTAATTGTAATTACGAAAATACATTTACAGCCTTGCACTTGTGCAGGGTTTTTTTATGCAGTTAATTGTTAAATACTGTTAATTAGGCTAGTAGCCGAATAAAGTATATTATATTAGCATGAAATCGCCCTGGCATTAATGAAAAGATTTATTCTTCTGCTAGCAGTATTATTAAGTATTAATAAGCTCCCGGCACAGCAATTAACGCTAAAAAATGGCGAGGTATTCACTATCGAAACCCGCAATATCGCAAAAGCCGAATTTAGCAGCGATGACCAATACATCTTTCAATATACAGTACTCAGCAGTAATGATGCGGAGTATAAGTTGCAATGCGTTTTAATAAAGGCAAGAAGCCAATTGAATTTGCCAAATAAATCAATAAAGCTAAACTCGGATAGTATACGGCAAACGGTATTTAATTCTACGGCCGTTTTAACACCAATTGTCCTTTTAGAAGAGCCTTTTATAGTAGTGTTGAGTCCTAAAAGTAAGTTGATAAGGTTTGAAGGTACTGATGAATTGATACAAAAAGCTATAAGAAATTGGCATATGACTCCGGGTATCCAAAAATATATTATACCCAATTTGAATGACTTTCTTTCAGCTGCTATAAAAAACATGTTTTTTGAATTGCCCGATCAAAAAATAAGCTATCAATCGACCTGGACAACCGCCGCAAAAATAAGTTACAAGGTGATAGCAATGCGTGGTGCGCTCCTGGACATCGTAGCTGCCAGCGACGATAAAACTATACATGCAAAATATGCGTTAAATGAGGTTACCGGTTTGCTGGCTGATGCGAATGTTGCCTGTCAATATAATACAGGCAAAGCGCTACAGCATGTTGATTATTCGCAAACTATGGTTACAAATATTACAGCAGTTGTTGATACCGCATGGGTAAATATGGCAATTACCATGAGCATTATGAGCGACGCATTTATGAATAAAGCCGGTGACGTGGATTCGGCTAAAGTTTTCGGCTATTTTAAAACGCATGATGAACTGTATAAAAACGATGCTTATTATATAGCAAGAAAACGGTATTTGAAGCAAAAGTTAAAAATATACGATTAAAAATTCCTATATCGTAATTACGATCATTGGCTTTTAAGCACCTGATAGTTTCGCCATAAAACGCTAACTTTAACTAATGACTGATCGCCGCCATTTTATTAAACAAGCCGCCGTATTAACCGGGGCATTTTCATCGGCCAGCCTGTTTAACCGGGCACATGCTGAAGAATGGCGGTCGGCAGCACAAAACATCGCCCATTTAAACCCCATAGAAGCCGCGCTGGACGAGGATTACTGGAGTGTTATACAAAAGGCGTATACAGTTAACCCAAACCTTATTATTTTAAATAATGGCGGGGTCTCGCCCTCTCCGCTGGTGGTGCAGCAGGCGGTTGAACGTTATAACCAGCTATCCAACGAGGGGCCGTCCTATTACATGTGGCGCATACTCGACCAGGGGCGCGAGCCGCTCCGCGAAAAACTGGCCTTGCTGGCCGGTGCCGATCCGGAAGAAATTGCCGTGAACCGCAATGCTACCGAAGCGTTGAACACCATAATATTGGGCATCCCCCTGCAAAAAGGCGACGAAGTAATAGGTACGCGGCAGGATTATCCGCACATGGTAGCTGCCTACCGGCAACGGGCATTGCGCGAGGGTATTATTTACAAACAGCTCAGCTTTGAGTTCCCGATAGAAAATGATGAGCAAATTGTAAAAGCGTATGCTGATGCCATCACCCCAAAAACAAAGCTGATACATGTAACTCATATTATTAACTGGGTGGGACAAATTATGCCGGTACGTAAAATAGCCGATATGGCCCATGCGCGTGGCATTGAAGTAATATGCGATGGTGCGCATACCTTTGCCCTGCTTGATTATAAAATCCCCGACCTGCACTGCGATTATTTTGGCACCAGCCTGCATAAATTCCTGTCGGCCCCCATAGGCAGCGGGATGCTATGGATAAAAAAGGAGAAAATAGAAAAGGTATGGCCGTTGCTAAGTGACGATAAACCAAACAGCGGCGACATCCGCAAGTTCGAGAACCTGGGCACACGCAGTTTTCCTATAGAGCAGGGAATTGGCGAGGCGGTTAACTTTCAGAACGGGATAGGCAATAAACGCAAGGAAGAACGCATACGTTATTTAAAAAACTACTGGGCCGAAAAAGTGCAGCATATACCCAAGGTAAAACTGCATACCTCGCTGAAACCAGAATATTCATGCGCCATTTGCGGCGTAAGCATTGACGGCATGACACCCGGAGAACTGGACAGCGCGCTTTTTAACCAATATAAAATACATACCGTAAGTATAGTCTATGAAAACATTAGCTGCGTACGCGTAACGCCGCATGTATATACTACTTTGCCTGACCTGGATAAATTAGTAAGGGCTATTGAGGAGATAGCGGGGAAGAAATGAGTTTGTGAGTGGTAAGTAGTGAGTATGTAATAGTAGTCCAACTGTTCACTGCCCACTTAATTTCGCCAGGGCGTCCTTGATCCTCGGTAGGGCTTGCTCAATATCCTGCAGGGTACATGCACCTACTGATGCACGGAACCAGTTCACATCATCATCGGTACCGAAAGAAGAAAAAGGCACAAAAGCTATTTTGGCTTCTTTAATCAGGTAAGAGTTAATGTCTGTTGAGTTTTTTAATACGATGCCGCCTGGTGTGGTTTTGCCGGTGTAATCAATTTTTACAGTCAAATAAATGGCGCCCATCGGGGCGATGGAATCAACATGGAAACCTTCAGTCTTTAGTTCCTGGAAACCTTTGTGTAATGCGTTAAGGCTGGCTTGTATCCTTGATTTTAAACTCTCCAAATAGCTATTCACTTTATCATTTTCCAATATATATTTAGCCATAGCCACCTGCTCCGCCTTTGGCGCCCACGCGCCCATGTGGCCCACAATAGCTTTCATATGGTTAATAACACTTTCAGGCCCAAAGCCCCAGCCCACCCGTACACCGGTAGATGCGAAACATTTTGATGCGCCGTCAACAAATATTACATAGTCTTTAAGTTCCGGGCGCAGTGTAACCGGGTCAAAATGCTGATTATCGCCAAAGATTAATTGCGAATATATTTGGTCGTATAAAAAGTATAGTGGTTTTTGCCCTGATGACCGTGTTTTGTTTTCGGCGATAACGAGGTCGCAAATTTCTTCCAGGTCCTTTTTATGAAACATGGTCCCGGTAGGGTTCAATGGCGAACATAGTGCAAGCAAAGTCGCACCTTTTATATGCGGGCGCAACTCATCCGCCGTAGGCATAAAATTATTTTCGGCGGTGGTTTGCACCACTATACCTTCGGCCTTTAGCAGGTCGCAGTAGTGGTTATTGTTCCATGATGGCGCGGGGAAAACAACCTTATCCCCCTCATCAACAACCGCCAGGTAAGTAGAATATATCAACGGCCTTGATCCGCCCGAAATTAATATTTGGTTTGGTTTATAATCAAGCCCCAGCCTGTTTTTCAAAAAAACAGCCACGCTTTCGCGCAGGCTCAATACGCCATCTGCAGGAGGATAGTTGGTTTGATTATCGGCATAGGCGTCAACAATGCCCTGTTTTAATTCGGCAGGAATGGGATATATGTTCGAGTCGTAATCGCCGATAGTTAAATTGGCAATATTTTGCCCCTGGCGTTTCAGTTCGTTTATCTCGCCCGCAATTTTGATAATTTCAGAACCGTGCAGGTTTTCGGCTAATGCAGATACTTTCATTTTTTAGAGGTGAAAGGTAAAAGGTAAAAGCTGAAAGGTTGAAGCTTACCCTACCTGATTAATATTTTATTAGAAAGACAAAGAGCAAAAACAACCTTTTACCCTTTACCTTTCGCCTTTAACCTTACACTGCCACAGGCTTCCTCAACTTAATTAACCTTACCCAATGCATTAACTTCATTACCGGGTAAACCGGGTCGAACTCGAACCAGCGGGCAGCAAAGTTGGCGCTGTTGGGGCGTTTATGATGATTGTTTTGAAACAATTCGCCGAGCATTAAAAAATCAAGCGGGGTTGAGTTTTTTGATTTGTCGCCATTGTTAAAATTAGCATAACCATATTTATGTCCGCACCAGTTTACAATAGCACCATGTATAGGGCCCATCATAAAATGGACAGGCAACAACAAAAACATCCACCAATGGGTAGCAAAAGCAATGTAAAATGCCACGTACCCAATGCCAAACAGGATGCGCGACAAAAAGGTTGATCCCCAATAATCCAGCAAACGCCACTCAGGGTAATTGCCTTTAAATTGGGCCTCAGGTTCTTTTAAACGCTTTTCATATAGCTTATAACTTTGCGCAGTGCGCCACATCATCTGGAAAACGTCCCTGAAAAAATAGGGCGAATGCGGATCCTTTTCGGTATCGCTGTAAGCATGATGCTCACGGTGCATAATAGCATACGCCCGTGGGTTTAAATACGATGAACCCTGGCATATAAACGTAAGCATGTGGAAAACGCGCTCGTTAATTTTATGGGTGCTAAACATTTTATGGGAAGCATACCGGTGAAGAAAAAATGTTTGAAAAAATAAAGACAGGAACCAGTGTGCCAGGAAAAAAATTAGAATGATCACGTAATTGAATGGATTTTTTAGTATTATAATTCCGGTAAAGATACAATTTAAGTTTTTACCGTTAATGAAGTAATTATTAATTTACAATCAAGGTTGCTACAGGGTGAATAGGTTTGGCTAAAACCTGTAGAACTTATTGGTCAGTTAGTATTAATTGCTAATTATAGCTTTGTTTTTTCCAACCTGTGCGGATCAATAACTTTCAAATCCCCAATATTTTTAAAGTCGGAAGAATTGCGTGAAATTAAAACTAATTTATGTGCAATGGCCGTAGCTGCAATTACAGCATCAGGTAATTTAGTTTTGTGGTTTTTGCGGATATCAATGCTTATATCTACAATTTCACTTGTTAAATCAAATATTGTAGCATCATCATGAAGTTTACCAGAAGTTCGTAATGTTTATCAGGGCATTAAAACCCAGTACTTCAATTTTAGTAATTACTGACACATTAGGCACATTGTCAATAATATCACTCATAAAATCCATGCCATGTGGAGGAAGGTTTTTACCGAGGTAATCGATTATGGCATTGGTATCAATTAAATACTGCGGTTGTTCCATTCGTTACGGCTTTGAGCTACATAATTCTGAAGTTCATCTGCAATATCAGAAGGCAGTTTGCCGGCATATTTTTCAGAAAGCTTTTGTTGCTTTTGTGCGCTTTTTTTTAACACTTTTATAATATGCATATCTTCCAAACCCTCTAAAAGTTTGTAAGCCTTATTGTTATTTATTTGTACAAGTACCGTTTCCATATTTTATTAATTATCAATTCAACAGTAAGTATTAACAGAATAGACAATATTCAAAGATACAATTAAACCATTAGGATTTTATGCAGGTATTTAATCTTAACCTTTGTGATTTCTATAACTCAAAGAGACTAGCTAATAGTTTATACGATTGCAGCCTGTCATCAAAATCTTCGGCAATGGTTACGGCAATAATTTCATCAACACTGTAACTTTCCGCTAACTGAGTGAGGCGCGTTTTTACCATTTCGGGTGTGCCGGCTACCACACGCTGGCGGTTGTAGCGTATGCGGTCCTGTTCGGGCAGGGTGTATTCGGCATTTTTTACATCTGCATAACCCAGCGGCGAAATGCCCAAACCCTTTTCAAACTGGATGAAGCGGTAATCCATAATGGCTTTATGCTGCATTACTTTTTCCTCATCTTCCGAGCAAAAAACAAATATGGCCATGTTGGCCTCGGGCTGCTGTAGGTCAAGCGAGGACTGAAAACGATCTTTATACAACTGCACCGCCTGGGGCCCGCCAACCGGGTTAATAAAATGCGCGAAGGAAAAACCCATGCCAAAATGCGCGGCAAACAAACCGCTTTGCCCGCTTGAACTTAGCAGCCACATGTCGGGTACGGTTTTTACTTGTGGTATGGCCCTGATTTTTTGCTGAATGGTTCCCGGGGCGGCCGTATCATGAAAATAATTTTGCAGATCGGCTAACTGTTCCATAAAATCCTGCTCACTGAAATTGTTGGACGGATTAAGTACGGAGGCAGTTACCCGGTCGGTTCCCGGCGCGCGGCCCATACCCAGGTCAATGCGGCCCGGGGCCAATGCTTCCAGCATCCGAAAATTTTCGGCAACCTTTAAGGTACTGTGGTTAGGCATCATTACCCCACCCGAGCCAACACGAATATGTGTTGTTTGCGATGCCAGGTAAGCCACCAATACTTCGGGTGTCGACCCGGCCAGGCTGCCGGTATTATGATGCTCTGACACCCAAAAGCGGGTATAGCCTAATTGATCGGTATATTTTGCTAACGCGATAGTTTCCTGTACAGCCTGCTCGGCGGTAACGCCTTTCCTTATGGGGGATTGGTCGAGTACACTGAGGCGGATCTTTTTTGTGTTCATACTTTATGAACACAAAAATACTAAAGGGTTTGTAAGTGAATTGTAAATAGAAATCACTACACATTTGAAGTATTTATATTATTTTTTATAGTTAAATTTGTTAAAAGATTTTTAATTATGACTACCGCAGCAATAAGAGAAAGACTATACGATTATATCAGGGTGGCTGATGATAAGAAAATCACTGCTATTTATAATTTGCTTGAAGATCAATTAATTCCTGTGGTTGATTGGTCGGAGGATAAAGAATTTGTAGCAGAATTAAATGAGCGCGTGAAAAGATGGGAAGATGGGATTGATTCACTCGTTTCCTTTGAAGAAGTTAAAGCAGAGATAGAAAAGTTAGATAAGGAGCGTTTAAAAAACGCGGCAAAATGAATTATACGGTTGACTTCTTTCCTAAAGCCAGCCGGGAATTAATTGAGGCCCGGGAATGGTATGAAAAAAAGCAACCGGGTTTGGGTAAACGGTTTGATCATGAGATTAATTCAAAGTTTGCTTTAATAGAAAGCAATCCATTACATTATCCTTTAAAAAATGGATTTCATGAAGCGGTAATTGAGGCATTTCCGTATTTGCTTGTCTATAAATTTATTGCAAATAGGAAAATGATCATCATCACTTCTGTATTCCATATGAGCAGGCATCCTACGAAAAAACATTATGCAACTGAAAATCCTAATTCAGATAGTCCTTACCCTTCAAAATGATATAAAAATACCACCTCACCCGTATAAGCCGGTTTTTTATAGCCTTCAATTTCCATCTCCACACCAATGGTAGCTTTGGTTATGCCGCGTAAATTTACAATAGCTACAAGTTTTGCTTTAAGCCGCACACGGCTATCAACCACAACAGCTTGTGCAAAACGAATATTGTCAATACTATAATTGATCTGCATCTTCAAGTTTTGCACATCGGCTATCTGGTGCCAGAAATAAGGTAGTAGCGATACGGTTAAATAACCATGCGCTATGGTGGCATTGAACGGACTTTCGGTTTTGGCCCTTTCCGGGTCGGTATGTATCCATTGGTGATCGATAGTAGCTTCGGCAAACTGACTTATTTGTTGCTGGGTAATAGTATGCCAGCCAGATACGCCAAGCTCCAGGCCCAAATGAGATTCAAATTCTTTGTGATTTCTAATAACTATCATAAGGTTCGCAATAATGGCGCTGTAAAAATAACAAACCTTGTGATAAAAGCAATCTGAAAGAAAACGCCGTTTATTTCTTTATCGCTTTTTCTAAATTTTTCTGCACCCTGAATTTTACCATTTTAGTGATCAGCGCTAAAGGAAGAGGTTTGTCTATCGGGAACCTTACGGTACTCTTATCGCCGTCATAAACCGAAAGCTCCTCTTTGAATGCCGCGATCTCCCGGGGAGCAGGATAAAATCCGATATGATTTTTGAATGCCCCAAAATGCACTAAATTGCCTTTAAATACGAAGGTTGGTATGCCATATTTTATGGCCTCTTCCGCTTCAGGTGCTGCCTGTCGGATGGTAGCTCGCATTTCCTGC
>Ga0206969_1033_pt1 | contig 39723 bp, 40 predicted proteins | sample Alteio_BWOrgHeat_87_FD_153256 | JGI IMG/M metagenome (GOLD analysis project Ga0206969, IMG submission 153256) | Enriched cells from forest soil in Barre Woods Harvard Forest LTER site, Petersham, Massachusetts, United States -... | ecosystem: Environmental > Terrestrial > Soil > Temperate forest >... | reverse complement strand
CCCGAAGGCAATGAGATCGAGGTGCCTTCGGTTGGCGATCGTCCATCGCGGCTCTTGCCGCAGCGCATGTTGGGCGAGATTCTCGAGCCGCGTACGCGCGAGCTGTTTGAGATGCTGCGCGATCAACTTCGTCAGGCCAAGGTGTTCGAAGGCTTGGGCGCCGGATGCGTGATGATCGGCGGCGGTTCACGGCTGCCCGCGATTGGCGAAGTGGCCGAACAAGTAATGCGGTGCCCGGCGCGTGCAGGCAATGTGCACGGAATTCCGCGGATGCCTACAAGCCTTGCGCAAAGCGATTTTGCAAGTTGTGTGGGATTGCTGATGTACACGCATCGCGCCCGCATCGGCCGAATCAAGGACGACCAGCAGGGAGTGAAGGCGAGGCTTAGGGCGCTGTTTGCTGGAGCGTAGAAGAATTTTGTAAATGATTAATTGGGAAATCGGGTAATCGGAGCAGCCGGAGGCACTGAGTTCTTCAACCAGGAAGACATCAGGATTAGCTTCAACGAAGATCCGCGCAATAACGCGAAGATCAAAGTTATCGGCGTAGGCGGTGGCGGCGGCAATGCGGTCAATCGCATGATCAACGCCAAAGTGGAAGGCGTTGAGTTCGTGGTGGCCAACACCGATCTTCAGGCGCTTCAAATGTCGCAGGCGTCGGTGAAGATCCAGCTTGGCGTAAAGCTCACCAGCGGCCTTGGCGCTGGAGCCAATCCCGAAGTAGGACGGAAGGCTGCGCTCGAAGATGCGCACCAGATTATCGAGGCGCTCGAAGGCGCCGATATGGTCTTTGTCACCGCCGGACTTGGCGGAGGCACTGGCACCGGAGCGGCTCCAATCATCGCTTCGCTGGCGAGCGAGATGGGCGCACTCACAGTTGCCGTCGTTACCAAACCGTTTGCATTCGAAGGTAAGCGCCGGTTATCGCAGGCAGACCGGGGACTCGCGGAGTTAATCGACTCCGTCGATACGACCATTGTGATTCCCAACGAGAAGCTGCTAGCGGTTGCGCAGAATGCGGGATTCTTCGAGTCGTTCCGTGTCGCTGACGACATCTTGCGCCAAGCGGTGCAGGGCATCTCGGACATCATCACGATTCCAGGCATCATCAACCGCGATTTTGCCGACGTAAAAACCATCATGCAAGGCATGGGCTACGCCGTGATGGGCACTGCCACGGGTCGAGGCGAGCGTCGCGCGCTCGAAGCGGCGCAGGCTGCGATTGCGTCACCGCTGCTCGAGGCTGGCGCGATCGACGGAGCCCGCGGCATCCTCATCAACATCACTGGATCGAGCACCCTGAAGCTGGCCGAGGTGAACGAGGCCTCAACCATCATCCAGAGCGCCGCGCACGAAGACGCCAACATCATCTTTGGCGCCGTGCTCGACGAGAAGATGAAGGATGAAGTGAAGATCACTGTGATCGCCACCGGCTTCAAGAACGATCACCCGCAGCGTCGTGAGAAGACGATGGGAGCTGCTGCCGCTGCGATCTCAACTTCTCGGACCACATCGAGCCTGGTATCCAGCGTTCCGCAGGTGACTATGCGGGAGAGATCCGCTCCCGTGAACGGATACTCTGACATCGAAGAAGAAATCCTCGAGCCGGTCGGAGTCGCCGCGCCTTCTGCGGCTTCTCGCGCAGCAACTCCGGCGCGTGACTCTATCTCGCTCGATGCCGTCCGGAACAGCGTGAACGGCATCAGCGATGACGATCTGGATGTGCCTGCGTTCATGCGCAAACGCACCTAACCGTCTTCAAGCAGAGACGGGGCAACGCCCTGTCTCTGCTTGGGAATCTCCGTTTCCAAAACGCCGTTAGCCGGTTGCGCCAGACACCGCGGACTCCCGCTGCTCAACTTTTTCTTAGGCGCCACGCCAGATACCCGACTATAAGGACGTTCAATGCGAGCACCGCACTCTTTGCGACGGAAGGTCGATGCCAAAGCTCATAAATCTCAACCGGAAGTAGAGAGCTAGTAATCACCACGGTGATCAACTCGCCCCACCGTTTCAAACTCCACAAACCTATTCCTTCCACCATGAACAGCGCGGCATAAATGAACGCGGCGATCCCGAGTCCTTGCAGGCGGCGGGGGGTGAGATGGGCGCTATGCTCGAGAGCGAGCGCAACGTAGCGATTGCCCGGATCGAGGTGAAATTGGCGGACGAGATTCCCCGCCACTTGTGTTAGGTCTTTGTTGACGAGGTGAAGAGCGCCAACTCCGGTTGCAATTAGCAAGGCCGCCTTGAGGAATTTGAATGCGGCAATGGCGCGCAGCAGAAGTCCGCGAAATTGAGCGTTCGGCATGAGCGAACCACGATTGTACCGAGTGACAACAAAGTTCGGTTCGCGCGGTTCCCGCCCCGGCCAGGGTGCGACGCACAATCACAGAACCAAGATTGTCATGCCGAAAGCCTGCGTTCCAATACCAACGTAACTTCGTCAGTTTGCCGAATGACGCTAGAATCGCAGCTCCCACATCACGAGGCCCCCAATGCGATTCCCAAATCGGCTCTATTCTAGGATTGTCACCTTACTTTTGTTCGCCTTTCTTGCCCTTGCATGCGTTGCCGCAGATCAATATCCGAAGCGTCCCTTGAATGACCGGGTCGTGGTTGCGCTCGTCGCGGGCGCGGCTTTGCCGGAAAGCATGGTCGCCGATATCCAGGTTCACGGCCTTAATTTCCATCCTTCCGAGCAATACCTCTCGCGGCTCGCACAAATAGGAGCGAATGCCGCAGTCATCGATACCTTGAAGAAGGCCAAAGTCACGGCGCCCGAAAAAGGCGACTCCCATCCGGACGACGCCACTGTTCTCGAGCATCTGTTTCTTGCCGGCGAGAAATTGAAAGCCAAGAGCTACATCGAGGCCGCCAAGGAGGTCACCTCAGCGAGTCGTAGCCTCGAGGATCATCCCGAGATGGCGTTCGTTGTGGGTCAGATCATGTGGCAGGAAGAGACGTTTGCGCCGGCCAGTGTCCTTTACTCCAAGCTCATCGATCTCGACCCTGAGTTTCCCGAGGTACACAGCAAGTTCTCTTTTGTCCTGTATCGGATCGAGAACAACGAGCGCGGCGTGGCCGAAGCCAAGGCGGCGCTGGCGCGTATGCCGAACAACGCTGAAGCCCACAAAAACATGGCAGTCAACCTGGAGGCGATGAAACAGTTTGACGCCGCGATCGCAGAGTATCAAACGGCATTGATGATTAAGCCTGACTATACGGCGGTCCACGGAAACCTGGGTGTGCTTTATCATGACCGCGGAGAATACCGCAAAGCGATTGCGGAGTACCGAAAATCACTCGCATTCGATCCCGCCGACGCCATGACTCACCACAACATCTCCTTAGACCTCAAAATGGTAGACGAACTGGGAACGGCCATGAGCGAGCTCAAGGAGGCCATCCGTCTCGGGCCGAATCATCCGCATTGGAGAATGGAGTTGGCGGATCTGCTCGTAGACGCAGGCGACCGCGACGGCGGCATTGAGGAATTCAGAAAGCTTATCCGAATGTCGCCTGACTCGTCCTATTGTCACAGCTGCTTCGGGGCCCTGCTCTGGAAGGCCGACCGCGTGGACGAGGCGGCAAGAGAATATCGCATCGCCATACAACTCGATGCCGAAGATGCCGACTCCCATTATGGGCTCGGGTTAATCCTGAACCGCAAGAATCAGCAGGATGAGGCTCTAAAAGAGCTTTTAGAAGCGACCAAGCTGGGCTACGACAGCTGGGGCGTTCATCAGCAATTGGCCAACATTTATTTCGCGCGCAAACAGTACGACGATGCCGCGACCGAAATCAAGCAGGCCATCAGCATAGACCCATCGAATGGATTTCTTCACGAGCAGCTCGCAGACATTCTGGTGGCTCTCGGAAAAACGGAGGAAGCGAGTCAGGAATATCGCCAGGCCGTCGGCTTCCAAGGACGCGACACGTCGGAAGCCTCGGATGCTGATCGCAAACTAGGTGCGCTTTACGAGAAACTCGGCCGTTATTCCGCAGCGCTCCTCGCATATCGCGGAATGTACGAAGCCTTTCCCTGCGAGAAAACCAAAGCTGACTATGAAGCTGCGCGCAGCCGTCTCAGTTCGCATCTGCCGCTAGCCGCCGTGCAGGATTCTCCTGCTGCAAGCAATGAGAGCCCAGAAGCCTCGTCAGTGCGATGGGTTGAGAAGTCGAAAGACATGCAAATTGCGATGACCGAGAAGCGCTGGAAAGACGCGGACGAGCTAGGGAACGAGGCCATTGCTGTCGCCGAACAGATGCAGCCGCAGGATGGGCGCCTGGTCGCCACAATTGGCCTCATGGGTATGAACTACCGCATGCAAAAACGTTTTGACGAGGCAGAGCAGCAGTATCTGAAGGCCTTGAAGGTGAGCGAGAAATTGCTTGGGACAACCAATCTGCAAACCATGTATGCGCTGTCTGCCCTGGGCCAGTTTTATTTCGAGACTAAGAACTACCCTCAAACCGTCGAGTACATGAGCCGTAGCCTTGCCCTTGCTCAAACGCTCTATGGACCTACCTACGGCTACGAGCTGCTCGACATGATCGCACAAGCCTACAAAGAGCAGCACATGTTCGACAAAGCTGAAGACGCCTACAAGAGAATGCTCGCTGCGGACGAGACTAAGAATGGTCCTTCGAGTCCGTCGAGCGCCGCGGGACTGGAGCACCTCGGCGTTCTCTATTGCGACATGGGCAAGTACGAAGATGCACGAAGCTCGCTTGAGCGCGCCGTCGCGATAGAGCAAAAGCAATTCGGGCCGAATAGCCCCAGCCTTGACCGTCCCTTGAATGAATTGGCTCGCGCTCTTCGAGGGCTTGGTAAACAGGATGAAGCGAAAGCGCTGGATCACCGTCGGGAATTGCTCGCGCAGAACCAAACCCGCTGAACCGAATAGTTGGGAGTCGCTGCCAGAGCGCCCTAGCGGCTTCGCGAATCGTGGCTCCCGACACTGATATGGGCACGCGGCCTGCTGCGTCTCTATTAATTAGGCTTGTTCGGACGCTCCGAATCCGGCAGCTCCTTACCGTCGAAAAGGATTTTGGTCTCAGCACCGAAGCGTTTGTAATCGGTGTACTTGATGATCACTCGCATCTGCACATCACCGCCCTTGAAGTGAAGAACGTCATCTGCGGTGGTGTAAGTTGGGAACCAGTACACGTTATCCACCTGCTCACGGTAAGTGGTAAAGCGTGGGAATAAATTCTCGTCGCTCCCGCTGCGCAGATCGGGAACGGACTTCCCGTATGTTTTCACGATCTGGAAATCCTCAGCGTCTACCCAGATGCGGCCGTCAAAGCGCCGGTGATGCTTATCTATTTGCTTCGGCGAAATATCAAAAACGTAGGTTTGCAACTCGTCTTCGTGCTGCTGTCCGAGATAGCGGATGTTGTAGTCGGGGATTTCGTCGGTGGTGAGAACGAAAGGCATCACGTTCTGCAGATCGTTTGTGTCTTCGCTCGTCATGGAGACTCGCGTCAAAGTCGGCGCTGGAGCATAAGTCACGGTGATCGTGCGTTTGGCGCGGCTGTCGAAATTAATGTCCCACTCTTGCCGGTATTCCCCGTCTACGCTGTCGCCTTCCAGCGTCTGGACGACGTTCGACTGGTGGTAGGTGTAGCGCGCCCGGGCGGCCTGGAACTCCTTCTCCTTGGCGGCAAACTTGCTGATGATCCCGTCTACGCTAGTGCCCACCGGCGCTCGGTCCAGCAAGGGTCCCTCGCCGCGCTGAGCATTGGCCGACGTCAGAAAAAATGATGGAATCACCAACAGCGCGAAGATCAGACTCGCTAGACGACGAACGTGTGCAGGCGAAAAAGACGCGGATGATGCGGAAAGCTGAACGTCTGGAACGGCCATAAAAAGGGATTCGCTGGTTAGACGCTTAAACCCTGAGGCCGGACGCAGGTTTCGAACGAATTGAAAAATCAAGAGTTCCTGATTGGCCTGAGACAAGTAGACAAGTAAACGTCTAAACACAAAACCGCAGCTCGCGATCAGCATCTCACCTTAAGGGGGTTTGCACCTTGGTTCGTAAGTTGCTTGAAATCAGCTTGCAATCCAGGAGGAGCTCCCTTAACATTTGTAAAGCCAATAGAACCAAGCAGAAAGACAGTGGAAAACGTGTCCAGACTGCTTCCGGCACCGGAGTCAACCAGCTCCGGCTTGAGGTTGGAATGAACAAGAGCGCCATCTACCGCTATCTCGCTGCAGTCATTGCACTTATCATCTGTACCGGCACCACGTTTGCCGCCAAGATTTCTACTCCCGGATCAACCACCACCAAACACAGCACCCGAAGAGTAAGCGAATCCGCCAAAACTCAAAGCAAGATTACCCATCTCCGCCATAGCCGCCCGGTGAGCTATTCGCGACGGCACCGCCGCTATTACGAGCGTTTCACGGCCAATTCCTTTGCGACAACCGATCTCACTACTGGGGATGCCACGGGCGGCGAAGATCCGATCGTTCGGCAAGCGGCGCTGGATGCCCTGGGCAATATGAACGGCACGGTGGTCGCGATCGATCCGACCAACGGACGCATTCTGGCCATGGTGAACCAGAACCTCGCGCTCTCCGAGGGCGGAACGCCGTGTTCGACCATCAAGCTCTCGGTAGGACTGGCGGCCTTAAGCGAAGGTCTGATCACCCGCAACACGCCGGTGAAGATCGCGCCGCATGCGTACATGACGCTGACTCAGGCGCTGGCAAAGTCAAACAACTTGTATTTTGAGGCTCTTGGACGTGAGCTCGGATTTGATCGCGTTCACCATTACGCCTCCGAGTTTGGCTTGGGCGAATTGGCCGGATACAACATTGAAGGCGAGCACCTCGGCGTGTATCCCGACCAGGAACTCTCCACAAACCTAGGCGGCGTAGGCAGGATGTGTTCCTTCGGCGACGGCATCTCGATGACCCCCCTGCAGCTTGGCGCGATGGTTGCCGCGATGGCGAATGGTGGGACGCTTTACTACCTCCAGCATCCGACCACCCCGGAAGAAGTTCTGAATTTCCAGCCGAAGGTAAAGCGCACACTGGAAATCTCGAAGTACTTGCCAGAGATGAGTGATGGTATGGCGGGCGCTGTGCAGTACGGGACGGCACGCCCTCTGCGCCTGAACTTTTCCGAAGAGCAGATCCTCGGCAAGACCGGCACATGTTCCAATTCGGGAACCCGCTACGGATGGTTCGCTTCCTACGCCAACACGCAATATGGACGAATCGTGACGGTAGTCTTCCTCGAAGGTGGGCGCCCGACTTTCGGTCCTAAAGCTGCCGAGATCGCCGGCCGCATGTACCGCGATCTTTACGATCACAGCTTCTTCGTGGCGAAGCTGCCGGTCGATCATGCCGGCACGACGACTGTGGGGGCTTCGCAATAATCCAGGTGCTTTTGAATCAGGCCTCCTGCGGGAGGCCTTTTCTATTGGGGTTCACAAGGTTTCGTGGTTCCGCGCCGCCCCCGGCCGGGCCTTTTACGTGCGACGGAAAAGATCGTAAGGGGCGAAGAAAGGCCGGGCGGAAAAGCCAATCGCCCCAATGGTGGACGGTGCAAGCAAAAAGCGCGGCCGGGGGCCGGGCGGAACCACGAGAGCTAGAAAGACCGCAACAGAATGCTGTGGCCTTGGCTGAACCAGACGAAGACTGAGTCGCTACTTCGAGATCGCGGTGAACAGATCGGAGTTCACGAGGCTGACGAACTTGCGATCGTCAGTCTCGAACTTGATCTTCAACGAACTGCTGTCGTGATCGATACCGATATTCTCCAGCGCTACCTTCTCTGCTGGAGAGGCATTCATCTTTTTGTACAGAACGCCCGCGTGCAACAGCGAGGAGAGCGTTCCCGCGGTGAAGGAATCGGAAGTGCTGACGTTCAGCAGGAACTTCACGCCGCTGCTAAAGTCCATTTTGTAGGCGGAGGCCTTGATGCGGTCCTTGATCACGTTGTAGTCGGCGAGGTTTGACGCCTCGCCCAGGGCCGACTTCATCATCTCCTGCGTTCCTTTTTGATCGAGGACGCTCCAGATGGTGTCGGAGTCTACGGACGCGATCATGTCAGTGATGTCCGAATTGGAGTTCAGGCTGCTGCCCAGACCATCGCGGACGTCCAGCGCTGACTTAAGCGCGGCGGATTCGCCGAAGAGCATGTTGTAGCTATCGAGCAGCGTCATCGAGAGTCCGCCATCGAGCGGATACATCGCCGAATCGCGGTACATGGTCGGCTTGATCTTCTTTAGCTTGAGCCGAGCGACAACCTTGTTCGCCGCGAATTCACCCTGCGCAACGCCAACCACTTGAAGGCCTTGCTTCACCCGAAACGATGCGAAGGTGAGCTGCTCAACGTCCTTGTCGGGATCGATGCCGACGGCCTTCAGCGCGGTCTCGAACTTCTTGAGCTGTTCGGGCAGAACACGCGCCTTCAGAGCCTGGCCGCTCTGCGAATCCTGCATGCCGCGGTAATCAACATTGATCACCTGCTGCACGTCAGCGGGAATTACGGCGCGAGTCGCGCTCGCCAAGGATGAGGCAAAACTGAACGCAGGCGCCAAACAAAGTGCAATAAGGGCAGGAATGCGGTACTTCATAGTTTGTCCTTCAATTGTAACTAAATACTTGGATGGGCAGCTCTGCGCGGATGGTATCCCGTCGGTATCGGACCTCGACACAGGCTTTAACCCTAGTTAGCACCATCAATTGACCTTTTTGATGACGGATACCGCCGTATGCATCTCTACTTTGAACGCTTCGTCTTTTAGCTCTTGCAGGTTGATTTCAACGTTGGCGAGACCGCCCGCAATCGCGGTCCGAGCCAGCGAGGAAGCGACCGCCAGATCGGACCACATGTTCTTGCTAGTGATCGGCTTGAGGGATTCGATCACTTGATGTACCTCGTAGGCTTTTTGCGCGATGCCCAGCGGAACACGCGTAGCGTTCTTCAGCGCGTCAGCGATCATGCGCTCGCCTAGCTCCGGCGAGGATTTTGCATCCTTGTACGCCTTCATGACTTCCGCATACGAAGCCGCATCAAGCTCGATGCTGGCCTTGAGGTCTTCGCGCAGACGGCTTAAGCGAGAGATCGCATCGCTCAATTGTTGCTCATATTGTTGATACGCCTTCTTGCCGCGTGACATTCCGGCGACCATGTTCCCCAACGCTGCGCCCATCGCTCCCGCTGCTGCGGAAGCGCTACCGCCTCCTGGTGTTGCCGTGGGAGCGGCGAGCTGTTCGATGAAGGGTTCCACACCGGAACGGATTCCGCCGGCGGCCGCCTTGCCACCCATTACGGCTGCGAGACGGTTTTCGAGGATCAGCGATGAATCGAAGTTCTCGATCTGCAAGAACCACTCGGCTGCGTCTTCGAGTGCCCTCTTGGGAATTAGCCCCACGATCTCGCTGAACACTACCATCACGCCGTACCGAGCGGCCTCGCGCTTTACGAACTCGAAGACTCGCGCAATCGGAGTCTGCTCGAAATCCGTGAGGTTCATCGAGACCTGCGCTAGACCGCGAACAAGAACCCCCATACCCTTCACATATTTCAGGCCGCCAGAGGAAAAGCGAACAGCCTTGGCTACTTTCTTGGCGATATCAACGTCGCTGGTGTTCAGATAGACGTTGTAGGCGATCAGCGGTTTGCGCGCGCCGACCACGGTCGCTCCGGCGGAGGCATGCAGCGCGCCTTCGCCAAAATCGGGATGGCGGTCAGCGTTCGTGGCCACTTCAGCGCGGACTCCCTCGAACTGTCCACGCCGTACGTTCTCTAGGTTCTGCCGTTCCGGGCGCGTTGCCGCGGCTTCGTAGAGGTACACAGGCACCTGGTAACGCTTCCAGATTTCGGCGCCGGCATGGCGTGCTATGGCGACGCACTCTTCCAGGGTAACTCCCTCAATGGGAATGAAGGGCACAACGTCCGCCGCGCCGATGCGGGGATGGGCTCCCTGATGCTGGTTGAGGTCAATCAACTCCGCAGCCGCGCCTACGCCACGAATTGCAGCCTCGGCGATGGCATCGCGATCTCCGACCAAGGTGATGACGCAGCGATTGTGGTCGGCATCCATCTCTTTATCGAGAAGATAGACGCCATCGATCTTCATCGCCGCGATGATGGCCTCAACCTTGGCAACATCGCGGCCTTCAGAAAAATTGGGAACGCATTCGACGAGGGACATAGGGAACCGGAATAGGTTACAAGGGACAGGTTACAGGGGACAGGGAAATGAAAAACCGTTGATGCATCAGCCGATAGACTCAGAATGATGTTCGCGATTCAGACGGATCTGGTTTTGATTCCTCCTGTTTCCTGTCCCCTGTCCCCGTAACCTCCTCGACCTACTTTCCAAAAGCTTCTTTGTTGACTACATAGGGCATTTTCGTCACATCACCACCGTAGTTCTTTTCCAGGACATCGATCAAACCCTGCGCGCAGCGGCCGGCCATGCCAATGTCAGGATCCGCGGAAAGGCGAGTCTCCTTTGCGCCGCTGGCAAAGTGGTGGAAGAGGCGGCAGCGGTCCTCGATTTCAGCATCGCGCAGCGGAGAATCCGGAGACAGCGGCTCTTTCTCGAAGACGTCGAGCGCTGCGCCGGCGATCCATCGCTGCTTGAGCGCTTTTGCGAGAGCAGCTTCGTCGATCACCGGACCGCGTGAGGTGTTGATGAGATAAGCGCTCGGCTTCATCATGCGAAGGGTTTTCCCGTTGAAGAGATGGTAGGTCGGGGTGGCCGATTCGCCCTCGCGCAGGAGCGGCACGTGAACGCTCACAAAGTCAGATTGTGCCAGGGATTCTTCGAACTTGACGTACTTGATCGTCGTTTTCCGCGTCTGAATGTCGTTTTCGTGCCGAACATCCATCACCTTTTGGATAGCGGTGATGTACTGATGATTCTCATAAGCAGGGTCGTAGCACAGGATATCCATATCCATTCCCGTGCATTTCTTGATCATCGCGAGTCCAATGCGACCGGTGCCGATGATGGCGATGGTTTTTCCCGTCACTTCATCACCCAAAAAGGGAAGAAACGGATGCCAGGCGCCCCAGCGTTTCTCGCGCACCAGCCGTTCGCTTGACCACAGCTTGCGAGCCACGGCTCCCATCATGAAGAAGGCGAATTCCGCAGTGGCTTCGGTGAGCACGTCGGCGGTGTTGGTGAAGGGAATCTTGTAGCGGTTTGCGTCAACTCGATTGATGTTGTCAAAGCCGACGGCGATCTGCGCAACCACCTTCAGGGTTGCTTTGCCGGCCTCGAAGATCTCGGCGTCGATGGAATCGCGCAGGCTGGTAATGAGCCCATCGATTCCGCTGCGAACCTTCTCGACGATCAACGATTTCGGTGGCGGATCGGACTTCGGGTAAACGTCAACCTCGTATCCACGCTCGCACAGACGGTTCAGCGCAGCTTGGCCGATGTCGCAGGTTGCAAAAACTCGGAAGGGCATGGTTACAGGCGCTTTCGGGTCCAATCTTGAATGCGATCCAGCGCCTTCTGAATGTTATCGATCGAGTTGGCGATGCTGAAGCGGATGTATCCTTCACCGAAGGTGCCGAACGAGGTTCCCGACAAGCACGCTACTCCGGCTTCTTCGAGCAACGCATCTGCCAACTTCTTTGACGGCCAACCGGTTCCTTCGATGTTTGGGAACACGTAAAACGCTCCGCTCGGCTTCTGGCAGCGGAACCCTTTGATCTGATTCAGGGCACCCACCATCAACTCGCGTCGGCGGCGAAATTCATTCAACATGCAATCCACCGAAGATTGATCGCCTTTTAGCGCCTCCACACCGGCCATCTGCGTGAAACTTGCGGTACAGGAATTCGAGTTCGTCATCAGCCGCGAGACTTGCACTGCAAGGTCCGGCCGCATGACTCCATATCCCAGGCGCCAGCCGGTCATGGCATATGTTTTGGAAAATCCATCGAGCACAATGGTGCGATCGCGAAATTCGGGCATCGACATTAGCGAGAAGTGCATACCCTCGAAGATGAGGCGGCTGTAGATCTCGTCGGAAAGAATCATGATGTCGCGGTCGCCGATGACGCACCCAATCTCGCGAACGTCAGCCTCGTCGAGCACTCCGCCAGTTGGATTCTGCGGTGAGTTGAGGATGATCAGTTTCGTACGGTTAGTGATCTTTGCAGCGAGTTCTTCGATGTCAAATCGGAACTGGCGCTCTTCTCGCAGATGCAAGGGGATGGCGCGCGCACCGAGGAATTCGATCATCGATTCATAGATCGGGAATCCCGGATTGGGATAGATGACCTCGTCGCCCTCTTCCACCATCGCCAGAATGGTGAAGAAGATGATCGGTTTTCCACCTGGAACGACAACGACTTCGTCGGGCGAGATGTGCACGCGGCGCGTTTCGCTCACATAAGCAGCAATGGATTCACGCAGGGCAGGCAGACCGGCGGAGGGGCCATAGTGCGTCCATCCGGTTCGGAGGGCGTGCACGCCTGCTTCGATCACATTTTCAGGAGTGTCGAAATCAGGCTCGCCGATCTCCAGATGAACGATGTCTTTGCCCTTGGCTTCCAAGGCCCGTGCACGCACCAGGACCTCAAAGGCAGTTTCGGTGCCGAGGCGCTGCATACGTTTGGCCAGCTTCAATGGATGTGCGGCGAGAGTGGGCGCCATCTGCTTTTACCTCAGGGCATAGGCAAACCCGTGATTATAGCTCCGAGGCTGCAGATGCCGCCGAAGCGCAAGCAGGCCGCAAATGACAACGCCCCGCGTAGCCGAAGCCCGCGAGGCGCGATAAACCTTAATTTTTCCGCATGAAGCGGAGTACGACTGCTTGCTATAAAGTTTCCCAGGTGATCATGACTAGATACTAGGCCCACAGGGCTGCGGTTGGAATGTGAATCACAGGTTACAGGTTACGTAGGTAATGTTTTTCGTCCCGGGACAGAATTGGAAATTGCGGCCTGTTTAGCGCGTAAGTTCTTTCGCGAGAATCCCCAAGCCATCACTGTGAATTGAATACCATGGCCAATCACGCTGGCGAACGCGGCTCCGAGAGTCCCCAGCTTAGGAAGAAGGACGATCAAAAGCAGTACAGTGGGCGCCAGGCCGATCAACTCGGCTTTGCTGCCAAGCCAAGAATCGCCAAACGCTTCGGCCACCGAGCTCAGCAGATTCTTTCCGGCATAGACAAATAGAACATTTGTGCGATCAGCAACACCTCTGCCGGAAGCACGGCTGCGCGGAAGGCTGATCCATAGAGCAGCGGGACCAGTCTTGGCAGACACGCGGCAAGAACTGCTGTGCCGAGCAAAGAATTGGCCAAAAGCGTACGAGCAAGGCGCGAAGCTCAGAGAATTTCGCGCTCGTAGTAGCGCGTTCAGTAATCTTCGCGAAGCCACGATGGCAAATCGCGATCCGTTACCAGCCGCTCCAGCAAGATAGCCTCGGCGAGCGCGAGCGGTACTTGATATGCGTCCCGGCTCCTGCGAAGGCGACAACTGCCTTCGGAATGCATTGGCTGTCATCCGAAGTCTGCAGGTTGTTGATCGCTCATTCTATGGCCTCGGGGGATGTTCTTCGAATGGCGACTTACTTCTTCTCCGCTCGCATGTGCCACTGCTGATTTGCATCCTGATCAAGAATCAGGATCATCTGTCCCGCGTCTCCGGCGTGCACGGTCGGTCCCTTCTGCTTAAACGCCTTGCCATTCTCCTGTTCAAAGCTGAGGGTGAGTTCTCCCGTGCTGAGCGGCTTGATGTGGTACCAGTAGGAAGCTCCGGGAGCGATGGTACCGGTGCCAAAGGCTGCGCCTGGATAATCGACTTCCAAGTTTTTCATCGCCGCGCGAGCATTGTTCTGAATGGTGATATCAACTCCGCGCGAGTGACATCCAAGCGCAAGGAAGATGAGGCAAATCAGGAGCAAGCAGATGGCAATCTTCTGCCTCAAAGAAGTTGATTTGAAGCGGGGCAAGATCATGCGACCGGCGGGTCCGGCATTCGGAATGAATCTTTCCGCTCGAGAATGCGCGCGCTCACTACTACGCCGTTGCGATTGTCGTGCAGCTTGAGCGAGAAAACCAGCACATTCCAAATGTATCGCGGACTCTTTTTGGGAAGCGGCAGACCGCGAAAAGTGCGGTCGATGTAAGTCTCTCGAGTGTCCGCCACCGTGCGAATAATCTCCTGCCACTCTTCGCCCAGTTCGGGAAACTCCTGGAACAGGTTCTTCCCCAGGAACCAGGAACGCTTTTTCTCGAGCAGCTTGGCAAGAGTTTCATTCACGTACTGCCAGGTGCCATCGCGGTCCATTATCTCGAGGACTACATCGTCGCCCATCGCCATGTTGATGCGCGAGTAATAGAAATCGCGCGCGTCCACCACAACCGGCTTGCCTCGCCGCTTTGCTTCGAATGATCGCAGCGCCGCAAGCAGATCGTCGACTGAGCTGTAGCCCTTGAGCAGATGCATGTCTTCCACCCCGCCGAATCTGCGTTCCAGTGTGGCCGAAAGAATGATGATGGGCACCTGCGGACGTTTCTCGCGCAGCGTGTTTGCGACCTCCGTACCGAACTTGCCGGCACCAAGGTGATAGTCGAGAACGGCGATGTCGGCTTCGTGCAGGTGCGCCTCTGCCTCTTCAATCGAGGAGGCGGTAATAGTTTCGTAGCCATGCTTGCGCATGATCGCGGCGCGGAGAACGAGATTATCGAGGTGATCGTCGAGCAGCAGTACGCGAATCGGCGGGCGCACGGCAAGCGGTTTCTTTTCGTCCATTGTGGTGGTGGAGGAATGCCCCAGCTCATCCATTTCGGCAACTCACCTCAGGGTGCTTGGATGCCGGCCATACTGAATGAGTCTATTCGATTGAAGTGCCTTCCAGTGGTGAAACCTGACGGCCGGCAGAGCGCAGGCTGCGCGCTAACTCGGGCAGACGGCTGAACACGGTGACGGCACGCAACCACACGCGGTTATCGATCGCCGGATATCCACTCACCACTTTGCCGGCCTCCACGTCGTTGGGAATGCCGGTTTGAGCCGTGGCGATCACGCCATCGCCGATCGAGCAATGGCCGGCCACGCCTACTTGCCCGGCGAGGATGACGTCGTTGCCCACATGAGTCGATCCGGCCAGACCAACTTGCGCGCACAGCAGCGTGCGTTGCCCTACCTTGGATCCATGACCAACCTGGACCAGATTGTCGACTTTGGAGCCGCGTCCAACGCGTGTTTCTCCAACGCTGGCGCGATCGACGCAGGCATTCGCCTGCACTTCGACGTCGTCCTCCAACACCGCAGGTCCGGACTGGACGATTTTGTGCCATTCGCCCGCATCGTCCTTGGCAAATCCAAAACCATCGGCGCCGATCACGGCGCCGTTCTGGAGAACAACGTTGTCGCCAACCACACAGTGCTCTCGCACGACAGCATGGGAATGGGCGAAGAAGTTGCGACCAATGCGAGCGCCTGCATAAACCACAACGTGCGGCAGCAGCGTGCAATGATCTCCAATCTCGACATCTTTCTCGACTACTACATATGCGCCAATCGAAGCGCCGTTGCCGATTTTGGCTGAAGGATCTAGTACGGCTGTTTTGTGTATCCCGACCTCAGGATGAGGCGGCCGATAGAAAAGCTCGATGGCCTGGGCAAAGGCAAAATAGGGGTTGTTGTGGCGCAGCAACGGACGCTCGAGAGCAGGAAAGTCTTCTCCCACGATGATCACGGCGGCTTTCGTTGAACGGGCCGCAGAGGCGTACTTAGGATTCGCCACGAAGGTGACCTTTCCGGCAGAAGCTTCCTCAATGCCGGCAACGCCCGTGATTTCGGTGTCAGTTGCGTTCTCCAGCTGTCCGCCGAGCCGCTGTGCTAATTCATGCAATTTCATGCGACAAATTCTAATCCCCTGATCGAGACGGCGACTGCGTCATCCATGCAAAGGAGAGCCGGCCGCCCCCGGCCATGTGTTTGCCTGCAATTCTCCCGCTGCAAATGATGACGACGGCAGCGTTGAGAGGAAACGATTGCAGTTCATGGGATAGGAATCCCTAGTGGTAGCGATCATCCAGCAACACACCGCCGGGGGCGGCCGGCCCTCCTTTGCCTCGTCGCACCCCTCTATCGGTGCATGCCGGCAAATACACGCAAGGCGCGGTATGACGCGTCTCTACGATGAGCTTCCACGCATGCTCATTTAGAATCGCAGATGAGGCCAAGAACGCCGTGCTCAAGCAGTCAGACGCCATCGTGTTGCGGACATATCCGCTGCGGGAGGCTGACCTGCTGGTAACGTTGTTTACGCGCGAAGAAGGCAAGATCAAAGGAGTTGCGCGGTCAGCCAAGAAATCGAAGCGCCGTTTTGGCGGAGCGCTCGAACCGCTTACGCGTGTTCGTGCCTATTACGATCGGAAGAACGGGCAGGAGTTGGTGCGGCTTGATTCGTGCGACGTGATCGAGTCTCCGCTGATGCATGAGATCGATTACGAGCGCACCGTGGCGCTCTCGTATGTCGCGGAAGTGCTCGACGGCCTGCTACCGGATCACGATGTCAATGACGCGGTCTTCCGTCTCACGCTTTCGGTCTTGCCGCATCTTGAAGCGGGCAGCATCTGGATGCCGCTGACGTATTTCGATCTGTGGATTACGCGTCTGACGGGACTGCTGCCCGAACTCGGGGCCTGCATCGTTTGCGGCGATGAGCTGAATGGCACGGGCCGGGTCTTCTTTCACGCGCTGGCCGATGGACTGATGTGTGCCGAGCACAAGCGGCTGGCAAGTTCGGAGATGGCGCTCTTATCGAGGCAGATCGCGGCGGATATGCTCCGGGCTCCGGTCGAGGTGTTTGCCAAAGAACCGTGGAAACGCCAGCGGGGCTCCGATCTGCGAAAGTTTCTGGCACAGTGCATCGAACGCCATCTCGAAGGTAAGCTGGTAACAGGAATCGCACTTGCAAAATTGGATTGAAGGGAGCGCTTTGATCGCGCCTAACTGGGACGGCAATAAAACAAAGCTCGGTAGAGGGGCTCTTATGCCCGTCGTCAAACAATTGCCCTTAGGAATCTCTGGCGTTGGCCGCTGTTTTTTCAACGGGTGAGGATGCCTAGGATTCTCCTGTGACCGGACGGCGGGGCGTAAGAGCCTAGGCAGCGGGTATGCCGGGATTAAGAGGAACTATGGAAAAAGTTTCGTTCGCCCAGAAATTCGAACTCTTCCACGACTACTACAATCCCCGCATTGTCGGCCAGATTAACGACATGCACGTGAAAGTCGTAAAGTTGAAGGGCGAATTTATCTGGCATCATCACGACAATGAAGACGAAATGTTCCTCGTCACCATGGGCAAGCTGCGCATGCGGGTGCGCGAGAACAACGGAGCAGAGCGCGAATTTGAAATCCTTCCGGGAGAGTTTCTGATCGTGCCGCGCGGCACCGAACATCTGCCGAGCGCCGAGGAAGAGGTTCACATCGTGCTGCTCGAGCCCGCCAGCACGTTGAACACCGGCAACGTTCGCAACGAGAAAACAAGAGAGCATCTGCAAACGGTCTAATGACGCAAGCCCACCCCGCACTCACCTTCCAGGAACTCATTCTCAAGCTCCAGGCGTTCTGGGCGGAGCGCGGATGCGTGCTCCAGCAGCCCTACGACCTGGAAGTCGGAGCCGGCACCATGTCGCCGGAGACGTTCCTCCGCGTGCTTGGACCAAAACCGTATCGCACGGCATATCTTCAGCCCTCGCGCCGCCCGGCGGATGGCCGCTATGGCGAGAATCCAAATCGACTCTACAAGCACACGCAACTTCAGGTGATTTTGAAACCGCCACCGGACGACGTACAGGAGCTTTACCTGCGCTCGCTCGAGGCAGTCGGGATTCACCTGCGTAAGCACGATATCAAGTTCGAAGAAGACAACTGGGAATCTCCGACGCTGGGTGCGTGGGGCATCGGTTGGCAGGTGATGCTCGATGGACTGGAGATCACGCAGTTCACATACTTTCAGCAGTGCGGCGGAATCGACCTTGATCCGATCTCTGCGGAACTCACCTACGGTATCGAGCGTCTTGCGGCATTCCTGCAGGATGTTGACAGCATTTATGACATCGTGTGGTCGCGCGGAGTCGAAGGCAAGCCGGTGACGTATGGCGATGTTCGACTCGCCGAAGAATTGCAACTCTCGGTCTACAACTTCGAAGCCGCCGATGTACAGAAGGCGTGGCAGCACTTGCAGCTTTACGAGGCGGAATGCAAAGCGCTGATCGACCAATACGCGCAAGTAAAGAAGGGTGCCGCGGAGTCGGGGGATGCCGATGCTGTGCGGCGCTTTCCCGTGCTGGGAGCATTCGATCTCTGCCTGAAGTGCTCGCACCTGTTCAACATCCTGGACGCGAGAGGCGCGATCTCCGTCACAGAGCGTGTCGGAGTGATTGCGCGCATTCGCGCGTTGGCCGTGGGAGTAGCGAAGGCGTATCTGGATCAGCAGCAAGGGTCAGTGCGAGAGGCCGCAGCGTAAGCAATGCCTGATCTCCTCGTAGAAATCGGTTGCGAAGAAATTCCGGCGCGAATGATTGACGCGGCGCGCGAAGAGTTCGCTCGACGTCTCGCCGAACTGCTCCAGCGCGAGCGCCTGGTTGCCCAGAACGCTGCAGTAACCGCGTTCTCAACGCCGCGACGGCTGGCAGTGCTGGCGCACAACGTCGAAGCTCGTCAGGTCGACGTGCAAGAGCAACTGGTCGGACCGGCTACAAAGGTCGCCTACAAAGAGGGCAAGCCCACTCCCGCGGCGGAAGCCTTCGCGCGCAAAGCTGGAATTGATCTCGCGAAGCTGGACAAAATTACGAACCCCAAAGGCGAATACATCGCCGCGAACGTGGTGCGCAAAGGCCGTGCTGCCGCCGAAGTGCTCGCCGAAGCTCTGCCGAAAGAGTTGAACGCGCTTTACTGGGCGAAAAACATGTACTGGCGGGCGAACAAGACCGAACGCTTTGTTCGTCCTGTGCGCTGGATCGTTGGATTGCTGGACAAAGAAGTTCTGCCCCTGGAATACGCTGGCGTAAAGGCTGGTAGTCAATCTCGCGGACACCGCATTCTTTCCCCATCCGAGGTGATGATCTCAAGTCCGTCGGCTTACGACGGTGAACTGAAGTTACAGAAAGTGATCGTAGATCCTGCCGAGCGACATAACCGGATTCGCAAAGCGCTCGACGCCGCCACGCGAACGGTCGCGGGCGCACGGTGGCGGGAAGATGCTGATCTCCTTCGAACCGTAGTAAACCTCACGGAATTTCCTGGAGTCATTCTGGGAAGCTTCGATCGTGCATTTTTGTCGCTGCCGGAAGAGGTGCTGGTAACGGTGATGCGCGATCACCAGAAGTATTTCGCCGTGGAAGACACGAGCGCAAGGCTCGCTCCACACTTCTTGGCGGTGCTGAATACCGATGGGGACCATGATGGCGTCATCCGTCATGGCAATGAGCGCGTACTGCGCGCACGCTTCAACGACGCGCAATTCTTTTGGCAAACCGACCAGAAGATTCCGCTCCCGGAACGCGTGGAGATGCTGCGCAACGTTACCTTCCAAAAAGATCTGGGCAGCTACTGGACGAAGACTGAGCGCATGCGGGCGCTTGTCGGGGCTTTGTCACAGGATCTGCATCAGAAAGGAACCGGGTCTTCGGCCGCAATCGCGGACGAGGCTGCCCGCCTGGCGAAGGCCGACCTTACCACCGAGTTGGTGAAAGAATTTACCGAACTCCAGGGAATCGTCGGCGGCCTCTACGCCAAAGCTCAAGGGCAGGCTCAGGCCGTGGCGGATGCTATCTATGATCACTATCTTCCCGAATCCACCGAAGATCCGGTCCCGCGCTCAGTGGAAGGCGCGCTTGTTTCCTTGGCGGACAAGGCCGACAGCATTGCAGGAATGTTCGCGTTGGGACTGCAGCCGAGCGGATCGAAGGATCCGTTTGCGCTGCGGCGGCAGGCGAACGGAATCGTGCGGATTCTGGCCGAGCACAAGCTTCCGCTCCGGATCAGCCAAGTCTTTCATGAATCGCTGGAACCATATCGGGCAGCAACGGAACTAAAAGACAAATTGCGCGATCTCGCAAATGCCCCGCAAGCCCTGGCGGAATTTTTCCGTGAGCGTCTCGAATTTTATTTGCGCGAAGGTCGCGGCTTTGCGTATGACGTGGTGAACGCCGTGCTTGCAGCCGGAGCCGATGATGTGATCGATGCCCTCGCGCGGGGGGAGGCGGTTACTAGCGTCCGTCCAACCCACGACTTCGTCGCGATCTCCACGGCTTTCAAGCGCATCAAGAACATCCTGCGTCAGGCGCGCGAGAGCGGAAAGCAATGGCCACATGAGTTCAGCGCGAACCAACTTGTCGAGCCTGCCGAACAAGCTCTCGGATTGCGCGTGACCGAGACGCGCGCAAAAGTGGAGGCTCTGCGCAAAGAAAAGCGCGACGAAGAAGGCCTCGCCCACATTGCCCAGCTTCGTCCGGTGATCGACACCTTCTTTGACAAAGTAATGGTGATGGTCGAAGACGAAAAGCTGCGGGCAAACCGCCTGGCTCTACTCGACACCATGCAGCGCAGCTTCTCCACAATTGCCGATTTTTCCGAAATTGTGACCGAAGGAAAGTGACAACGCGATCACGGTTTATTTGCGTATCCCAACTCCAAAACTTGTCATATTGAGCGGAGGAGGGGCGCTTTTACCAGCGCAGGAGACCGGAGTCGAAACATCTTGCGTTTTCTTCTTTTGCCTGGGGCGATGATGCCGGTCTAGCGGCCAGGAATGAGCTGCCAGCCCTACTGCACCCTCTGCAGACGCGAAATCAGCTTCTGCACGAGGTTTTCTTCGGAGTCCGACCACAGGACGCGTCCGCTGATTCCTGAGTTTTTCTCGACGGCAGAAGTAAAGGCCACGAGCTTCTGCACATTGGCCTTCACTCGCTCTTCGCTCAACTCATCAAGTTCGAGTTCTTCGTGAAGGAAAGGCGTGTCGAGTCCGAAGTCGATTTCGATGTGCCCATCTTCCTGATAGATTCCATCGTCGAATTCAGTGCCATGAACGAGCAACTTGACCGGCTGTGGTGTGAGCCGCCAGGTGGTGTCGAGTCCTCCACCGATTTCCGGAGTCCACAGGTCCCACATGGCTTCGACCTCGTAAGCATGATCGCTGTGGACAAACTCGCCGGCGATCTGGATCGCCCGCTCGGGGGTGACGCGGGAATCGAACGTCTCCTCAAAAATCGTAGGCTCGTTCCAGGAAATAGGATGGATGGCCAAATAAGAAATGCCGGCGCGAGAGTTCGAAAACGGGAATTGCCGGAGTACCGAGAGGGTGCGCGGCATCATTTCACTTTCTTCGAAACGAGGAAACCAAAGGCTAAGATTGAGACGATCTGCCATTGCGACTGCCTTTATTGTAGCGTTCGTTCCGAGGGAGGAACGCACCAGCGCGAATGCCAGTTTTCGATCGTTTCCCGTTCAGACGAATAGCGATCGAGTGTGCGATACTGCTAAAGTACGTACCTCAAGCTGAGCGCCGCTCGTTGGCTGCTGACAGCTTCCCTAGTGTCCCCGTCGTCTAGCCCGGCCTAGGACATCGCCCTTTCACGGCGGTAACACGGGTTCAAATCCCGTCGGGGACGCCAACATTCTTAACCTGCTTCGGCTGGTCAGCGACTGAATCTGAGAATGCCAACGCCTGCTCAGATAAGGTCGAGCGCCATTTTGAGAGCCTCATTCAGGTTGGCGAGCTTAGTCCTAGAAAGCGATCCAATGTAATTCGTAAGATCAGCCTTCCGCAGGCTCACGAGATTGTCACACATGATCCAGCTTGCGTGCTTCAATCCTTCTTCCACTCCTATCGGGACCTGAGTTGATAAGTCTTGACCACTGGTGAACACTGGTGCGCATATCACCGTCGAGAATTTGGACTCGATAAGAACCTGCCGACTAACGACGACAAATGTCCGATGTGACTCAGGGTCACCTCCGGGCCGATGGACACGATAAAGCTCTCCGCGCTTCAGACTCGACTCCCGATTTATTCCACTACTGTTTGGAATTCAATTACATCAGCGGCCTCAGAATTAAGCTGTTCGGCAGCATAGTTGATTCTTTCCAAATCACGGGCGTGCACGGCTGCCCGCTCACGTTCCAGGAAATACCTGCGGAGCACTTTTTCGATGAAGGCCGAACGAGAGCGACTCGATCCAGCTAGTCGATCGATCCTCTTCAGGACATCAGTCGATAGTGTGATAGATGTCTTCTCTTTCATGCTACTATTATACTACTGAATATAAGTAAGTGCGGCTCGTTTTCTCATTGCTTCAAGCGATGTATGTTGCCATGGGTAATGCCGAATGCCGAGCGCCGAATTGAAGCTAGTCGGCCCGCTTGCTGCTCGCTCGCCGGGGCGTCGGCTTGGGCTTCGGCTTGTTCTTGCCCTTGAGATTGAGCGCCACGGCAGCGCGGATGAGATCCTTCAAGGCCGCCGCATTGACCTTGTCGCCTTCGTGGATGTCGATGGCTCGCCTGACATTCCCTTCGAGGCTGGAGTTGAATAAACCGGAAGGGTCCTTCAACGCAGCTCCCTTGGCAAATGTCATCTTAACGACATTCTTGTACGTCTCTCCTGTGCAGACGATGCCGCCGTGGGAAAAGACGGGAGTCCCCGGCGATGTCGGCTTGACCCACTTCCACTCTTCGACCATCTCAGGGTCGGCCTCGTGGATGATATCGCGTACTTTCGCGAGCGTCTTCCCGCGCCAGTCCCCAAGTTCCTTGATCTTCTCGTCGATTGATGCAGAGGCAGATTCCACTGGGACGGGCTTTTTCATATAGAGCCAACTCTCGCACGTATTTTAGCTGCGCTCAGCTGCAGCATTGCGTTGAACCGACCTCTTCGAAATGAGTTGTCGAAGGACATGGCCTTTCCACATCCACAATCCCGTGAGGACCATTACGGGAAGGAAAACAAACCGAGTTGCGGGCGCATAGCCTGGAAGTTGTTCAAAGGGACTATAGATATACCCGAGTATCGGAATGCTAAAGATGATGTGAATCCAGCGAAAAATCGCACGTTGGGTGCTTTGGTTCATAATATCCTTCCTCCCGCGCTTCAACGGCGGGGGGGGGGCCCCAGCGAGCGCCGTTAATGCGCTCGCTGGCGTGTTAGCGCTTCGCGGCGTTCGGCGACCAACCGTGGGGCTCAACGCCGAACTGCTTTGCGTACTCGGCGACCAGCCGCTGCCAGCCGACCTTCGTCGCCTCGGCGCCGATGATGCGTCCGATGGGAGTTCCGCTCAGAAGCCGATCCAGAACATCGAAAGCAATGTGCCAACCCGCGGCGCCCCACGAGATGAAGCGGCGATCGATGTTGTGCCACAGTGTCAGGCGCGTGCCGCCAACCAAGGCTTCGAGTTCCCATCGAGTATCGTTGTACTCGAGCAGCTTGGGAGCGTCGGCTCGCGTCACTCTTGTTTCCAGCGGCGTGGGCGTTCCCACCCAGGTGACTTTCACCGTTCCAACCGTAGCCAGGCTCCCATCGGTCTCAAAGGGCGCCCACTCGCGCAGATGCGCCGGGTCGGTAATCGCCTGCCACACTTTTTCCGGCGAGTGGCGCAGTTCTCTTACGAGAATGAGCGTCCACTTGTCTTCGTTCCCTTGTACGCCGTCCTTCCGTATCTGCGCCCCGCTGGCCGGACCCGGTGTGTACTGCTCGCGATCGGTCACCTTCTCCTCCTTAGCGTGAATAGCGTGCCAGCTGGGTGAGCTGAATGAGGTTGCCGCAAGTGTCTTTCAGCATCGCAATGGTCGAGCCGGTCACGGCGGTGGGCGGCATTGTGAACTCGGCTCCGCGGGCCTTGATCCGCTCGCATTCGCCCTTGATGTCATCGGTGAAGAACATGGCCGCGGGGCTGGCTCTGTTGAAAGATCGCCTGCTGATACGCTTTGGCGGCGGGGTTGCTGTTCAGCGCCAGCTGCAGCTCCGTGCCGTCCGGCTCCTCGGGCGAGGCCACGGTCAGCCACCGATATGGGCCTTGGCTGAAATCGGTCTTCTTGGCAAAGCCCAGTACCTCCGTATAGAAGCGCAGGGCCTTTTCCTGGTCGTCCACGTACACGCTGGTCACTTTGATTTTCATCTCGTTTCTCCTTTGTCACGTACGCGGTTTGGGCCGCGTCGTCTTCTCCTTTGTCTTCCTTTTCGTGTCTTCCTTTTCGTTGGTGTTGACTGATCCATGCGGTCGAGATGGCGTTCGAGAGCATCCAGGTGAGCGGACCAGAACCGGCGGAACCGAGCCAGCCAGGCATCCAGTTCCTCAAATGGTTCAGGTTTCAGCCGGTAGAGGCGGCGCTGCGCGTCCACCGTGGATTCCACGAAACCGGCCTCGCGCAGCACTCGCAGGTGCTTTGACACGGTCGGCTGCGGCATACGAAGCTGACGCTCGATCTCTCCCACCGACTGTTGTGACGAGACCAGCAGGCTCAATATCGCGCGGCGGTTCGGCTCCGCAATGATTTCGAACACAGATTCCATTCACTGGATATACTCTACCGAGCATATACGTGTCAAGGCATATTAAGTGCGCGCCTTGGTCGCTCCGAGCTGCCCCGTCCGCCGGAAAATTGGCAGTCCTGCTGATGCCCCCCAACTCTGATTCTTACAAGTGGTATCGCACGCGACACCGAAAGTGGATATTCCCAAATATCATCGCCGCATGCACTCTCAATTGATGTGCAGGCTGACACCATGGGGCTTCTTAGGCGGATTCCTTGTGCCTATCTTTAGCATTGTGCGCGCTCGCACCGGCTCAGAAAGGCGAGCCTGCCGGGAATCATCGAATGAAGAATGTGGAGCACCTGAAAGACTTTCAGGTAATTGAATTGCGCCGCTACACCATCAAGCCCGGCGAACGCGAACATTTCGCGCAATATTTTGAAGCTTATTTTCCTGAGGCGTTTCAGCAGCTAGGCGCCATCGCGGTGGGCCAGTTCTCTGAGCGGAACAATCCCTTGGAATTTACGTGGATGAGGGGCTTTCACGACATGGATGACCGCGCGAAAATCAACGCGGCCTTCTACTACGGACCACTTTGGAAGGAGCACAAAGCAACGCTGAATCCTATGATGACTGACAGCGATAACGTGCTCCTCCTTCGTCCATTGAGTCCCGAGCGAACCGTCATGATTCTTCCTGCTGTCGATCCGGTAGCAGAGCCGGCGGGGGCGACGGGTGTAGTGGTAGCCGAGATATTTTCCGTAGAGCCGGATAGTATCAACGCATTTTCCCAGCAGGCGGAAAGCACATTCGCCGCTTACCGCGATGCCGGTGTGCGGGAAGTCGGAGTGCTGGTCACGCTTGAAGCTCCCAATAACTTCCCTCAACTTCCCGTCCGCACCGACGGACCTTACTTGGTATGGCTGGGCATCGTCGAAAACGACAAAATCTTGGAAGCTCGATTCAATCCATTAACAGCACAATCACAGAAGACGCTTTTCGCCACCGGCCTGCTGAGATCGGAACCAGAGGTTGTGATCCTGGATCCCGCGCCGCGATCCCGCTTGCGCTGGATTTCTGACACCACGAAGTGACCTCAAGGACATCAGATTCGCGCAAGACGGCAGCGATGAACAGACGCTCACGCATCCTCGCCTGCATCCATCAGATTCCCCCTGGCAAAGTCTCAACCTACGGCGCAGTGGCGAAGGCCGCAAAACTCGGACGGGGCGCGCGGCAGGTTGCGGCCATCCTTCGCTACTCCTCAGCAGGTTTGCCTTGGCAACGCGTCGTAGGGGCTGGGGGAGAAATCAAACTGCGTGGCCATTCCGCAATGGAACAGCGCCTGCGTCTCGAGATGGAAGGCGTGAAGTTTCGCGGGCGGCGCGTTGTTTTGTCGCTGCATGAGTTCAAGTTCCCACGTTCGAGGCGGTAGTCAGCCTCCACACCCATCGGCTACCGCCGACGATACTGACTCCGGTACAGGCAATAAGCGATTGGCGATAAGCAATAAGCCAAAGACCGACGCCGAGGCTGCCGGTCTAGCTGAATGCCGAGTGCTGAGTGCCGAATGCCGCTTTTCTACGCCTGCTGGGCGGCCGGCGGATTCTCTTTTGGGCGGGGAGGCGCTTGCTGCTTCTTGCTTTCCACCTTCTTGGGTGGGGCCAGGATTGCGTGCAGCGTGTTGCCTTCCATTCTGGGACGGAATTCGACGACAGCGCGGTCTCCGACTTCTTTGAGCAGGCGCTCCAGCACCTGGCGTCCCAAATTGGTATGCGTCATTTCTCGTCCGCGGAAGAAGATAGTGGCTTTTACCTTGTCTCCCTGCTCGAGGAAGCGCAGCACGTGGTTCTTCTTGAACGTGTAGTCGTGCTCGTCGACGTTGATGCGGAACTTTACTTCCTTGATGGTGATGACTTTCTGGTTTTTCTTGGCCGCGCGCTCCTGCTTTTCCTTCTCGTACAGGAACTTGCCGTAGTCCTGGATGCGGCAGACTGGAGGGGTTGCGCTAGCGGAGATTTCCACCAGATCGAGGCCTCGTTCGCGGGCAATTTTGAGCGCTTCAAACGGCTGCATGACGCCGAGTTGGGCTCCGTCTTCGCCGATTACACGGATTTCGCGGGCGCGAATACGCTCATTGGTGCGGATAAAACGCTTGTCGATAACTTTCCTCCGAAAAATAGCGCTGTGTGGAAAACAGCGCGGGTCAATCTCGAAGTATAGCACGGGCTTGTTTTCACCACGGAGACCCGGAAAGCACTGATAAAGAAGTGGGGATTGAGCGATTATGTGATTCCGCGATCGGGTGATTTGACGAGCCAATCGCGAAATCACACAATCACCAGATTGCCCGATAGACCTTGCTCTGTGACATCGCGGACACTCGCGCGGATCCACCGATTGGGATCGTGGTCGCCTTGGACTTGCAGCTTTAGAAAATTATCTGTCAGCGCTTCGGTTTGGCCTTGATGGTTTCGATTCAGCGTGATTGCTTCTAGCGTCTGTCCCAAAAAGGTTCGCCGGAATCTCAGATTCTTTTCTGCTGCGAGCTCGCGCAACTTGCGATTGCGCTCGCGCGCTACCCGGATCGGAACTTGGGCTTCCATCTCCGCTGCCGGTGTTCCTGGGCGCGGCGAATAGGTGAACACATGCAGATACGTGAACGGCATTTGCGCGATGAACTGCCGCGATTCCTCGAACAGTTCGTCGCTTTCTCCGGGGAATCCGGCCATTACATCGGCGCCGATGGCTGCATCGGGCATCGCAGTCCGAATCTTTTCCACCTTTTCCGCGTAGTGCCAGGGGCGGTACTTGCGGTGCATCTTGCGCAGAATGCGATCACTGCCGGATTGCAGCGGAATGTGCGCGTGCTTGGCGATACGCGACGACGACCGCATGAGCTGGATCAAGTCGTCGGTCCAGTCCATGGGCTCGACAGAGCTAAGCCGCAACTTCTGTATAGTGGTGCGCTCGATGATAGTTTCCAGCAGCGCAACAAAGCGCTTTGGAGCCTCAAAATCGCGCCCCCAGCGCCCCAAATTGATGCCGGAAATGACGATTTCCCGGTATCCGGCGGCTTCTAACGCATCAATTTCGCGCAGAATTTCGGACAAAGGAAGCGATCTGCTGTGTCCGCGAACGTATGGAATCACGCAGAAAGAGCAGCGATTGTTGCATCCATCCTGCACTTTAAGGTTCGGACGCGTGCGCTCGATGCCATCAAATACGGGGGCAGCCTGCAATTCCGTGTGCGCGAAGATATCGCTAGCGTAGATTTGCGGGCCGGGATTCACTGCTTCCGAGCCGATATGTTGTGCGTGATTCAGCGCGGAAAGCGGCACGAAGGCGTTCAATTCCGTGCGCGGGAGCGGGAATCCCGAAATGACGTCGCCGATGCGATGTTTGTGGGAATTTCCGACTATCCAAGTGACGCCATCAAGCGCGGAAATCTCGTCGGGAGCGCGTTGGGCGTAACATCCGGTGACCAGAATCTTGGCGTCGGGATGCGCGCGATGTACACGACGAATAGCAGAACGCGCATCCTGATCGGCCGCAGAAGTGACCGTACAAGTGTTTAATACGACCACTTCGGCTTCATTCGGCGCGCTTACGCGCCGCATTCCGCGGCCTGCTAGTTGACGTTCGATAGCCGAACCATCCGCCTGCGCGGCGCGACAGCCGAAGTTCTCAATGTAATAAGCTCCCACGGTGCTATCATAGCGGCTATACGAGGTGCTCTCGACCTCACAACCTAAGCTGCTGTAATTGGCATCTGAGCTACTCTGGATGGCTGTGCCATCCTCGGTAACGCCCGAATCGGCTGGGTACCGGCAATCCCCCTGGAGCTACCGATGAAACGTCGCATCCTGCTGGTTGATGACGAACTCGCTATCCTTCTCACGCTAAAAGCAATTCTCGAAATCAACGGATTCGAAGTGGAAACTGCGGCTTCCGCCAAGGAAGGCAAAGGAAAGCTTGCTGGCGGCAACTATCAGATGGTGATCACGGATATGCGCATGGAAACCGAAACGGCCGGCTATGACGTGATCCGCGAAGCCAAGAAACAGGACTACGACCCGGCAGTCGCGATCCTCACCGCCTTCCCACTGCTGGGCAGCGACTGGAAAGAAGAAGGCGCGGATTCCATGCTCGTAAAGCCCATGAATACCAACGATTTGCTGCGGCAAATTGAGGCTTTGCTTGTGTCGCACGAAGATAAACGCCAAGAGCGTCAGGCGGGGAGTCCGGTTAAAAAAAAATCAGCAGGCCGAGCGCAGGAAAGTAAAACTGCTGTCGCCCGGCATTCATAAACCTTCCAGCACGAGATTCTGAAGAGCCCGCCATATTAATGAGCGGGCTTTTTTGTTTGATTCTGGGTAAGGAAGGCCAAGAATTCGCACATTCCTCCCCTTTTCCGCGGTTAAGCGAGAAGCTTCTGGAGGAAGTGTTTGCCCCGAACCGGCGGCCAGCAATCACGACAGAGTATGTCTAAGCCGTTGCCGTAGCAGCGCGACGCTGTTGGAAGCACTCGCGGCAAAACACCGGCCGGCCCTGCGTCGGCCTGAAGGGGACGGTGGTTTCCTTGCCGCAATGCGAGCAGGTCGTGCGGGTCTCAACCTTTTGGTAGCTGTTTGCCGGAGACGCGCCAACCGCAGTTGCGCGCTTTGTCTTGCAGGGTTTGCAGCGCTTGGGTTCGTTCTTGAACTGTTTGTCGTGAAAGAAGAGCTGTTCGCCAGCCGTGAAGAGAAATTCTGAGCCGCAATCGATGCATTTCAACAGCCTGTCCTGGAATTCCATTTGAGAAGCCCCCGTTCTCCCAGCGGAGCTGCACGAACACCTCCGCAAACTAACGGGGGAGATCGATCCGCAGGACTGTTCCCAACTTCAGGTTCGGCCCGCCGTCCCGGTTATGGGACGGTTCACAGCAAACTTGTCGGCAATCGGTCGTAACTCGTCCAAGATGGCAAAAGGGCCGCTTTCAGAGCGGCCCTTTTGGGTTGCTAATCCTGTTCCTTGCGAACCTTCTTCCGGTTCCGCTTGCGAGCTAGAGCTTCTTTCACGCGCTTCTTCTCGCCGGGTTTCAGGTAGAAAGAATGCCGCTTTACTTCCTTGATTATGTCTTCCTGCTGTACCTTACGCTTGAAGCGGCGGAGAGCATTTTCTAACGGCTCACCCTCTTGTAACCTAACTTCCGCCAATAACCACACCCCCAAACCGATCCCATTTGGACTGTGTAGTTATTGCAGTCTTCCGAGTGCAAGTCAAGCATATTCCGGCTGAATCCATCGCAATTGGAGCTAGTTTTCCTATGTCATGCCGAGGGTTGTTAACAACTTAGACGCGTCGATTTCGCGCATGGTAATTTGAATCAGATGAAGCAAGCTCACGATCCCGCCATATCACTGCCATCTAGGAAAGGTAAGAAATGATCCGGGGATATCAAGGAGTCTCGCCTACCATCCCAGAATCCTGCTATATAGATGATTCGGCACAGGTTATTGGCGATGTCGTTCTTGGTGAGCAGGCCAGCGTCTGGATGAACGCCGTCGTCCGTGGTGACGTGCATTCGATCCGTATAGGCGCGTATTCGAACGTGCAGGATTGCAGCGTGCTTCACGGAATGCGCGATCAATATGCGGTGAAAATAGGGGAATGGGTCACGGTCGGACACAATGTCACACTGCACGGATGCGCGGTGGAGGACAGATGCCTGATCGGCATGGGCTCGGTAATACTGAACAATGTCCGCATTGGACGTGGATCGATCATTGCCGCAGGCACGGTGATCCCGGAGAACATGGTGATTGAGCCGAATTCGCTGGTGATGGGCGTTCCCGGCAAAGTGCGCAAGAAGCTCAACGCGAAAGACGAAGAGATGATCCTGCGCTACGCGCGAAACTATCTCGATTACACGCAGACTTATCTAAATGAGCGAGGAAGAATCGGGTCATCGGGTCTTGGGGTGAAGTAAGAAGCCTATCGGTTTCTTTCATGCTTCTTCGTGTTCGGACGTTTAACCTTTTGGCTAAGAATTAAACGAGGTAAGCAGTGCAACAAACAGTCGGTATTTTGGTTTTTCCCGAAGTGGAAATCCTGGATTTTTGCGGGCCTTTCGAGGTCTTCTCGGTCACGCGCTTGAACGAGGAGCGCAGGCGAGAGGAGCCGTCGCCCTTCAAGGTGGTGCTCATTGCGGAGAGCACCGATCTCATCACGACTACGGGCGGAATGCGCGTGCTGCCGGACTACACCTTGGAAGATCATCCTGCGCTCGACATCCTCCTGATTCCTGGCGGATGGGGCACGCGCGCGCTGCAGTCTCGCAGACGCTTGCTCGGATGGATCGCGCTATGCGCTCGCCAAGTGAAAGTCCTCTGCTCCGTATGCACGGGTTCGTTTCTTCTCGCCGGAGCCGGCCAACTGGAGGATCGCGCTGCGACCACTCACTGGGCATCGTTGAACCGCATGCGCGAAGCCTTTCCTGGTGTCGACGTGCGGGATGACCTTCACGTCGTCGAAGACGGAAACGTGTTCACGTCGGCAGGAATTTCGGCTGGCATCGACATGACCCTGCGCATCGTCGCGCTAATCCATGGAACAGAGATTGCGCGAGCCACAGCACGGCACATGGAGTACCCGTACCCGGAGAGCAACCAACGTCGCGTCGGAGCGAAGTACATCGCGAACGCGTCCTGAAACCCTCTAGGAATGGAAATACGGAGACCGGCGCTGTCGCGTCGTCGAGCTATCAGCCTCTCCTTCGCATGTCTACTCCCCTTGTCTTTCTCCGCGTCTCCGCGTCTCCGTGGTTAAATTGATCTCAAGGTGACTAGACTTTGACCATCAAGGCCGTGCGCGGTACGCGCGATCTGCTGCCGCCCGAGACTGAGCTGTGGAACCGCGTCGAGCAAACCGCTCGCGAAGTGTTCGCGCTCTACAACTTCTCCGAGATCCGTACTCCGATTTTCGAAGACACGCAGCTCTTTGCGCGTGGGGTGGGCGAGTCCACTGACATTGTTTCGAAGGAGATGTACACCTTCGAAGACCGCGCGCGCGCCCAGTCCGAGAAAGCTCAATCGCTCACCTTGCGTCCGGAAAATACTGCCGGGGTGGTGCGGGCATACATCGAACACAAATTGTGGGAGCGGCCGGGACTGCAGAAGTTGTACTACATGGGCCCACAGTTTCGCCGCGAGCGTCCGCAGAAGGGGCGGTATCGCCAGTTCTATCAAATTGGGGCCGAAGCGATTGGACCTCCTTCGGCAGGAAGTGAGTCTCCTGCGCGCGATGCCGAAGTTCTGGAGATGCTGGTTACGCTTCTCAACCGCGTCGGCATCAAGGACTGGACGCTGCAGCTCAACTCCGTGGGCTCTCCAGCCTCACGCCCTGCGTATAACCAAGCCCTCAGCAAAGCTCTTAGTGGCGTAGTCGAGCGAATGTGCGATGACTGCAAGCGTCGTGCTGTGACGAATCCGTTGCGCGTCTTCGACTGCAAGGTTCCCGAGGACCAGCCGATCATAGACACTCTGCCACGTATTTCCGGGTACATCGACGAAGGAGATCGTAAGCACTTCGAAGAAGTACAGGCGATTCTGAGAGCGACGGGGGTTCCCTTCCTGCTCAACGATCGCCTCGTGCGCGGACTCGATTATTACACTCGTACGGCTTTCGAATTCACGCAAGGCAGTCTTGGCGCACAGAACGCGATTCTCGGCGGTGGACGCTACGATGGACTTTCCGAAGCTCTCGGCGGACCACGCGCTCCCGGCATTGGCTTTGCCATCGGAGAAGACCGCTTTGTGATGGCGCTGGCGGCTCAAGAGCAGATCGCCGGTTCCGTTTCGGTACCGGCGATTTATATCGCCCCGTTGGGGAATGGAATGAATGCTCCGGCAGCAAAGCTTGCTCACGATCTCCGCTCTGTTGGTATCCGAGCTGAGCTTGGCGACGAAAGTTTTCGTCTCAAGAAATCCTTTGAGGCCGCCGAGAAGCTCGGTATCGCGAAAGTAGTCATCGTTGGGGAGAACGAAGTTGCATCTAATCTGTTGGCGGTGAAAGATCTGAAAACCGGTCAACAAGACACGATCGCCAGAACGCAGCTTGTCGAAACTCTTCGGTAATGCCAAACCGCTTAGAGAGACCAAACGCCCAACGGATGTTCATGCCCTTCTTCTGCAAGGTGTGAATGAAAACAGGCTCATTCAGTTTAGGTATCGGGAGAAGCTCCGAGTCGCCGAACCTCACGATTACGGAAAGCACAGCGGCAAAGTTCGCTTGTTTTGTTATCAGGTTGGTGGGCAGAGTAGCGAATCGTTACCTAATTGGCGCTGGATCGATGTAGAAGGAATTTCCGACCTCGAGCTCTTGCAGGAGACGTTTCGCGGAAATCGTCCCTCCAGCAAACACCACGTTTGGGATGAAGTATTCGCGAGGGCAAAAGAAACGCCGCCCAAGCGCCGCTGACGTTTAGGGGGCGGTCGTTCCCGCGGCGTCACAGTGACGGCGCATTATCAGCTGTGATAGAACCAACTGTTTGCCTACGCGAATGAAAATCCCATCGGCAGGACCCCTTTGTTAAGAGCGGCCTTTATTGCACTCTCTGAAAACCGTTCGCTGCGACATATTGCAGAGAGCTCTTCTCTTGGACAGCGCGTGTCAAGCCGATTTGTCGCGGGCACTACAGTCGAAGAAACCCTGAAAGCTACGCAGGAGATCAATGCACTCGGCATGAGCGCAAGCCTCGATAATCTCGGTGAAAATGTCACCAACGCCGAAGAGGCCCAGCATAGCGCGCAACTCTACCACGAACTCCTAGATCGAATCAGCGAGCGCGGACTCGATGCGAATGTCAGCCTCAAGCTCACTCACATGGGCTTCGACGTCGATCAAAAGCTCGCGACAGGCATTGTCGCTGCGCTCGTCCAGCATGCATGCAGAAAGCGCAATTTTGTCCGGGTGGACATGGAAGGCTCTCCTTACACTCAGCGGACCCTGGACCTGGTGGAGGAGATCCATCGGCAGGATGGTAATGGTGGCGTAGTCGGCGCCGTGATCCAAGCGTATCTGCGACGCAGCGAAGCCGACATCCACAACCTCACGTCGCAAGGCATCCGTATTCGCCTATGCAAGGGCGCGTATAAAGAACCTCCGGAGATCGCATTTCCGGACAAGTCGGAGGTCGACGCAAATTATGTGAAGCTGATGAAGATACTGCTTAAGAGCGGCGTCTATCACGGGATCGCAACGCATGACGAAAAGATGATCGAGGCGACGATCCGTTTTGCCCAAGCCGAGAAGATTCCTGCGAATACCTTCGAATTCCAGATGCTCTACGGAGTTCGCCGCGACCTGCAACGCGAACTGGTGAAGCAGCGATGGCGAATGCGCGTGTACATACCGTTCGGCACAGAGTGGTATCCCTACTTCATGCGAAGGCTGGCGGAACGCCCGGCAAACGCGATATTCGTGGCAAAGAATCTGTTCAGGAGTTAGAAACAGAGCGCGAGCCTGAAGAGTCATTCTTATCGAGAAAATAGAAACGCCGCACCAGGGGCGTCCGGCACTCCGTTCTTCCTCACTTTAATGCTATTGCGGTCTCGGTCCACCGTTGTTCTCTTCTGGATTGAAACCGGAATCGAGCAGCCCCTTCAAAGTTGAGCGCTCCTGATCATTGAAGGTCGACCTGAAACGGTCGGAATTGATTACCTGCTCCTGCTGATCGGGTGGCATTTGGCGCAAGCTGTTCCAGGCATGGCGCATCATGCGGCGGCGATCGTCAGGCATTTGCCGAAACTGTTGCAGGGAGTTCCGCAGAAGGTCCTGCTTGGCGGGAGGCAAGTCTTCCATTGCCCTCATTCGCTGCGCCATCCGCTGACGCTGCTGTGGCGATAGGCTGTTGAATTGGTTCAGCCGTTGGAGCAAATGCTGCTGCTGCTCCGGAGTGAGCCTCTTGAAGTCATTGTCGTTCTGGAGCTCGCGCTGCTGCTGTTGCGGAGAGTCGTTCAGATGTTGCTGCAGCCACTTCCCCGGCCTGGGAGCATTGTTCTGCACCTTCGCAGGTGGGGCGGCGTGCCCGCGATTCTGGTTCTGATTTTGATTCTGCGGTGGATTCAGTGCAAACAAAGAAACAGAGCCAACGAGCATCAAAACGGCCGCGGATTGGCTCTTCAGTATCATTGTTGTTCCGTGAATTCTTTGTTGTTCCGTGAATTCTGTTCTTACTCGTTCGTTGTGGTCTGCGCGTTGTTTGAACTATCGTCGTCGAGATCCTGAAGCTCGTTCAGCACCTGCTGATTCTTATCGAGCGTCTGCAGATCGACAACCGGGCACTCCGCCCGCAGATCGTTGCTAGGAATGGAATTGCTCATTCCAATGCCAGATCGGTACAGTCCGCCACCCACAGCCATGATGATGGCGAACGTTGCAGCAGCTATTGGCTTCCACGAGAGCTGGCTAAGCCCAAGTTTCTCGAGCCACTGTGCAACGCGACCGTGCTGTTCCTGTTCTTTGATTTCGCGCAGACGCGCCCGCAACCGCACATCGAAGTACGGCGACGGTTCGGGCGTGGTCCACGTGTCGAGAGCACTCATGGTAGAGCGCAAGCTCTGATATTCATTCTCGCAAGCGGCACATCCCGAGATGTGCGCCTTTGCGTTGTCACCCGGAGCCGCGCCGGAAAGCGCAGCCTCGAAGATCTCGTCTTTTATGTCTTTGCAAATCATATAAATTCCCCGGTCACACAAAGTCTTTCAGTCGATCCCGCAGCGTTTCGTACGCGCGGAACAGCAGTGATTTCGTAGCGGACTCGCTCAACTTCAATACGTTGCCAATTTCCTTGTAGTCGAGTCCCTGATACTTATGCATCAACACCGCCACCCGTTGCCGCTCGGGAAGCGCCATCACGTGCTTGCGGATAGCGGCCAAGCGCTCCTGGCGCAGGATTTCCGCTTCCACGGTGGGCGTAGCATCGGCCACGTCCGGCGTGGAGCCCGTTTCCGGATCTGGCTCGTCCAGGTTGACACTCGGAGCCATGCGCTCAGAACGCGTGTCGCGCGCATGATTCACAGCCAGGTTCGTGGCAATACGATACAACCACGTGCTGAACTTCGCCTCAGCCTGATAAGAGCTTCGCGAACGGTATACCCGCAGAAACACTTCCTGCGCAAGTTCTTCCGCGATTGCCTGGTTGTGCGTCATCCTGTACATAAAGCTGATGATCGGACGACGAAACTTCTCCACCAGGTACCCATATGCCGCGTCGTCACCCGCGCCCGCCAAAAGCATGACTTCGGCATCGCTCAACTCGGTCAGTGGCTTCGAACCCGCCGCGGTGCGCGCCTTTGCGGGCACGCCATTTTGCGATGCGGGCTCTTTCGCTAACCCTGGATACATCTCCGGCTTGAGAGCTAGCGTACCCATGTCCTTCTTAACCCCTTCTCTGGGCGAAAGTTTCGCCGGATCGGAAGGCGTTAAGTCGCTGGTTTCATGGGATTTCTGCCGTATTGGGTCGTCCGGATAAGGCATGTCTCTGGGCCACCTCAATCTGGCCATAACTCAAGAGCCGAACCTCGGGCGCGGGAGGTAGCCAATTGTAGCTCTTTCGAAGCATGAAACAGAAGAATCGGGTCATCGGGAGGGCCAGAGTAGCCAAGGAATTTTCCTGCGGTATTCTCCTACCTTAGGGCACAAGAATCGCCTGACCAGCCGTTCCGCAAGTATGCCTTTTTCTCGATGAGGAGCCAAATGAAACCGTTCACTATCCTGATCGCAGTTTTCGCCTTTGCCCTTGCCGCAACCGCTGACGAGAGACTTCCACCCAAAGTTGTGCGTGTCACAGGTGTTTCGGAAGTAAAGATAGTTCCCGACCGCGCTGTCATCGAACTCGGCGTGGAAAAGCAAAACGTAAGCGCGAGCTTGGCAAAAGGATCGGCAGATGCTGCAGCTCGTCGGATTTTGACCAGCCTTCACCAAAACGGTGTGGACGCGAAAGATATTCAAACCACTTATCTGTCACTTCAACCACAGTTCGACTATCGGAAAGGAATGAGAATTTCCTACTTTGTGGCGCAACAAACGATGTCGGTAACGCTTCGCGATCTCGCGAAACTCGACACGGTTCTGGACTCGTTGATTAAAGCCGGCGGAAATCAAATCAACTCCATTCAATACGAAACAAGCGATCTGAGGCACTATCGCGACGAAGCCCGCGACCTTGCGGTGAAGGCGGCCCGCGAAAAGGCGCAGGCTCTAGCTCGAGCGTTAGGCCAGGAGATTGGAAAGGCCTATTCGATCGAAGAAATTCCTGAATCCGCCGACGGATTCTCCGCTGGCCTGATGAGTAACGTGGAGTTCGCACCGGCGAAGACTCGCGGCCCAGCAGGTCCGTCCACTGCGGTTGGCGAGAAGAAAGTTTCGGCATCAGTGGTGGTATCGTTCGATCTCAATTAAACGTCACAGCGATCGGTGGTGGGCTATCAAAAGTAGCCCACTACCCAGCGATCCCGTGATTTCCCATCTCACGAGAGAGCGGGTTAAAATCAACTGGTTTCCCGTTTGCCACCGTAAGTCTTGAAAACCGCATAGGTGGTCTAACAGAAAACGCTTGGGCGCTTAACTCAGCGGTAGAGTGCCATCCTCACACGGTGGAAGTCATAGGTTCGAATCCTATAGCGCCCACCACTTCATCCGATCAAGTGAACATCTGGCGAAAGCTGCTTCGAACGATTCTCGCAGTCGCGCTCGCCGCCTGCTGCTTCCTAAGCATCGCGTGTACTTCCCGCATTCCTGACAAAGTCACGACCGAGGAGATGGATCTGTACCGCGAGTGGCTGAAGCATCAGTTTGCGAATCAACCTCCAGAACAGCTCTACGTTGACGATCAGACCTTCGTCTTCGATCCAGTCCGGAACAAATGCGATGTCGCCTTGCGGAAAACCGATGGCGTCTCCAGAACCATGATCAAGCAGCTCCATGAGATCGGGAATGCCGACTATCCTCTGGATGTCGAGTCCAACCACTTGAAGCTTCCCTGGGCATATCGCGTTTTGGATCCACGGAAACCCCCGGAAGGTGTACCGGGCAAACTGCACATCATCAGCGTTTCCCGAATTGCCTTCAACCGTGATCACACCGAAGCTCTCTTTGCCGTTGGAGACTCTTGTGGAGGCGAATGCGGTGGCGGCGGACCCGTGCTTGCAAATAAGCAAGGCAACTCTTGGCGTTTCCGAAGATTAGAAAGCTGCGCCTGGATCGATTAGTCCGTCATTAATTCGCAATCCACAGCGCGCTGAGACTCCCTATCCGTTTCCCTTCCTCCCTTCGTCCTTCCTAGACTTTCAAATTGCGTTCGGCTCTTTGATTAGCTATCATAATCTTAGCTAACCAAATGGAGCCTTGCATATGCCAATAGCTACGATTCATCAAGCGAAGACGAACTTGTCCCGCCTAATCGAGCAGGCCGAGCGCGGAGAAGAAGTTCTGATCGCGCGCGGAAAGAAAGTCGTCGCAAAAATCGTGCCAATTGCCAATTCCCCAAAGAAGCGTCGGCTTGACCTGCTTCGGGGAAAGATCAAAGTCACCTCCAAGTTCTTCGAGCCGCTCCCGGACGACGAACTGGATGCCTGGGGTCGATAGTGCGCCTCCTCGTCGACACGCATACTCTCCTCTGGGCGATTGACGGAGACAAGAGGCTCTCAAAAAATGCGCATACTGCCCTGGAATCCTTCGGGAATGAAGTGTTCGTTTCCGCCGTCTCGGCCTGGGAAATCTCGACAAAATTCCGTTTAGGCAAACTGCCCGGAGCTGAAAACATCGTTGGCAAATTGGGGCGACTGCTGGAGCAAATGGGCTTTCGACCACTTGGCATTTCCATCGGACATGCAGAACGAGCCGGCAGCTTGCCTGGCGAGCACCGCGATCCATTTGATCGCATGTTGATCGCGCAAGCGCAGGCCGAAAATCTGACACTGGTAAGCAACGAGCGGTTCTTCGATTCGTATGGAGTTGTACGAATCTGGTAAGGCGCTCTCGCTTCTTCTTCCTCAAAATCGACCGGTCGAGAAGACGCCATGGGCCTCAATTTTCCTTCATCGTGCCGATGAGCTCAGCGCAGTTGGAATTGGCTGGAATCAGTCTCGCTATGGGCTTCCCGTGTTTAGTGATCACAATGCCTTCCGGATCGAGATTCTCCAGAAGCGTAAGGCATTGTTCTTTGAATTTTGATGCACTGTATTCTTTGCATTTCCGATCCAGTCATCCGGAAAACTGGACACAAATAATCCAGTCAATAACTGAGACTAGATTCAGAACTATCCTGGCAGCAACATCCCTTTTTCCAGATGTCTCGTCACGTGCGCATACGCCGCTGCGTTGGGATCGTGAGTCACCATCACGATCGTCTTTCCAAACTCTTCGTTTAAACGTTTCACGATTTCGAGGACTTCCGCCGCAGAGTGGCTATCGAGGTCGCCGGTTGGTTCGTCGGCGAGCAGCAGCGTCGGATCGGTAACGATCGCGCGCGCAATGGCCACGCGCTGTTCTTGTCCGCCGGAGAGTTGCTTGGGCAAGTGGTGGACGCGGTCGCCGAGGCCGACTAGCGTGAGCGCCGTCATCACGTGGTCGCGACGTTCATTCTTGCTGAGCTTTGTGAGCAGCAGCGGCAGCTCGACATTTTCAAACGCGGTGAGCACGGGAATCAGGTTGAACGTCTGGAAGATGTAGCCGATGTGGCGGTTACGCCACTCGGCGATCTTCGAGTCGCTATAGCGAAAGACGTTCTCGCCCTGTACCAGCAGCTCGCCAGACGTAGGCCGATCGATGGCGGCTATCATGTTGAGCAAGGTCGTCTTGCCCGAGCCCGAAGGACCCATCAGCGCCATGAACTCCTTCTCCGCGATTTCGATGGAGACGTCGTCGAGCGCCTTGATCTGGAATGTATCGCGCGTAAACACCTTGCTAACATGATTCGCCTGCACCAGCTTGGTGGTCGTCGGCGCGCTCTTCATCTCCGCTATCTGAGCCATGATTTCTGACCTTTCCTTTAAGACTGGAAGTTCTTTTCCCAATTTGTGATTTGGTGATTTTCGCGATTTTCAATCACCCAATCACGAAATCGCAAAATCGCAATTGTTTTCTTACTTTCCCTTCACCCTGTCCCCATCTTTCAAATCAGCGGGAGCACTCACGATGACGTCCTCGCCGCCGGTGAGCCCATCGACCACGTAGCCATCGCTACGCTGGCTTAGAACT